>Ga0187827_10000325_pt1 | contig 76653 bp, 70 predicted proteins | sample ETNtaG_39_FD_167969 | JGI IMG/M metagenome (GOLD analysis project Ga0187827, IMG submission 167969) | Marine microbial and viral communities from oxygen minimum zone, Eastern Pacific Ocean - ETNP2014_SV_150_PacBio MetaG (Illumina Assembly) | ecosystem: Environmental > Aquatic > Marine > Hypoxic... | reverse complement strand
GTAATAAATGTAATGCTTTCGTCTTGCCATTTCACACCTCTTCTTTGGTAGATTGAGGTGTGTTCAAAAGCGGGTTAGGTTCCGCATCTCCTTGATTTGATTGTTATGTGTCATTTTCTCCGCACTAAAGACCACATATAGGTAATGCTCATTAGCCACCCAATAAATGCGGCGATGGGATAAAAAAAGAACGTGAGCGTTGGAAGCATTTCTCTATCGCTATATACGGTAGCTATGTGTCTCTGCAAGGACATAGTATTACCCGAATACGAGACTAGCATCACTATTTGAATGAGCATAAATATCGAATATACAATAGAAACAGCAAATAGTTGGTTCCTCGTAAGTTTGGAAGCAGCCAGATAGCAAAGAACTATATAAGCAAACGTAGCACTGGTAAAAGCCGTTATTGTGGAATTCGTAAGCCCTTGGTATGTCGTCTGCAAATCAGCCAGCTCAAATGCACTCATAGCCTCATACATTTGTAATTCCATTATTATTGCCTATTAATTCCACGTTGACTCTGAGTTCGCGTGACACATAACATGTGTATATGAGGCATGCGCCCTTTGTTTTTCGTGGGTCACAGTTTATTCCGTAACTCGCTGAATTGGAATAGGTTGTTTTTACTTCAGTCGGCCCTGGAAGAACAAAGCGAGGGGTCCCTGTATTTTGGAATACGGGACCACGTATTCCGGTTATGGGGTTTCCCCCATGTGCATTGCTAAAAATCATAACTACCTGAATTCCGGTCTAATTCTTCTTCTTGGCCTCTGTATAGGAGGCGTAACCTCTAAATAAAGCGAGATTTTTGGCTAAAACTCAGTTTCTGTACTATCGTATTATCTGTGGATAACTTGCACAAGGAGTGTGTAATGAGCAGTGAATTTATAGAAAAAGTAAGAGCTGATATTCGATTGAGGGCTTATAGTTTAGCCACGGAAAAGACCTATCTGTTGTGGATAAAACGCTTCATCCAATACACCGGCAATCAGCACCCCTCGATTGTTGATATTTCCCAGATCAAGAGCTATCTGACTCACCTGGCCACAGTACATCATGTAAGTGTCAATACGCAGAAAGTAGCCCTTAATTCGATTATGTACCTCTTCCAGAAATTTCTCCGAAGAGAGGTTGGTCATTTGGGTTTCAAGTTGGCCACGAAGCAGCGAACTATACCGACAGTACTATCTGTTGGTGAGGTTGCGGGCGTGCTTACACAGCTAGAGGGACGAAATAAGCTAATTATCCAGCTTATGTACGGCAGCGGCCTGCGGGTAGGTGAATGCCTACGGTTGCGAGTGATGGATATTGATTTAGATCGGTTTGCGCTGAAGGTTCATGACGGTAAAGGGCGTAAGGACCGCTTAACCCTGCTGAGCCCTCTATTGAAATCTGCATTGGAAGAGCATATAGCGAAGGCCGAAAAATTGCAGAAGAAAGATAATGAGCGAGGGGTTGGGCCGTCCATGACCCCTTCAATGAGCCGTAAGCGACCCAATGCGTATAAAATGCCTGGTTGGGCCTATATATTCCCGTCTCGTAGCTTGTGTGCCCATCCACTGACAGGCGAGACATGTCGACACCATTTACACGTTTCTGGTGTACGGAAGTTCTTGAAGATAGCAGTCAAAGAGGCTGGGATTACCGATAAGCAGGTTACTTGCCATACTTTCCGACATTCGTTTGCTACCCATTTGCTGGATAGTGGAACTGATATGCGTACTTTACAGGACCTTCTAGGGCATAACGATGTATCGACGACGCAGATCTACACGCACGTCCTGGGCAGGCATTACGCGGGTACGGTTAGCCCGCTGGACAGGCTTATTGAGTAGTAACTGTTAATTTGCAGCCAAGTTTGACCCATTACCTCCTTCTATTTGCATCAAATTTTGATCCATAGAGAGTACCAACGAGCTCCGAATATACTTGAATTGGCTGGGTTAACTATTACTGCAAATCCTGGATCAGATTTAGATGCAATTCAACACCCATGTGTTGAATCGCGGAGGAAGAGCGGTGATTAGCCCATTAAATGATATAGAGGACTTAGGAATCGAGACGAGCGAAAAAGAGTAAACTGGGTTGCATTTGAACAGGCTTCTGGCTAACAGTAGTCACGGCAGCTCAGCGATTTTCCAGACAGACAGGCACTTATTGCCTCGTCTGTCGCCTGCATGGTACTCCACCAGTTCGATCGAAGGCTGGGGCCAGTTGAAAGGTTCGAGGGTCATATTGAGCGACCGGTGTTTACCGGTCACAATATCCTTGTTTTGCTTTATCTGGGGGAACTGGGTCACCATCAGAAAAGAGGATCCACTCGATTTAATATTTTCAATCGCCTTGAAAATATCCTTGAAGCTAAGATGCACCAGGCATTCTCTACAGAAAACCACGTCGGATTGTGGTAGAACATCTTGCAGCAGATCCAATTGCACAAAACGTCTTGCGGCATTCCCATACAGTCGATTATTTTCCTCGACGAGGGGCTTAACAATGTCAGCGCCAATATAGGTTTTGACAGGCAGCGACATTTCCTTCATCCAGTGGAAATCACCACAGGGAATGTCAATAATTGAATCTGCATTGAGGCTTGCAAGAATTTCCGGAAGCCTCACCCGTAACTCGACTGTACGTTCCAGGTTTGATCCCTTTCCTGAACGCGATTCCTCATCGCCCCATTTATTAGTGTGGTAAATCTGGGTGAACACTTCCTCTGCTGATAACTTTTTGAACTGTTGAATTTCCTTTTTCTTATCGAAATATCTTGTTATGAGTTTAATGGGATTGAGCTGCATGGTCAGTTTACTGCAATTGTTCGATTATCTTTTGGTGCAGGATTTTGCCTTGTAGCAAAAATTGTTGGCCGTGTATTCGTGTTCAAGGATTCAACTGCCAGTAGTGGGAGATACTTGAAGCGTTGCATGGCGCAAGAACACTATAGCAAGTCCACTGGCTAGACAATAGCTTAGTGCCAACATGAGCAGCGACAGCGACGGTCCGGCCAGGATCGCTCCTGCTGCCAGGATAATCAACCGTAAAATTTCCTGGCCTGGATACTGTTTCCTGCCTTCCAGACACAGACCATGGACATAAAAAGAATAAAACAGATAGGCAACTGTGAGCACGGTAACTGCGTAGCTGAGGGTGGCGGCAGCGATAAGAGTGTACAAACTGATGCCTACAGTTACTACAAATTGAACGAAGCAATAGGCTTTGTCGAACGCCGATACAGGTGGATCGAACTTCTTGCCAAGATCGGCCGCTGCGCGTTGTAATTTGCAGGAAGATTGTCTTCCTTCAGGGCGCCAGCCGGGAGATTTGAACCAGATCTTTAGCTTGTTCGCTATGCCGGGTACGGCAACAAAATCCTTGAGTAAGCGCCAGTAGACGTGACAGTTGGCCCAGAGGGGGTTCCAGCTATTCAGGGGTTTGCGCAGGCCAAATATCACCGGTTGATCAGCCAGTTCTTCCTGAAAGCTGGCAAAGAGGCGATCCCAGATAATGAATACCCCGCCATAATTTTTATCTACATAGGTGGTGTTGCGGCCATGATGTACCCGGTGGTTGGAAGGGGTGACAAAGAGCCATTCTACCGGCCCCAGTTTGGGTACATGTTCGGTATGCACCCAAAACTGGTAAATGAGGTTCAAACTGATAACGGTGAAGAGAATTTCGGCCGGAAAACCCAGCACGAAAAAGGGCAGGTAGAACAGAAAACTGTAGAAATCCACGCTGGTCTGTCGCAGCGCAGTGCCCAGATTAAAATCCTCACTCTGATGGTGAGCGATGTGGGAACCCCAGAACAGCGCCAGCTCATGGCCCAGCCGGTGTTTCCAGTAATAGGCCAGATCATAGAGTACGAAACAGAGGCCCCAGGTCCAAACTGAGTCATCGGGCAGTTGAGTTAGCTGGAATCGAGCAGTGATGAGCTCATACAAGGTGCCGGAAAAACCCAGAATTACCAGGCTCTGCAGTCGGCTTAAGGAGCCTAGAGACAAGCTGTTTATGGTGTCATTGAGGCGATAGGTATTGCGCTTCCTTATATGACCATAGCCTAACTCAAGAAAAATAAGCAGAAAGAAAAATGGAATGGCATAGAGAATCAAATCCATGACGCTATTGTACAACAATTCAACTTCAAGTCGTGCGAGTCCAAATCGAAGCCCCACGCCTAACCTTTGGCAGGTTCCCGTGTTACGCCATGCCGCAAGAGATCACAAAACCGCTAAAAAGCGTTATTATGCTTAATCTGCTTGTGTACTGTGCAATTTAAGGGGATTTATCGTGATGAAGAAAATCGCACTACTGGCCGTGTTGTTGATCTTTGTTGCTGCCCCCGAACTGGGCTTGGCGCATCAGCAAAAAAAGGCAACTACTCGCATTCTGTTCAATAGCAAACCGAACAATATTGAGGTCATACACCGGTTTTTCCTACATGATGCCGAGGAGGCGGTCAACCTTATATTTGGCACCATACCCAGTATTCTCGAATCACCAGAATCCCGGCAACTTTTCAGCAGTTATGTAATGAACCGGTTTGCTATTCAGGTGACTGAAGAAAATGGATCTACCAGTGAACTGGCTCTGCGTTATGTAGGTGAGGAAATCGATGGACAGTTTCTCTGGGTTTATCAGGAAACCCGCGCTGTGCAGGATCTTACCGCGTTGACGGTGGTTAATGTGGCGCTAAGGGATATCTGGCCGGATCAGTCCAATCTGGTGAACATTGAGAAGGACAATGAAATATACACACTGTCTTTTGTCGATGCAGCAGAAGTGTTGAGCGTGGACTTGAAGTAGAACAGGTGGCTAAACCAAATGTCGGATCAAAATATTGCCTTGCTCCGACATCGCTAATCGATTAGCGAAATTTATTATTTCAGATTGTCATCGAGAAAACTCAACAGCCTGTCAAAAAACTGCACTCTGTTTTCCAGCGCCAGAAATTTGTGCCCTTCCCCTTCCATGGCGATAAACTCGTGCTCGACATTGGCGTTCTCCAGTTCTTCGACAAAATCCTCAGCCTGTCTAAAAGAGGTCAGCGTGTCTTCAGCCCCGTGGGCAATCAGCAAGGGGACCTGAATTGCCGCAGCGTTATTCGACGGAGACTGCTCGCGTTGTTCCGCGCGACTCAAAGCCATTGAATCCCGGGTGGCGTCTCTTCCCCCCAGGCCTGGTAAATAAGGAGCCCGGTCAGCATTTATGCTATTCAGCGCATAGAAGCCCGAGTATGCAGCAGCACATTGATACCGCTCAGGCTGATCGATTACTGAGGCGATCGCAGCGAAGCCGCCATAGGAAGTACCGAACAGGCAGATGCTGTCCTCGCTCGCTATTTCGTTTTGGACCGCCCATCTCACTGCGAGAGTAATATCATCGATGATTCCAGTTCCCCATTCGCCATTACCTGCCTGTTGATGATTCAGGCCGAATCCGGATGAACCCCGGCTGTTGACCTGTAGCACGGCATAGCCATGATGGGCTAAAAACTGAGCCTGGCGATTGAACTCAGGCAAGATCCTGGTTCCAACCGGTAACTCATTAGGAATGACCACGGTAGGCAGTGGCCCTGAAGTACCCGTTGGGCTGGTTACGTACCCGTGCAGGACCAGACCGGCGGGGTTTCGAATCGCGAAGGCATTGACTTCTGCCATTTGCTCCGATCTGAGATCGATGTTTACACCACCGAGCAACGCCAGATTCTCATCGCTGGTATTGAAAAGGAGAAAATCGCCAATACGAACGGGACTACTCACTTTGAAAACGATCAGGGATTCATCGTCGTTAGCACTTACAACCTGAATGTGTTCGCCAGGGGAAAAAGCATCCAGTTTCTGTTGTAGGGCAACATCTTCGTGCTGAGAAAAGTAACTGGGCTCGGTATAGTCTCCCGCGAGCCTCACCCCAATAACTTCAGAACTATTAATCGCGTATACCAGATTTTCCCGGTTAATATCAAAGGCATCTGTTCCCAGTACCGCTGTGATAGTCCCCGCCTCATATTTCATCAGTTCCTTTGTCGTTACAGCACCCCTTGTTAGAAAGAAAAAGCTGTTGTTATCATCACTAAAGCCAACCGGTTCAATTACCAGCGCCTGATCGGCTACACTTCGACTGAATTGATCGCTTATATTTTCCCAGTCAGCATCGGCCGAAGTTCGGTAGCGCACTTCGGCATCCTGACCAGCTTCGTTCGCGATAGCGAGTCGAAATATACCCTGATTATCGGCGAAAAGTGCTCCAGAATCGAGCGGCCCCCGGACTTCGTTATCAATATTCACTTCGGATCTTCGGGCCGATACGTCTGGTATTCTGAGCGTTGCACCCAGCGGACGTTGTCCGAGGGCGCGCCCGGAGACCTCCAGTCGAGTCACCAGAATTTCCTTGTCATTAGACGGCAGAATATGGCTAAAACTGTTAAATGCCAGTTCGCCTGCCTGTCGCCCCGCTATGGCTCTGGCCGTGCTGCTCGGTACATGAAATGCGAACAGCTCACCACTTGGTAAGGAGCGGCTTCGATCGAATCGCAGCGCGGATGTGGATATGATCAGTTCATCATTTCCCTCCCACTGGAAATCATTAATAATTTGGCCCTGGCTGGTGGAAGTTTGTGTAACCAGCTCACTACTGTCTCTGGTTATTACAACAATCCGGTCAAAGTTTTCGGCAGGAGTGCTCATTGCAAGTAGTGAACCATCCGGTGATATTCTTACATCGGAAATGGTATCGGAGCGGAAAAAAGTTTCTGTGGGGATGGTCTGGCTGTGTGCTTGAGCGAAATAAAATGAAGCAAGGATTGACAGCGACAGGCTAATTCTCTTCATGGTTAGTTCCGGGATGCTTGCTAAAAAAATTACTATTGTTATGCCATATTCCCTAGCGCTTTGCCATTAAATTCTGCTATGGCCAAGCCCGCGGCAACGCTCGTGAAAGGGTCATGCTCTACGACTTTGCCCGGGAACAGGGTATCGAGTATTTCTCTCACTGCCGGAATAAGTGATGAGCCGCCTGTTCTTACTACCAATTGAATTTGCTCGGTACTCATTTGACACTTGAAAAGCATCTGCTGAACAGCCTGCTCAAAGTCTCTTAACACCTCGGCGATAATTGCCTCAAACTGATCGCGGCTGACCACCAGTTCTATATCCAGTTCCGGTATATCCAGGTATGCCTCGTGAGTTGCAGACAGTTCCGCTTTCAATTCCTTCAGTGCTTGTACTACCAGGTAACTGTAGTTGTGTTTGATCAAATCATAAAGCCGGCGAAACTTGCCCCTGTCTTCATCAGCAGATTGAATTTTTTGCATTAACGGAGTCGTGTATTTATTTTGATTGAGCATATAGCTCACGGCCCAATTGAGTAATAATTCTTCATACTCTTCAAACGGGAAGACGGTTTCGATTTCCCGGTCTTCGCCCGCCCGCTTCCATCTTTCGCCTTTACCAAGCAACGGAAATATCAATTTTTTGAATAAGAGCTGATCGATATGATCTCCCCCGAGTGCAATTCCATGGGTCGCTATGACTGTAAAATCATCTTGAGTTCTCTTCAGTACGCACAGATCAAGTGTGCCCCCGCCGAAATCCACCGCAAGCAGGGTTTGTTCCACTGCATCGGGATTGCTGTGCAAATAGCTCAATGCTGCTGCGATAGGCTCCGGATAGAAACTCTGCTGCGAAAAACCGGCGTGGCTGTAAGCTTCCGATAACAGGTTCAGGGCAGTGCGGTTGCTGCCTGATTCGGAGCCTTCGAAGTTTACAGGATGACCAATGCAGACGTGATTCACAGTTGATTGTTGCAACCGAAGTCTATCCAACAACCACTGCTTCATGCATTTTCTTATACGTAACAATAAAGGAGTTATCATAGCAACCAGTCTGAATGGTCTGTCGAATACCATCAGGTGCTGGGCTTTGCCTCTTCCTAACAGGCGCTTTATGCCTCTGAACAGACGTCCGGTTTGCCCAGTATCTACAATCGACTGGCCATAAATTTTGTCCGTACCCGCTTCCTCTGGCAGGCCTTGGTCACCTATCTGCCCGGTGGATGTCCTTCCCTCGCCCAGGAGTTCTGCGCTTAGCTCGACCTTTCTGCCCGTATTGCTTTCGATGTAACTAAGTATAGCATCCTGACCTGTAGTGATCTGGAAATCTTTGTCGATAAACGTGGCCGATGGCATTATCGGGGAGGTTTTTTCTAGCGGCATCAGGTGGATGTTGTTGCCGTCGAAAATAGCGGCTGTACTGTTACTGGTGCCGTAATCGACACCGATTCCAATAGTTTCGGTTTCTTTACTCATGACTTATCACTGTTGATTACCAAACAAATGGATAAAAACATTGCATTCTGTGGAGCCAGAGCTTAAGTCTGGAGTATCAGCTTGATAAAATAAAAAGGCACTAGTTATACCATATCAGCCACATTCAGCTCCAGCGAACTCTTTCAGATCGTAACCCGCAGCACTCACAGACCAGAGTTGAATAATCCGGGAAGTTAACCTATCCTTCTGCGGTCGATTTATGCAACAGAGGGAAATCGAACACCATGCCGAAATTCTTGTTCAGTCGCTGCCGCAACCAATTGATCATATGGACCACCAGCCTGGTGTTGGTGATGTGCCCGTTCGGAATTTCCCAGGCAGGCACTATCGTTCGGATCAGTACTTCGGTGGGCGACTACTCTATTGAATTGCTAGATGAAATTACCCCGATTACCGTGCAGAATTTTCTGAATTATGTGAATAGAGATGCCTTTGATGGGACCTATTTGCATAGGGTGGTGGACAATTTTGTTGTGCAGGGTGGCGGATTTCGAGTTCTGTCGACTTTCGAAGTGGTAGACGTGGTTGCTGATCCACCTATCCTCAATGAATTTAACGTATCCAACACCCGTGGCACGGTGGCCATGGCCAAGCTTCCGGACCTCCCTGACAGTGCCACGAGCCAGTGGTTTGTTAGTCTGGCTGACAACAGTGCAAATCTGGATAACCAAAGCGGTGGTTTTACTGTTTTTGGTAATGTCCTCGGCGGTGGCATGGCAGTATTGGACGCCATTGACGACTTACCCTTCCTTAGTCTCGGCCTTAAAGCAATAAGCGCTCCCTACTTCACCGAAACTTATACTAATGGTCTGGACCTGGTTGCGATGAGTGCTGAAGTGGTCAGTCGCTTCAGTGAGGCTTCGCATGTATTTGAAGATGTCAGTGGAGTATTGATTACTTCTATCGATGTGGACAATGGCGGCCAGCTAGCCAGTGTCAATCTCAGTCTCGTTCCCTCGGAACCGGGTGTTGTCTTCCAGGTCAATCCGGCAAGTGTGGTACGCCTGGCGCAGAGTTTTGATGGTATTGCCACTTATTCTACTGCGGATAATCGTCTGCGACTTCCTTCCCTGGAGGTAAGTATTCAGGGCACCATTAGCATGGCGTTCAATGTGGTTTTTGTACTAAGTGATGCTGTGAATCTGCGCTTCACGCTGGAATCCTTCTCTATGCCCTAACAGCCTGCTCTTGGGACTGTACCCAAATTTGCTGTTAGGTTAACCTTGCTTCTCTATCTTTGCGGATATTCAAGAAGTGATATATGGCAGCAGCTAGGGGTGAGTTCAGTTCCCGTTTCGGATTTCTCATGGCTGCATCGGGTTCCGCGGTCGGTCTTGGCAATATCTGGGGATTTCCAACCAATGCGGCCTCTAATGGCGGGGCTGCCTTTCTGTTTACTTACCTGCTTCTGGTTTTTGCCCTGGCTTATCCGGCCCTGATGGCAGAGCTGATAATCGGTCGTCATGCACATTCGAATACTGTCACCGCCCTGCAAACTATATCCACTAATTCTGCGAGCAAAAAACTGGCTGTGCTTGTCGGCTTTGGTGGCATGCTCACCGTAAGCTTGATTCTCAGCTTTTACTCCATAATTAGTGGCTGGATGCTGGCCTATTTCTTAGACCCGCTCGCACGCCTGTTGGGCATGAATGAATTTGCCCAGTGGCTCACCCGGGATGATCCTGTTCGAGACATTATTTTTGTCGCGATATTTCTGGTGCTCACTGTGATGGTTATCAGCGCCGGGGTGAAGAATGGCATTGAGAAGTGGGCCTCCCGCCTGATGCCAGCGTTGATAGTTATCCTGGTTTTGTTAATTGCCTATGTATTGACACTGCCTGGCGCGATGGAGGGATTGCGCGCCTATCTGGTGCCGGACTTTAGTCGTCTTGCTGATGCCGGCTTGTTGATCAATGCGTTGGGGCAGGCCTTCTTCTCACTTTCTCTCGGAGTAGGCACCATGCTGGTTTACGGCTCGTATATCAGCAGTCAAGAGAATCTTCCAACCATTGGGGGGCTGGTGGCTTTGCTGGACGTGGGGATAGCAGTACTAGCAGGTTTGTTGATAATACCTGCCATGTATGTGGCACAGGCCAACGGAGTAGCAATCTACGACGACAACGGTGGCCTGATTGCTGGCCCTGGTTTGATATTGTCCGTCTTGCCATCCCTGTTCGATAGCATGGGCTCGGTTGGCATCCTGGCTGCCATTGCATTTTTCATGTTGATGACAATTGCTTCATTGACCTCGTCTATATCCATGCTGGAGGTGCCCGTATCCTATGTAGTAGAACACCACCATGTCGAGCGGCGTCGGGCGACCAGCATGTTGGGCGCGGCAGTCTCTTTGGTTTGTGTCACGATTATTTTTAATTTCGACAGACTGTTCGATCTGGTAGTGACGATAACCACAGAATACAGTCAGCCCGTGCTGGGGCTGTTTTTTTGCGTATTTGTGGCCTGGATATGGAAAAGAGATGGGGTGCTACAGGAGATAAAGGAAGGTTATCCGGAAGCCGAATCCAGTCTGTTCTGGAAAATCTGGCCCTTCTACGTCAAGTTTATCTGTCCGCTGGCAATCGTGATGGTCTATGTGGAACTGTTGACCTAGTACCTCGACCAGGGTTAATTTTGGAGTGCAGAGTCCACCAGACTGTTCAGTGTTAGGCGCAGTGACGCGGGCCTAGCACCGTTAAGTCAAGTTGCTGCAACGCCACAATGGACAGTCTGGTGAACTCCCGAAGGGCGGGCCTCTCAGCATTCATCTGCTGCGTTGCTTTCGCTTGATGGAGCGCAGGCTACGACGGCGCAAAAGCGCCTTGCATCTAAACGCTGAGAGACCCGCTGCACCCGAAACTTAACCCTGGTCGAGGTACTAGATACCGTAGATACGGTCAGAGCGTGCCCAGTAATTCAATGAACTGGTCTATCTCTTGTGCCGTATTATAGTAATGCAGTGACACCCGATTAATATCGCCAAGCTTGTTACGTCCCAGATCCAGTTGCGCATTAGCCTGTTTCGAGACGGAGATATTCATCTTGTTACTGCGGAATTTTTTCTGCAGCACGTTGGCGCTTGCACCCTGCTTAATAAAGGTAATTATGCCGGAAGGGGCACTGGATTGTTCCAGGATTCTTATTCCTTGCACTGCGCTGGCTCGATTCCTGAAGTGTGTTACCAATTCTTCTATCCTGCTTCTGATGAAGGGTAATTCAATCTCAAGGGCATAGTTCACCGCCACGCCCAGGCCGATTTTACCAGCAATGAACTGTTCCCAATTCTCGAAACGTCTGGCATCTGCTCTGAGTGAGTAGTTACCTGCATCGGTCCATTGCGCTGAATGTAGATCGATAAATACCGGTTCCAGCTCCTCAAGCCGGTCTTTATTGATATAAAGAAAGCCGGTACCCCGCGGACCACGCAGATATTTCCGGCCGGTGCCGCAAAGCATATCGCATCCCAGTTCGCTTACATCGAGCGGGAGCTGACCTGCTGACTGGCAGGCGTCCAGAAGAAAAACTACCTTATTCGTTCTTGCGATCTGACCGACTTCGACCGCAGGTTGAATATCGCCGCGTTGGCTTGCTATATGGGTTAGCGCAATGAGCCTGGTCCGAGCGCTAATGGTGTTTTCAAGCTGGTCGAGATCGATACAGCCGCTGGCGTCCGTGGGAACGAGTTTGATCTCTACATTTTTTTGCCTGGCAAGATGTAATAATTCCAGATAGTTACTGGCGTATTCCATCTCGCCGGTGAGTATCTGGTCGCCACTTGCAAAACGAATCGAATGCAGGGCCATATCCCAGGCCCGGGTCGCGTTTTCAACATAGGCGATTTCGCCAGGACTGCAATTTAATAGTTTGCCAAATGCCCCATAGAAATTGTCTATGCTGTTGCTGGCAAGTTCTGCCGCTTCATAACCACCGAGCTGCTGTTCGAGTTTGAGATGGGCGAGAATTGCCTCGTTAACCGGAGTCGGGCTTAAGGAGCAGCCCGCATTATTAAAATGAATGAGCTGTTGGCAAGCGGGACAATCACTGCGTATTCTTTCGATGTCGATCATTATTGATCAGAGGCTCCTTAATCTATTGATTTTTAAGGGTTAAGTATTTTGAAAGACGCCGCCGTGGACAGGTGATATTAGCAAACAGGTGTGCTAACTTGCTATCACTACCGTAGATCACTCAGCAGACGGAGAAGAGCTAAAATGGCCAATCGGCATCAGCACGAACAGCAAACCACTTTACTACCACGACGTAAATTCCTGAAGCAGTTATCAATTGTACCGGCGGCGCTCGGTATTTCTATACTGCCGGAGAACATGCTGGCAGCCCAGTCCGGTGTAGTGGCCAATGTCAGGGCACTTGTATTTGATGTGTTTGGCACCGTAGTAGATTGGCGCTCGTCAATTACCCGAGAGGGGCAGTTACTCGCAGCGCGCAAGGGTTACACGGCCGATTGGGCTAATTTTGCCGATCGCTGGCGCTCCGGCTATGGTCCGGCCATGAACCGGGTAAGAACCGGCGAGTTACCGTGGACTAAAATCGATGACCTGCATCGAATGATACTGGATGAATTGGTGGTCGAATTTGGTCTCACCGGTATGACAGAAGAGGAACTGGATCACTTCAACAAGGCCTGGCACCGGCTGAGCCCCTGGCCCGATACTGTGGGAGGGCTTAACCGGCTGAAAACCCGATTTATAATCGCCACACTTTCCAATGGCAATGTAGCACTATTAACCAACATGGCGAAAAATGCCGGCATGCCCTGGGATGCAATCCTGTCTGCCGAATTATCAGGCCACTACAAGCCGGATCCGGAAGCCTACCTCAAGGCGGCAGATTTGCTCAGCTTGCCCCCGGAGCAGGTCATGATGGTGGCGGCCCATCCCGGAGATTTGCGCGCCGCGGCAAGGACGGGCATGCGCACTGCCTATGTAATCAGACCTTTGGAGCGTGGCCCAGGCAGACCGGTTAATACCAACCCGGACGGAGAGTTCGATGTCACAGCTAATGATTTCGTGGATCTGGCGGTAAAATTGGGCGCCTGATAGATCCGGTTTCGACATGATTGAATTTGACAAGTCTGTGAAGGAAGAACTGGTCAAAAAAATCCAGCAATATTGCGCGGAAGAACTCCAACACGAAGTAGGAAGTTTCGAAGCGCAGTTCTTGTTGGATTTTTTTAGTGAAGAAATTGGCGGACATTTTTACAATCAAGGCTTGGCTGACGCACTAAAGACATTTGAAAGCAGGTATGAAGAGATAGCAGACAGCATCTACCAATTGGAAAAGTTAAGCAGCGATTAAGGCTCGAAACGTCAGGCAGCGCCTGCACGCAATGGCAGACGAATAAAGAACTGGCTGCCACTGTCTTTTTGTGATTCGAAGTGGATCTCCCCGCCTAATTTCTCGATCATTCGCTTAACGATTACCAAACCCAGACCAGTACCCTCAGGTTCCTTCCCGGAAAGCTCATCTTCGCGGGAAAATTCCTGAAACAGTTTGCTTTGGAAGGCCTCGCTCATGCCTCTGCCGGTATCCTGAATTGAAATTTCAATGCCCAACCGGCGTTTAAAATAAACCGCCTTGTAAGCTAAGGTAATATGCCCATGCGTGGTGAATTTGATGGAGTTGGTTAACAGGTTGATCAGCGCGTGCTGTAACCTGGGTTTATCCGATTGCACCAACAGGTTCGCCGACGCAAATTCCGTACGCAATTCCAATCCCTTTTCCTTGGCAGCCGGTGAGATAAGGTCGCGGACTTCGGAGAGGAATTGGGACATCTCGATCAACTCAAATTCGGGCTCAAAACTATCCGATTCAAGTTCGGCCATTTCCAGCAGGTCGTTGATCAAGTTATGCAGGTAATCGCTCTGTCGGATTACTGTCGACACATGTTGGCGTGTGCCATCATCCAGTTGTTTTGACTTGGCTGCCAGCAAGCGTTTCGAGTTTGCCAGTATCAGGTGCACTGGCGTTAAAAATTCCCGCGACATATTACGCAGAAAATCACCCTTGGCCCTGGTCTCGAAACCCGCCTGGACAAATTCTTCATTTCTGGAGCGAATAAACTCCCCGAGCGACATTAACAGGAATACTGCGGCAACAGCGATAAGTGACGCGCCGATTAACGGGCTGGCTTGAGATTTTTCCAGTAGATCGATCTTATAGCTCAACATCAGGGCGTAAGCCACCACGATCATTATCCAGAAACCGAACAGGTAGGTGGCGGTTCTGGAGCCCTGAAAAGTTGCCATGCCAGTAATAGCAAGTACGGAAAGTGCAACCAGCAAACCGAGGTAGAGTACCGGTAAGATGATGTCACTGGATAGCAGCTCAAAAGGGATGGCCAGGAAATAGAGCCCAATCAGGGCCATGGCATAGAGCAAAAACCGCAGTACCAGCACGAAGGAGTCGCGGTATTTACTGACCAGATTTGTGGTTTGTCCAAGCAGGCAGAAGCTGGCAATTAAGGCGGTTCCGGCAATCAGGCCGATACGGGTATTAAACTCCATTGTTTCGCCCCAGAACCAGAATCTACCCATCCCGCTTTGCGCCAGCAGGAAAATAAGGCTTGAGGCAAAGAACAGAGTATAGCCATGGAATTGCCCCTCTCTCAGAAAATAGTACAGGCACAAACAGGCACAAAAGCAGAGGAAAAGAAAGGCGAGGAGTGCACTCATAAGGGCCACCTGACTTTGTTGATCCACCGATAGTTGCGCCAATGTGGTCAGTGTAATGGGGATTTCTACACTGGTGCTGGAATTCACTCTGAAAAATATGTCTGTTGATTCACCTGTATCCCCGGTTGTAAACGGTATCACGGGGATTCTATAGGGAATCTCCAGTTGGGAAAGCGGAATAGAATCGCCGGTTACAATCTGACTGTCAATTTCACCGTTTTGCACGAAATAAAAAATCAGGGTATCAATATTCGGTGCATCAACACTAAGCACCAGATTTGCAAACGCCATATTCTCGGTGGTCAGTGTCACGTAAAACCAGTGAGTAGATGTTGACAATCCAAGAGTTGGAATCGACTCGCTGCTCCTGCGCCAGTCGAGCTCCCCGGCCAGTATCTCCTCGAAACTGAGCAAATTTTCACTGTCCTCCAGATAATCCAGATACTGCCCGAGGGATACCGGCAGTTGATTTTGGGATATATTCAGTTCGGCGGCATGGGTAGCCGGGGGGAGCATCATCGGGAGCGAATACAGGCTGATGCAGAGCAGCAATCTGTAAATCCATGCTCTTGCCGATTCCCCGCATAGTCGTTTTAGTGTGTTTACAACGAACACGCTGATTGCTTATCCCGAATTTATGATCTGCGCATTATATGTCAGCTGGAAACGGCCCGGCTGTCTGAAATAGGGTTGGCAGCAGGCAAATTTCGGCATTATTGTACGAATGCAGCGAAAAGCGGCGGGAATTCTGTTAATTTTAGGCCTTTTGGTGGCGAGGACGAAGGGGACAGCGACAAGATGCAATTCAGAATAGTCACAATACTGTTGTTTATGGCAGGCTTTCTGGTTTCCTGTTCAGAGTCAGATAACACATCACCGACAATGTCGACAGGAGAAGATGACACTGTGAATCCTTTAGTGACTTCAGCAGAAGTCTCGAACGCTTCTGAGAATCCCTTCTTCAATCCCAGCCCACTTTATTTTAATTACCCACAGTTTGATCTTATCCGTAATGAGCACTATCTGCCGGCCTTTGAACGGGGCATAGCCGAACAATTAATTGAAATTGAGGCGATTGCAGAGCAGGACGCAGCACCCACGTTCGAAAATACAATTCTGGCCATGGAGTTATCCGGGCAGTTGTTGCAGCGAGTATCTTCGGTTTTCTATAGCCTGGCCGGTGCGCACACCAACGATGACATTCAGGCACTGCAACAGGAACTCGCCCCGCGAATGGCAGCACATGATGACAGTATTGTTTTAAATCCGCTGTTGTTTGATCGAATAAACACAATTTATGAAACAAGATCAGAGTTAGCTCCAGAGTCAGCCCGATTGGTTGAGAAGTACTATGTTGATTTCGTAAGGGCCGGGGCTGCGCTGAATCCCGGTCAGCAAGAGCGCATGCGCGAACTAAACGCACAGATTGCCTTGCAACGAACCCTGTTTAGCCAGAATGTGCTCAGTGAAGTAAACGATCTGGCCATTGTGGTAGATTCCCGGGAAGAACTGACCGGGCTCGATGACACCGCCATAGGCGCCGCTGCAGAGGAAGCGCAAAGTCGTGACCTGCCGGGAAAATTTGTAATCCCCCTGCTAAATACCAGTGGACAACCGGCGCTGGCGAAGCTTCAGAACCGTGCTCTGCGCGAGAGAATTCTGCAAACTTCCCTGTCCAGAGGTAGCCGGGGAGGGGCATTTGATAACCGCGAGGCTATTTCCACTATTCTTCGCTTACGGGCCGAACGGGCCCAGTTGCTGGGTTATGATAATCACGCCCAATACGTACTCGAAGACGAGACAGCCGGATCAGTGGCTGCAGTAAATCAGCGTTTGGCGGAACTGGCGCCGCCGGCGGTAGCCAATGCCCGGCGGGAAGCAACAGATCTACAGGCACAGCTTGAGGACAGTGGTGGGGATTTTAACCTCGCTGCCTGGGACTGGGATTTTTACGCGGAGAAGCTCGGAGTAGAACGTTTCGAGTTTGATGATGCCCAGCTCAGACCCTATTTCGAGCTGGACAATGTACTGACCAACGGCTTGTTCTTTGCCGCAGAGCAGCTCTATGGCATCAGCTTTCAGGAGCGCACAGATCTACCGGTCTATCAGGAAGACGTAAGAGTATTCGAAGTATTCGATGCAGTCGGTACCACGCTGGCACTGTTTCTGGGTGATTACTATGCCCGGTCCAGCAAGCGGGGCGGTGCCTGGATGAATGCTTATCTCTCTCAAAATGACCTGCTGAATACGCAGCCGGTTGTCGCTAATCATTTAAATATTACCGAGCCGCCAGAAGGGCAGCCAACCCTGCTAAGTTTTGGCGAAGTGACAACGCTGTTTCATGAATTCGGGCATGCGCTCCATGGTATGTTTTCCAACGTGGATTATCCGTATTTCTCCGGTACGCGGGTACCCCGGGATTTTGTAGAATACCCATCCCAGGTGAATGAAATGTGGGCGACATGGCCCGAAGTATTAGAAAATTATGCTGTGCATTATCAGACTGGCGAACCGATGCCGACGGAGTTATTGCAGAAGGTATTATCGGCGCGACAATTTAATCAGGGATTTGCCACTACAGAATATCTCGCTGCTTCGCTACTGGATCAATCGTTCCACCAGTTGACACCGGAACAGGTGCCAGCGGCTGATGAAATAATCCAGTTTGAAGCCACGGCGCTGGAAGCTGCAGGTATCGCCCTGCCCGAAGTACCACCGCGTTACCGCAGCACTTATTTTTCCCATATCATGGGTGGCTACGCTGCCGGCTATTATTCCTATATCTGGAGCGAAGTGCTCGATGCGGATACAGTGGAGTGGTTTAAAGAAAATGGGGGCTTGCTCAGGGAGAATGGAGATCATTTTCGCCAGACTCTGCTTTCAAGAGGAGGGAGCGAAGACGCGATGGCTTTGTTCAGGCGCTTCAGAGGACGGGATGCCCGAATTGAACCGTTGCTGGAACGACGAGGTTTAAATTGAATTATGGGAGAGTCAGGTGAGTGAGAAGAGGATTAGGGAATTACTGCAGGAGCTAGCGCAGGAGGTGAAGGAAACACCAGGCATAGATGGGGAAGTTCTTGGTCTGGTGAAGCAACTGGAAACAGGAGTCCAGGACATGATAGATCCGGTGCTTAGCACTGAAGACAACACGGTATTGGACGATGCGATTGCCCTGGAGGCTCTGTTTGCGACCAATCATCCTGTAATGGAAAAAATTATCAGGGAATTGGTAAATACGCTTAGCAAGATTGGTATTTAGCTCTGAAGTAGTCAAGCACGCCCACGTCTTGTTTATACCTTCCTCCTGGAAAGAGGTTAAACATGATACAAGATAAAATAACCAGAGTACTGGTGGTAGAGGACCGATCAAAGGACCGATCAAAGGACCAAATAGAATCTCCCTAGTTCGATATACCATGTTGCAACACTCCGCTTTTTGGTTAAATATAGCAGTGTGTTGCACTGACCGGTTGAATTCGCATTTGTTAGCAGACATTTACCCAGAGGTAGAAGTTTACTTTGGACCTGATTTTCGTTCTGCCCCTAAATAATAAATAAGAACAAAAGGAGAAAGGCATGTTGATGAAATTCTCCAATCACTATTTTCAAGATGCCATCATTGGATTTGTCCGCTTTCTTCCGGTCATTGGACTGCTGTTGTTTTCGAATTTGCAAGCGGCAGAAAGCAACTGGGTCGTGCCTCGAACTGAACATGGATTTCCTGATCTGCAGGGTAACTGGTCAAATCCCTTCCAGACTCCATTGGAGAGACCACTTGCGCTGGGACTGCGCCGGGCCTATACAGCGGAGGAAGCCCAGGCGTTGGTCGACAGGGCACTGGCCATAGATAGTGAGAGACTGGCACCGAGCGACCCCAATCGATCAGCACCGGAACTGGGCGGCATAGTGACTAACATTGCCGATGGTAATTTTGACGTTATGCCAGCAGAAATGGCCGTGGTAAATGGTGAGTACCGCACCTCCTATCTGATCGATCCACCCAATGGGCGCTTGCCTTATCTTCCTAATGCGCGCGATCGTGACATTTTTGGCATTCGTCGTGCTCAGGGCTTTGGGCACTACGACGGGCCGGAAAACCTGACCCCCCAGGATCGATGTTTAACTCCCGGTACTCCGCTACCGCTATTACGGGCATTTGGCGACGTAGTCGTGGATAGTGGCAATCCAGCCGGAGATAACCCGGTGCGCAATGTGAAAATTGTACAAAACAAAGATTACGTAGTGATTCTGGCGGAGTATTTTAGTCTCGTAAGAATCATCCGACTGAGTGACAAACATCTACTTAACCAGGGCAGGAAGTGGATGGGGGATTCCATCGCACGTTATGAGAATGATTCGCTGATAATTCATTCCAGGCATTTCCGGCCCGAACAATCGATGCCCTTTTTGAGATCATCCGAGCAGTTTGAGGTAAAGGAACAATACACTCGCATAGCCGATAACGAAATACTGTTCCAATATACTGTCACCGATCCGCTGATCTATTCGCAACCATTTTCCGCCGAAATGTCCCTCAGGCGCATGCCGCCCGAACACAGGCTTTTCGAATATGCCTGCCACGAAGGAAATTATGCAATTCCTTTGATGCTGCGCGCGGTTAGAATGCAAGAGCAGGGACTACTGGACTGATTGCACTCCGTCAAATTCTAAGTACAGAGTACGAATCGCTTGATTCTGTAGTAGCTACAGGAAGTATGCTGCAGCAATCGTAGTTTCTTCTATATCCATTTTCGGAGCCGTGATATGACGGAACATACTGAATTACAAGGTAAAATTCATTATGACCCGGCTGGCACACTGGTCCGGCCTGGTCAGATAGGCCGCCTGTTACGCCTGTCGCTGGGTTTTCTCTGTCTTATGATCGTATGGGACATATTCACTGCTGCCGATGTCTCAGAACCAAGTTCGGTTTCCTAGTGGATTCTGGTTGGGCTGGGGCTTGTACTGGTAAATTACGTCGTTAACATAGGCTTTGGCCTGTCCATTGGAAACTGGCCATTCATCGTTTCAGCCTTGTTAATTGTGGGCGCGGCCATAACCTCTTTACTTACCACTGGGAATCTTCTCGATTACCCGCTGTGGGTTAGCGTGACTGTATGGCAAGTGTATGTGTTTGGCCACCTGGGCCTGTCATTCTTATTAGCGGCTTCGCTCGCGACCCCCGGGTGTGAAATGAGGGCGATACCGCAGCTCATTGGACTGGCTAAGAAAGAACAGGTAGCTGAGCATTATTGTCCCGCATTCATCGACAGTGTTGATAAATGGGAGCACGCCCGCAAGCAGGGCATCGATGAAGTGGAAAAACTGGCGGCCAATGATCCCCGTGCGCGGGATATATTCGGCTCGGTTGACAGGGTGTTGTTAATTTATGGCCTGTCGTTTGTAGCAATTCAACTGGCGGGTAATTTTGGTAATTTCGCCATCGCAACCCGAGTGCCGGCGCTGGTGTTTCTGTTAATTTCTGTGGTCTGCCTGAACAATACAGCGCGCTGCCGCCGGGTGCACTGCTACCTGATTGGACCACTCTCCCTGGCGCTGTACAGCTTTCGCCTGTTCAGCTTCGGATCAGACACCTGGGCCGTACTGGTAAATTCAGGCCTGATTGGCGGGGCCTGCTTGTCCTTTCACATGGAAATGATTTGGGGTCGTTACTTTGGCGATAAACCCAACGCCACCTGACTGGTCTTAGCTAAAATAATCAGCCGGGTAATCATCAACCTGAATTGCGTAACTACGTGCCGATTCTGCCTCCTTGTAGGATTTTGCTTCTGGCCTCGTGCAGACCTTCAGTTTGACTGCCTTTCTTAATAAGCGATCAATGTTGAGGTCAGCGGCTAGTTCACCGGATTTGATGGCATCCCTGATCGCCAATCGTGTGGGTTTAGTGGCCGCCACTTTAAGAAAAGCATCCTCAATAATGAAGGCTGGATCATTCTTGTCCTTGCCGATAAACAGACCGCGACTGATCCTGTCCCTTACTTCACCGTCGTTTAACATGGTTTTGACCATGCGCTGCTCCAGATCATGATCGGGTCGCCGGTATCGGGCGCCGTAGGGGAATACGATTAGTTTCAGTAGCCAGGCAACGGGCCGGTTGGGTAAGTTCTGGAAAAATTCCATGAATGCGGACTGACACTTGAACAGGGCCAACTGCATATTCCAGTCGACATAGGGCAGGTCGGATTGCGGATTGTCATTGTCGCGATAATATTTCAGCACGGCGCTACCCAGATAGAGCTGGCTCAATACATCGCCGAGCAGTGCAGAAAGTCGCTCCTTGCGTTTCAGTGCGCCGCCCAATAGCAGCATGGATATATCCGAGACTAATGCCAGTGCTGAGCTCATGCGGGTCAATTGCTGGTAATGCCTGGCGGTTTTGTCAGTCACGGGTCGCCGTGCGCTCCATCCGGCGCTGAGTCCCAGGCTTAATGTGCGGACGAAATTGCTGATTCCATAGCCAACGTGGCGAAAGATAAGACTGTCGAATTCCTTGAGTCCAGCTTTGCTGTCTGGATTCTTCGCTGCCTGCATTTCCCGAAAAATAAAGGGGTGGCATCTAACTGCCCCCTGACCAAAAATGATCAGATTTCGCGTGAGGATATTAGCACCTTCGACGGTGATTGCTATTGGGGTGCTCACATAGGCGTGGGCCAGGTAATTGCGCTGCCCCATAATCAGACCCCGGCCGCCGTGTACATCCATGGCGTCGGCGATAATCTGCCTCGAGTTTTCAGTCATATGGTATTTGGCGATCGCCGATACCACAGAAGGTTTGATATGCAAGTCCACGGCGCCTGCCGTCATGATGCGGGCAGCTTCCAGTTGATAGGTATAACCTGCAATTCTTGCCAGCGCCTGCTCTACACCTTCAAAATTGCCAATGGCAAGATTAAATTGCTTGCGAATCTTGGCATAGCCACCACTGAGTCTGTAACACAGTTTTGCGGTGGCGGTACTAAGTGCTGGTAGCGAGATGGCCCGGCCTTCGGACAGGCAGTCGACCAGCATACGCCAGCCCTGTCCGGCATAGTCGGGGCCACCGATTATCCAGTCGAGAGGAATGAAGACCTCTTCACCCTGAGTGGGTCCATTCATAAACGCCATGCCCATAGGTATATGTCGATTCCCCGTGACTACTCCCGGATGACTGGTTGGAATCAGTGCCACGGTAATCCCCAATTCTTCCTCATCGCCGAGCAGGTGTTTCGGGTCATACATCTTAAATGCCAGACCCAAAACTGTGGCAACTGGCGCTAATGTGATATAGCGCTTGTTCCAGGTTAGCGACAGGCCCAGGCATTTTTTCCCTGCAAATTCTCCTTTACACACGACACCTCTATCAATCAATGCGCCCGCATCGCTGCCGGCTTCAGGACTGGTCAGTGCGAAGCAGGGGATTTCGTCGCCACTTGCCAACCCAGGCAGGTATTGCTGTTGCTGCTCTTCAGTACCGTATTTAAGGAGTAACTCGGCCGGTCCCAGTGAGTTGGGTACCATAACAGTCACGGCGGCGCTGCTACTCTTGCCGGCAATCTTCGTCACTATCGTGGAGTGGGCCAGCGCGGAAAAACCGAGTCCGCCAAACTCTGTTGGAATTATCATTCCCAAAAAGCCCTGCTGCTTTATGTATTGCCAGACCTCGTCGGGCAAATCCTGGTGTTGATTGACGATTTCCCAATCATCGAGCATGGCACAGAGGGTTTCAGTTTGATTGTCCAGAAATGCCTGCTCCTCTTCATTCAGTTCCGGTTTGGGATAAGCAAGCAGTTCCTGCCATTCCGGATCGCCCTGGAACAGTTCGCTTTCCCACCAGACATCACCGGCTTCCAGTGCTTCCATTTCTGTGGCATTCATAGGGGGAAGAACCGATATGAAGAATTTATAGACCGGTAGGCTGAGTAGCTGCATACGTATGCTGTCGGCGAAGTAAAAGAAGGTGACGACCAGCAGAATCAACCAGGGTAGCCAGGCGATACCGGCGAACCAGGTAAGCACAGCGAGCGCTGTAAATACGATCAACAGGATTGTTGACATGCGCGCGCGTTGGTAGGCGAGTACCCAGATTACTGCCAGGCTTATTAAGGTTTGTGCCAGTACGCCCATCATGAGTTCCTGATGTCAGCCAGTTGAGCTTTAAAAATAGCGTATAAACTTCCCCGCTGTCTTGATAGATGACAATTATTCGACTGATTTGCTCTGTTTATGGGGTTTCTGAAGCCCTTTTTGCCTTGGGGCACTACATACTGGCGGTTTTGCTGCCACTCAATTTCAGGATGAGCAAGCTTAGCTCGTCCCAGGTGTCAGCCAAAGACAGGCCTTTGATGGTCTGATCTATCAATCTGGCATGTTCGAGGAGTTCCCAGACCAGAGTTGCTTTCACCCTGCCAAGGGCATTGCCAACCGCTGCTTTGCGATTAAACCAGATTTTGCTTGACTGCATTACGCCATTCGGTGTCTGACCCTGTTGTATTTTTTCCAATAGCGGTAGCAGACTTCTGAGTACCCTGGTAATTGCTCCCAGTATGATTAGTGGATAAGTGTCCTCGCTTCTCAATACAGCCAGAATCTTGAGGGATTTACCCGAGTCACCGAGCAGCGCCGAATCTACCAGGTCGTAAACACTGTAACGGGAGCTGTCTGCAACTAACTGCATGACAGTATTGATCTCCAGTGTAATGTTTTCGTCCTCGGTTTTGGCAAGCAGCTTTAATTTACTAATTTCCTGCTGCGCCGCGAGTAAATTGCCTTCCACTTTATCGGCGAGTAAATTCAGTGCGTCAGGATTGGCGGTAATGCCTTCTTTACGCAGCCGTTGTCGCAGCCAGCCGGTGAATTCATGCGGTCGCACCGGCCAGATCTGGATTACCACGGCCATTGCTGCAATGGGCTTGAACCATTTTGAATTGAAAGTTGCCGGTTCCAGTTTGGGGCTGGAAACCAGCAGCTTATAGTCCGGATTCGGGTTTGCCAGATACTGCTGTAGAGCTGATTTCCCGGCGTCCTCCACTTTGGCAGAGTTCAGGCGCAGATCGAATAATTTCTGCTCTGAAAACAGGCCGAGATTACTCACAGCGTGGGAAAATACATCCCAGTTAAAACTCTTGTCTATATCCAGTATCTCGCGTTCACTGTAGCCCTGTGCTCTATAGTGAAGTCTGACTTGATCCGCAGCTTCCTGCAGCAAAAGCGGTTCGTTACCGGCAACCCAGTATACTGGTGCAGTGCCTCTTTGCAGGTAGCCACTAAGTTGATCGGCTTTGATTTTCATATCGGAGCCAGTAGGGCTGATTCTATCGAACCTGGGTGTTTACTCGTTCCAGTCGTCGCATGAGTTGGTTGACCAACTCCCGTCGCATCTCATTTGTTATGATTTCAATTTCATCCTGTGTACCGCTGATATTCTCAATGTCTTCAAAATAGACATCTTCAACAAATAATGGCTCAGGCCCAAGCAGAATATCCTCGCCCCGGCCAAGGGTGAAATTGATGGATAACAGAATTTCGTATTGGGCTGCTCTTGCTCTGGGATTGATTGTAATTGGCCTGCGATCGATCTGTTCATCACTTACCACGAGGATAAAATTAGCGGCGTCAGTGTCTAGCCCATCAACCAGTTCAACTTCGACTCCGGCGCCAGTGAGAGAGCGCCTGAGCAGGCGCCCAAATTCACTATTCTGCTGTGCGAGATTGAGCCTGAGCTGCTGGAACTGGCTTGTCAGTACTTCACTGCCACGCAATGAATAGCCGCAGGCGCTCAGCAAGCCTGCCACAAGTAGTGGCATCATCAATCTGGTAAGTAAACCCGTCCGATGAATCTGTGTCTTCATTTGTTCAACCTTGCCTACACAACTATGTTCACCAACTTTCCCGGTACGATGATGACTTTGCGCACTTCCTTCCCTTCAGTATATTTCTGCACAGATGGATGAGCCAGCGCCAAGTCCTCCAGTGCCTGTTTATCGATGTTCTTGTCCACTTCAATTCTGGCGCGTAATTTTCCATTCACCTGTAAAACAATCAGGATGCTGTTTTGAATTAACGCACTTGCATCCGCCTGTGGAAATCGGACATCCATCACGGCGCCTTCATGCCCCAGGTGTTGCCACAATACATGACTAAAGTGCGGAACCACAGGGGCTAACATGAGAATAGCCGACTCCAGGGCTTCCTGAATAATTCGTCGATCAACTGTGGTCTGCTCGGGAGCGATGAATTTCTGAATGGTATTAAGCAACTCCATCGTCGCCGCTATGGCCGTATTAAAGGTGTGTCGCCTCTTGTAATCATCGTTCACCTTCTGCAGCGTGGAATGGGTCTTGAAACGAATCTGTTGTTGCGTTTCATTCAGCGCTTCGCCGTTAAGTGTACCCACTTCGACCGCCTGGTGACGGGCCACTATTTTCCACAACCTCTTTAGAAAACGATAACTACCCTCGACTCCACTGTCTGACCACTCCAGAGTTTGATCGGGCGGAGAGGCAAACATCACAAACATGCGCACGGTGTCAGCACCGTATTTTTCGACGAGACCCAGTGGGTCGACAGTATTTCCCTTTGACTTGGACATCTTGCTGCCGTCTTTCAATACCATACCCTGCGTTAACAGGCGGGTGAAGGGCTCATCTGAGTTTACCAGGCCCTCGTTACGCATCAGCTTGTGAAAGAAGCGCGCGTAGAGCAGGTGCAGGATGGCATGCTCTATACCACCGATATACTGATCGGCTGGCAGCCAGTAGTGGGCACGCTCATCCAGCATAGCCGAATCCTGGTCCGGGCAGGCGAATCGTGCGTAATACCAGGATGACTCCATAAACGTATCGAAGGTATCGGTTTCCCGCTTCGCCGCAGCGCCGCAGGTCGGGCAGTCGACCGCATAGAAATCCGGCATCTTTGCCAGGGAAGAGCCGCTGTCATCGAAGTCGATATCCTCAGGTAAAATAACCGGCAGGTCGCTGTCTGGAACAGGCACGGCGCCACAGCCCTCACAGTGAATAATGGGAATGGGCGTACCCCAATAGCGTTGCCTTGAGACGCCCCAGTCCCGTAATCGGTAGTTAACCTGCTTTCTGCCTTTTCCCTGTGAGTTCAGGTGGGCTTCAATCTGATCGAAGGCCTGCTGGAAATCCAGTCCGTCGAATTTGCCGGAATTAATCAGAATGCCTTTCTCGACGAATGCGCACTGCTTAAGGTCACAGCTATGCTCCGCCGACGCGGGTGCGATTACCTGCGCAATCGTAATGCCGTATTTGTTGGCAAATTCCCAATCGCGTTGATCATGGGCTGGCACCGACATCACCGCGCCCGAGCCGTAACTCATTAACACGAAGTTGGCTACATAGATTGGAATCAGTTCCTGGCTAATGGGATGGATGGCCTTAAGTCCGGTATCCATACCCAGCTTTTCCATCGTAGCCATTTCCGCCTCGGCCACTTTTACCTTATTCTGCTCTTCGATGAAATGTTTCAGATCATCTGACGAATTGGCAGCAAATTCAGCTAAAGGATGTTGCGGTGCCACAGCGACATAAGTTGCACCCATTAAGGTATCGGGTCGGGTGGTATAGACGGACAAATGTTTCTGCTCTGCCGCGACATCGTCGGCCACTTCGAAATCCAGTTCCACACCAACTGATCTGCCAATCCAGTTCGCCTGCATGGTGCGAACTTTTTCCGGCCAGCCATCCAGCTGTTCCAGCTCGTCGAGCAACTCCTGGGCAAAATCTGTTATTTTGATAAACCACTGGGGAATTTTACGGTGTTCAACTATTGCCCCCGAGCGCCATCCCCGCCCTTCGATGACCTGTTCGTTTGCCAATACAGTCTTGTCCACCGGATCCCAGTTAATCTCGGATTCCTTCTTGTAGACCAGGCCTTTTTCGAAGAGCCGGCAGAAAAACCATTGTTCCCAGTGGTAATACTTTGGGTGGCAAGTTGCCAGTTCGCGATTCCAGTCATAGGCAAATCCCAGTTGCTGCAACTGTTGGCGCATATAATCAATGTTATTGTAGGTCCACTTCGCAGGCGGTACTTTGTTTTTCATTGCCGCGTTTTCTGCAGGCAAACCGAAGGCGTCCCAACCCATGGGTTGCAGCACGTTTTTACCCAGCATACGCTGAAAACGTGAAATCACATCACCGAGGGTGTAATTTCTCACATGGCCCATGTGCAGGTGACCGCTTGGATAGGGGAACATGGAGAGACAATAGAACTTCTCCTTATCCTGCTGTTCGGTGACCTGAAAACTGTGATTGTCTTGCCAGTATGATTGGGCCGCTGCCTCCACCTGCTGCGGTGAATACTGTAAATCTATAGAGCTGTTCATGTCCTGCCGGGGGCGTCGCGCCTGATGCGTAAGTTTGTTAGGCTGGCTAGGATAACCCAGACCCGCCGTAACGTGTAGTGGTTAAGGCGCATTTTTCAAGACAATGCGGGCCAAACCATGAAATTTTTGGATTCCAATCTTAGTCTGTTGCAGTATGAATCTGCACACACCGTGTGGGCGTGCTGAAATAAGGAGATAAAAAGAACAATGCCTTATCGTAAACGGAAGCTGTCGGTAGCCGTGTCGCTGGTAATTACCGGCTCAATTCAGCCTTCTCACGCCGACTTCGATCAGTGGCAAATTAGTGAAGTGTTCACCAGTGCTGATGGCAGTATTCAATTTATTGAATTAAGCACTTCAGCGGTGAATCAGCAGGATCTGGCTGCTCAGTCTCTGATTGCAACCGATGGTGTCACCCAACAGCAGAACAGTCTGGTATTTCCCAATAATCTCAGCGGGGAAACAGCGAATTCCACGGTATTGATTGCTACCAGCGATTTTGCGCAACTAACCGGTTTGAATCCGGACTTTGTCATTGAGTCCGGATTCCTGGCACTTGCCGGTGGTAGTCTGAATTTTGCCAATGACACTGCCACTGTGGTCTACGAGGCAGCACAACTGCCGCAGAATGGCATACAGTCCATCAATGGACAGCTTGAACCGCAAATAGCCAGTCCTAAATCCTTCTCCGGGCTAAGCGCTGCCGTTCAGGCGCCGGTCAGAGCCAGTGTCAATGGGGTAACTTTAGTCATGAATGTGCCGGTCCTGGATGCGCCAGGGGTTGGCCTGGCTAACGTTTCTTTTCAGGTGGATCTGCAAACACTGGAATTTACCCTGCTTGATAATTTCTATCTTTACGGACCAAGCATTGTAGCTGGTGACAATGCGGCTGAATTCCAAAACAGTTCGGCGCTTTTTTTGCCAGCGTTATTGTTCGGTACGGATATTTACGAGCTTAATCTCACTTTGTTAAGCGGTGAACCCATTGTGTTCGGGAACCCGGAAGTGATCAGTGTGACCAATTTAGTTTCAGTACCAATCCCCGGGACGGATCCTGAGCCTGAACCGGAACCCGAGCCTGAACCTGATCCTGAACCCGAGCCTGAGCCAGAACCTGAGCCAGAACCTGAGCCAGAACCCGAGCCTGAGCCAGAACCAACTCCTCTTCAGCAAAGCATAACGCGTGGCCAGTCGCAGTACGCGTCTTTATGTGCTGCTTGTCATGCCGCTGATGGAAGTGGCGGTATTGGGCCGAATTTGAGATTCAGCAGTCAGGACTTTATGTTTATGAGCAGTTTTATCGATTCGAACATGCCCAGCGGAAATTCAGTAGCGTGTCGTGAAAACTCCATCTCAACCTGCCCTTCAGATGTCGCCAACTTTATTATTAATGTAATTCAACAATGAAACGGGTTGCCGATTGCGGTTGAGATGCAGAGTGTGTTGAAGTAGGAGTCAGCTTTAATCAGTGGTTTTCTGCTTCGAATCGGTGGGGGTAGCTGTGACCTTTATGAGTTTTATTTGCCTGCTGTCGGCATTTAATACTGTGAATAAAAAATCGCCAATATTGATCGCCTCGTCGCGCTCGGGAATATGACCAAATTGCTGTAACACCAGACCGCCCACGGTGGTAAATTCCTGATCGCTGAAATCACTCTTAAAGTAGTCATTAAACTCATCCACGGGGGTAATTGCCTTGACGATGTGGTTTTCTTCGTCAAACTTCTTGATGTAACTGTCATCGTCCACATCGTATTCGTCTTCTATCTCGCCAACTATTTGTTCCAGCACATCTTCAATCGTTACTGCGCCACAGACGCTGCCGTATTCGTCAATAACAATTGCCATATGTTGACGCGTTTCTCTGAACTCCTTTAAAAGGACATTCAGCCGTTTGCTCTTTGGAACAAAGGTGGCAGGTCTAACTATATCTTTTATGGATAGTTTGCTGGTATTTTTTTTCAGCGCCGAAGGGAGTAGGTCCTTTGCCAGTAATATCCCCATTACATTATCGACATTATCGCCGACAACAGGATACCTGGAATGGGACGCTTTGGTGACCAGTTTGATAATGTCGTCTATGGGTAATTTTGAAGGTACAGTAACTACTTGAGAGTGGGGAATCATGATGTCCCGCACCTGCATGCTTGAAACCTGTAGTGCTCCCTCGATGATACTCAGTGCATCAGCATCAAGAAGCTGATCCTGCTCGGCGTTACGTAGCAGTTCAAGCAGACTTTTCGTGTCGGTGGGTTCATCCGAGAAGAATTGAGCAATTTTATCGATCCAAGATCGGGATCTTGAATCGATGGATGATTGGTCGTCTGTCATTCGTTGGAGTTTCTCCGATTGATGTGCAAGGTTCACCCTATCAAATAAGGGTTGGGGAATCCAAGCTTTTCGAGCGCCTGAATCTCTAAAATTTCCATTTTTACAGCTTGCTCTTCAGTCTCATGCTCAAAGCCCCGCAGGTGCAGGAAGCCATGGACCACCAGGTGTGCCCAGTGGACCTCCATCGACTTGTGCTGCTGGTTTGCTTCGCTGGCGACTATGTTGGCGCAGAGTACAATATCACCAAGTGGAGCATAATTCAGATGTTGAGCGTGTGATTTGGGATAATCAGAGCGAAATGACAGGACATTTGCAGCGTATTCTTTGCCACGATAATCGCGGTTCAACTCCGCCGCTTCGGCTTCTCCAACGACGCGAATACTGACATAGCAGGAATCTGTCAGGTGACTCGATTCGGCTGCACAACATAGCCACTTTTCACATTGACCCGAAGTTGGAACCCAAAAATCCGGGCAGTCATTTTCAAGATAAACTGTCACGTTCATTGAGTTGATTTGGCTCCTGAGTGCTTAATGTGGATATTGATTTGGAGTCGTGCTCATCATAGGCTTCGACAATTTTTTGCACCAGTCGATGACGTACAACATCTTTTGCATCGAAATAGGTAAAACCGATTTCCTTAATTTGCTCGAGGATCTTGGTAACATGAACCAGGCCCGATCGCGTGCCTTTCGGCAGATCAGTCTGGGTGACGTCTCCTGTGACAACCACAGTCGATCCGAAGCCGATGCGGGTCAGAAACATTTTCATCTGTAAGGTCGTGGTATTCTGGCTTTCGTCGAGAATGATGAATGAATTGTTTAGCGTTCGTCCGCGCATGTAGGCAAGTGGGGCGACTTCAATAATATTTTTTTCGATTAGTCTACTTACCTTCTCAAAGCCCAGCATCTCATAGAGTGCGTCATAGAGGGGCCGCAGATAGGGATCTATTTTTTGACTAAGATCGCCGGGTAAAAATCCCAGTTTTTCTCCCGCTTCCACTGCCGGGCGCACCAACAGAACCCGGTTCACTCTCTCCTGGCTAAGCGCCTCTACTGCGCAGGCCACGGCAAGATAGGTTTTCCCCGTGCCCGCCGGACCGATACCGAAGCTGATGTCATATTTTCTTATTGAGCGGACATACTGTGTTTGATGCGGACTGCGTGGCTTGATAGAGCAACGCGGTGTTTTTACAAGGAGAAAATTCTCATCATTGGTATCGCTCTCGGCTGTGTTTTTTGTCTCCTGCAAGGCAAGGTGTACCATGTTTGGACTTAAAGTGATGCCATGACTGGTTTCTGAATAGAGAGATTTAAGTAGTTTGCAACCCTGGATGACTGAACTTTCGGTCCCGCTAAGCTGAAATATATTGCCACGGTGTTGAATCTTCAGCTCGAGGCTTTTCTCAATTTGCTGTATATGTTCGTTGAGTCGCCCGCACAGGTTTGCCAGTCGTTGAGTGCTGTCAGGCAGTAAGGTAAGGCTTCGCGTGGGGGTGGTCATGCAGTAGTTTGTCCTCCGCTCCAAAATCCTAGTATATCAAGGTATGGATCATTGTAATCAATTTGCTTGAAATTATGTGTTCAGAGCCGTCCCAGTAGCGAGTGAGGCAGGGCATCGGTGATGGTCACATCGGCAAAATCACCAATCAGACTCGTCTCCAGACACTTGAAATTCACTACCCGGTTATTTTCGCTGCGACCCTGAAGCGCATCACTGTTGCGCTTCGATCGATCGGTGACCAGGATTCTTTGTCGAGTGCCTACCATGGATTCGCTGATCTTGCGGGCCTGTTTAGCTATTTGAGATTGCAAGGTGGCCAGTCGATGCTTCTTCTCCTGCTCGGGTGTATGGTCCGCCAGGTCTGAGGCAGGCGTGCCCGGTCGAGCACTGTAGAGGAAGCTGAATGAGGTATCGAATTCGAGTTCAATAATCAGGTTCATCGTGTCTTCGAAATCCCTGTTTGTTTCGCCGGGGAAACCCACAATAAAATCAGAAGACAGGCTTATGTCGGGTCTGGCCTGGCGAACCTTGCGGATGATTGATTTGTACTCAAGAGCCGTATGCCCACGTTTCATTGCCGCCAGAACTCTGTCAGAGCCACTTTGTACCGGCAGGTGCAAGTGATTCACCAGTTCTGGAACCTGTCCATAGGTTGCTATAAGCCGGTCAGAAAATTCCAGTGGATGGGATGTGGTAAAGCGGATTCGATCTATTTTGTCTATGCTGGCGATATAGTTAATCAGTAATCCCAGATCCACTTTGTTAGCTGCGTGACTCAAACCCCGGTAGGCATTGACGTTTTGCCCGAGTAAATTTATTTCCCGCACGCCTTGTTCTGCCAGATGCACCGCTTCTGCCAGGATGTCATCCAGGGGTCGACTAACTTCTTTGCCGCGTGTATAAGGCACTACGCAGAAACTGCAATATTTGCTGCATCCTTCCATTACAGTGAGGTACGCCTCGCAGCCACTGGCCTTCGGGTCGGGTAAGCTGTCAAATTTTTCTATCGCCGGAAAGCTAATATCCACTGTTGGCAGTTTGCCATTGGCGCGATTGAGCAACTCGGGCAATTTGTGCAAGGTTTGCGGACCAAAGACCACATCGACAAATGGAGCACGCTTGCCAATGGCCTCACCTTCCTGACTGGCGACACAACCGCCCACAGCAATTTTTAAGTCAGGATTTGCCTGTTTAAGTAGACGCCATCTGCCTAACTGATGGAATACTTTTTCCTGTGCTTTCTCGCGAATAGAGCAGGTGTTCAGTAGCAGTAAATCAGCTTCCTCTGGGGTGTCCACCACGGTGGTGCCATGGGTTTCCCGCATCAGATCCAGCATGCGGGAGGAGTCATATTCATTCATCTGGCAGCCATGAGTCTTGATGAAAACTTTTTTAGGAAGTTTTCCAGTTTGAACGCCATGGGGCGCAGAAGCTGTATCGTCACGGCTTGTCATCACTATTTACAGTTAACAGTTTGTGTGCCAGTCGGGAAAAAGGGGAGGGATTATATCAGCACTAATGGGCTTACTTAAGCCGGATTGGGGCAATAACTTGTTGAAATATCTCGAAATGGCCTGATATTGTAAGGATTGGATATTAACCGAGCGTAAATACCGGTTGTGATATACAATGAGCAACAGCCAGTTCTCCGAGCCTTAAGGGGTTGATTTAATGGGAAAAACATCCGAAATCTACAAGATTGCCTTTCTTAACAAGGGCAAAGTTTACGAGGTCTTTGTTAAGCAGGTATATCAGAGTGATTTATATGGATTTATCGAGGTAGAAGACTTTGTCTTCGATGAGCGGTCCCAGGTAGTGGTTGATCCCAGTGAGGAAAAGCTTAAGGCCGAATTTAATGGCGTCAAGCGTAGTTTCATTCCGATTCAGGCCATTATCCGCATCGACGAAGTGGAAAAGAGTGGTGTCGGGAAAATTTCCAGCGGTGACAATATTTCACCATTTCCGGTATCGATTGTCGGTGGTAAAACCGACACGCAAAAAAGTGACTGAAAAAAGTTACCCACGCCTGTGAGCCGATTCGGTCGTTGTTAATGGATTCCAGCCAGCATCCCTATACTCAACTGTCACCGGGCAAAGTGCTGGATGCGGTTGAGAGTCTCGGTTATAAAACCGATGCCCGCATCTTCGCTCTGAACAGTTACGAGAATCGCGTCTATCAAATTGGCCTGGAGGGAGCAGAGTCGATAATTGTCAAATTCTACCGACCGCAGCGATGGAGTAAGGAACAGATCCTCGAAGAACATGAGTTTAGCTGGGAGTTGGCAGAGCTGGAAATTCCGGTAATCCCACCGATTAAATTTGCCGGCGAAGAAACGCTGTTAACGTTCGAAGAATTCGATTTCTCCGTATTTCCTCAAATCATTGGCCGTCCGCCTGAACTGGACAATCTCGACAATCTGCTGGTGATGGGCCGCTTCGTTGGGCGGATTCATCTAGTGGGGGTCACGAAGCACTTTTTACATCGCCCGACTCTGTCAATCGAAGACTTCGGCATCTCTAGCAGAGAGTTTTTGCTCGATAATGATTTTATCCCGGCAGACCTGTCGGCAGCTTATGATTCATTGACCAAAGATTTGATTGACAAGGTTACCGCAGTATTCGAGTCAAACAGCAATATGCAAAATATTCGAATTCATGGTGATTGCCATCCAGGTAACGTGCTGTGGAAAGCGGGCACACCGAATTTCGTGGACTTCGATGATACTTTAACAGGACCTGCTATTCAGGATCTGTGGATGATGTTGTCAGGGGATCGCGACCAGAAGCAGGCCCAGCTGCTGGAGTTGGTGGAAGGCTACAACGAGTTTTACGACTTTAAAGTAGCGGAACTGGGGTTGATCGAGTCACTGCGTACACTACGGCAGATTCGCTACAGTGCCTGGCTCGCCAGGCGCTGGCAGGACCCGGCATTTCCAATGAGTTTTCCCTGGTTTAATACCGAGCGCTACTGGGCTGAGCATATTCTGGAGCTGCGTGAGCAACTGGCAATTCTCGATGAGCCACCCTTGCGGTTAGTCTAGGGAGCCTCTGATTAAGTATTCAATGTCTCTGCGTGACCTGAAGTGCACTTCTGCTAGGCGCAATCCGCAATTAATGGCCCTAGTCCTTAATAAGGGTTGCAACAACGCAGAAGTGCACTTCAGGTCACGCCCGCAGGGGCCTTCAGAGCAGTCGCATCTCCGCGTTGGCTCCCTTTGCAAGGTAATAAACATTACTGCAGGAAGCCGCCTTGATCTGCGACCGCTCTGCAGGCCAGAGATATTGAATACTTAATCAGAGGCTCCTTAAGTCTGAGGTATGCCCAACCCCGCCGATTTGTTCATCGTGAGTCATATAGACATGGGGCAATCCCGATTCCCGCAACCATTCGATGCCTTCAGATTCTGATTTCAGCATCGCTACAGTGGCCATGGACCCAGCTACGGTACACAAATTACCCGCAACGCTCACTGCTCTCAGACCACTGCTCGGCCAGCCATCCAGAGGATTAATAATATGGCTATAACGTTTGCCCTCATGCTCGAAAAAGCGTTCGTAGTCCCCACTGGAGGCCAATCCACCATCCATAAGTATAATTCTCGCCATGAGCTTACGGCCGTCCTTCGGATCTGACACACCAACAGGCCATGGCTGCTCATCCGGCTGTGCTCCGATCACAGCGAAGTCGCCACCGAGGTTAATTAATCCATGTTCGATATTCAGTTTACGACCCAAGCTGGCAGCAGAGTCTGCGGCGTATTCTTTTACTATGCCGCCAAAATCTATTTCCATGTTGGCGGGCATCTTCAGCCTGGAGTCGTGCAACTCAAGCTTGTCGAAACCAACTAGCGGTAAAGTTTTCTCAATCTCCTCCAGACTGGGGACCTTACCCTGATTGAAATCCCACAGCTTGCTCAGGGCTGCAGAAGTAATATCGAACAGGCCATCGCTTTGCTCGTGGCAGGAGCGGGCATGGTCGAACAGGGTTAAGGTTTCATAATCGATTTCCAGACCGAGATCATTGCCAGCCGATGCATTTATTTTGGCAACAAAACTGTCCTCGCTAAAACGCGAGTATTTTTTCTCCAGGCGGTTAACTTCATTCATCAGTATTTTGACTTGTTTCCTCCCATCAACACGAGAATTGTTATAAATCTGGATATCACAATGGCTACCCATGGCCTCGAAGTTTATGCGGCGTAATTTTTGTGTCATAGCGATGCAGGTCTCATTCAGAAAGCAAATTCGATACCGAGCGATACTCGGTAATAACTGGTTAATGCGGTACTGGGCTGGGAAACTTCATAGGCCGAATACTTGTCATTGGATACGTAGCGCTCTGCCGTAAGATTGGCACTCCAGTCCCCGAAGTCTCCTATAACACTGAGGCCGCCGCTGAATGCGCCAAAGGCGGCCAGGCGATAGTCACTGGACTGGTAATTTGGCAGGGGATTGAGAAAGTCATCAATATTGGTAAAAAAATCTGCCGCAGACTGGCTGTAATACCGGACTGCTGGCACCAGTTGCCAGGATCTATTCAGGTTCTGGTGCCAGGCAAGTTCGAGAGTGTGTGAACTAATGCCGAAGTCGTCATGGTAAAGCCGATAGTCGATGTGTAAAGCGGCATTGGCGAAGTCGAAAAATCGGCGGTAGGAAGTGGACCAGGCGAACTGGGTTTTATCATCGGGTCTGACGTCACGCAGTTTGTACGGGTCGCTTAAAAAGCCGTTAAGTTCTGTGATGCTGATGGCTGACTGGATAGTACTTACCTGATTGATGACCTGGCTTATAGAAGCAACTAGGGAAGCACTGCGTTTGTCTTCGTCGATGACACGATTAAATAGTACAGCATCGGTAAGAAATAACTCATCAGAAGAATAACTGAAACCGATCGCCACGGTTGTCAGGTCATTATTGAAGTGTCTCTCGCCGTCAATGCCAAAATAGATTGCCTTATAGTCATCCTCTTCTGAGTAACCGACATTAGCGCCAATTGTCCCATTTTCGAGGTAATAGCGACCACCGACAGAAAGTTCGGAGCGTTTATCATCGATGCCACTGGCGCCGCTAAGGCTGACAATGGGATTGCCATCTATATTGGCGCTGGTAAACCAAGGTGAAGCTCCGCTTAAGGTTTCATGGCTGGCATACACCTGAATAGCCGTGTTTCTGCCAATAGGTGAAAGTAACTGGAACTGGTGCACATCGATATCGTAACGCTCCAGATCGCCGAAGGGGGCTTCGGACCGCGACAGGTCGTCTTCCTGGTAGTTGGAGATCTTGTAGGCAAGAGTGGTCTCGACAGGGGGGGCATCTGCTGAAGCGATCCCGGGAAGTGCCAATGCTGAGGTGGATAGCGCGATTAAACTGCGCGATCGGGTCTTTTTCACGCCCTTGATCCCTTACGGTAGCCTATTTGATCAATTCAGTTGCACCCACAACCACCACCGGCGGCACTGTTGCCACCGGAAGAGGCTTCTTTGCTGAAAAAGATATGATCGTTTAATACTCTCTCCAGGCTATCCCGGTCCCAGGCCATTTCCTCTTTAGCCAGGTAACCTCTCTCCCAGGGGCGGACCGGGGTGCAGGCGGAGAGCAAGCAGAGGGAGGTGAGTAAAATAAGCAATAGTCGCAGCTTGTTCATGAACTAATTGCCCGGTAATACAGACTTGACCGCTTCTTCAATCGTTTCAATATCGCCATTGCGATAGCCCACGTGAACCAGGCTTACTGTACCGTCCGGAGCAATGAGGTAGGAGGTCGGCATACCGAATACACCATATAGTTCAGGTATTTCTCCGTCGGGATCGGCCGGAATGGTGAAATCCAGCGGTGTGTCGAGCAGGAAGTCCAGCCCATCTTCGATGGGGTTATCTACGTTGATAGCTACCACTTCCAGGCCCTGGTCCTTGTACTTATGGTACATCTCATTGTACAGGGGCAGTGACATCAGGCAGGGAGCACACCAGGAGGCCCAGAAATCAACGAAGACTGCCTTGCCCTGCATGGCACTCAGTGAAAAGGCAGCTTTGCCTTCCTGAAGAGCAGGAAGCGTAAAGTCAGGTGCAGCTTCCCCTTCCTCGACCGCAAACACTGGAGCAAGAGCGAAACTGGCAACTAAGGCCAGAATAGTTTGAATTCTGATCATTTTAGACATGATGTTTCCTTATACCTTTATACTTTTATACTTTTATACGTTATATACCCTGGATACCTTGCTTAAAGCGCTATGCCCGCTCCGCGGGGCTTAATTGTATCGCAGAGCTGATTCTACTACTTTTCGTGCAAAACTGACCCTGTTAGCCCCATTTATATTTCAATATAACGCATGAGTTTCAATTCCGTCTACGGTACGCCACCGGTTTTTAGGCGCTGGCAGGTAGTGGATCGGCCAGATTCCGCAGCAGTTCTTGCCAGCGTCTGCGGCGCATCTTCAGTTTGAACTGGATCTCCCGGTAGCGGTCTCTTATTTGGAACTGATCCCACTGGCTCAGGGTTTGTTGTATCTGTCTTCCCTTCGCTTCGTACCACGCCTGTCGGTGTTCTGACCAGAGTTGCAGGGTGTTAACAATCTCTTCATATTCCTGCTCCAGCGTAGCGCGCCATTTCTCGGAGATATTCAGAAGTTCGCATTTTTCAGCCGCAGACTTGTACTGCAACTCAATTCTGGCCCTCTCAATTTCCAGGGGCGTGCAGCGTTTGAGTTCCCTGGTTAAACCAATCCAGGCACAGATCTGAATCATCCATTTAGTCGGATCGTAATGCCACCACCTGATACCGTTTCGATAGTCCCATTGGAAGGCATGATGGTAGTTGTGATAGCCCTCTCCATAAGTCAACAGCGCAAGAATCGGATTGTCCCGCGCGGTATTTTCATCGCTGTAGGGCTGCCGTCCCCATTTGTGAGCGGCTGAATTAATCAGGTAGGTAAGATGTTGACTAAGAACCAGCCTGAGCAGACCACTAAGCAAGAGTCCTGCGATCAAGTCACCGTGAAAATAGCCAATTAATGCCGGCAAGCCGATATTCATAAACAGGCTCAAGCTCAGGTAGTGATCGTGCTGCCAGCGGACTATTGGATCTTTCTGTAAGTCCCTTACATTGGCAAAGCCGGTCTGGGCGCTGTCATAATCACGCAGGATCCAGCCGATATGGGAGAACCAGAAACCACGTTTTGCGGAGTAGGGATCACGCTCGTTATCATCCACAAAGCGGTGATGATTGCGATGATCTGATGCCCAGAGCAAGACACTGTTTTGCAGTGCACAGGCACCACCAATTGCAAATAATAGCCGCAGGGCGGGATGGGCCTTAAACGCCTTGTGGGACCAGAGGCGGTGGTATCCTGCCGTAATGGACATGCCGCAGAAAGCCATCAATAGCGCGAATACAACCCACTCGAATAAATCATAACCATAAAAAAAGCCATACCACGGCACCAGCGTTATTGCAAAAGCCGGAGTCAGGCTGAATAACGACATATTAGTCCAATTAACAGGTGCTTTGGTCATAGTAAGAACACTACCTCTTTGTGATAGTTCTTGTGATTTTCCTTTTGATTCACCCCAGGATTATAAAACGGCCAAGGTGAACTGATTCTGAATTTACCCAGCGGAGAAATTATTACATGATAAGCCAGTGAAAAATACGTTTAGTCTGGCAAAAGGGGAATAGTGTGGAAGAGATGCTCGTTGAGCTGCAAACCAAGTTGAGTTTTCAGGAAGATCTACTGCAACAACTTAATACAGTCGTAACCCGTCAACAAAATCAGATTGATGAATTGCGGCGCATTGAAATTCTGCATTGAGCAAAGCGCCGAGGTATTAGCTTCGGTCAATCGAACCGGGGGCGGCGAGCAAAACGAAAAGCCACCGCACTATTGATGGGCAGCGGCAATCTGGAGTGGAGGCTAATCGAAATCCAGGCTAGCCGGCACTGGCGACGTCTTCAGCCTGAAGACCCTTCTCGCCTTCGCTGATGGCAAATTCAACCCGCTGACCGTCATGAAGCACTCTGTGCCCTTGGCCTCGAATTGATCTAAAGTGGACAAATACATCATCACCACTGTCGCGGGTGATAAAACCAAAACCTTTGTTGGCATTAAACCACTTAACATTCCCAAGCTCCCTGTTTTCAGAATCAAATACAGGCATATCATCGGACTCTGTGGATTTAGCCGATCTGGCAGCCCAGAATGCGGTGATGAGGTTCGCGACGAAGAGTGAGAGCACCAACAAAGGTAGTGTCGCTGTGCTAAGTTGAAAGTTATCGGCAGTCAGAAAGTAAAGAGGAACTGCCATCAATAGGGTAATTATGGCGGCTATAAAAAATGGTTTATTGAGCATTGCTAATCTCTTTTTTTATCTTGTTATACGGTTGAACAGCCTAATCTGCTGGTACTGGGACCGGTAATAAGCCCCGCATCCAGTGGTTACCACTTTCCTCCTCTGTAATATTGTTTAGGCTTTAACAGTACACTAGTAAAACAGCAAATTAAACCAGCTAGCGGGATATTTCTTAAGCCTGGATTCAGGTTGAGCCTGTTAGATTTACAGCGTAACAGGGAAGAAGTGGCTCAATCAGTGATAAAACAAGGTTTGGCCAGGTTCCAGGGAGTGGATTTTCCAGTGAAGTAGCGAGGTACAAGCAGATGAAAGGCCTATTTTTTGCCAGTTTGGGTGTTGGTTTATGGATGTCAGCAGGATCAGTTCAGGCCCAAACAAATTTTGAGTATGCGCAGGTTATCGAGTCGCGTCCCATATATCAGGTGGTAGAAGTTTCGACACCACAGCAGCAATGTTGGGAGGAAGAAGTGGTCCGGGACCACTATCGAGAGGATCGAAACTCAGGTACATCGGTACTGCTGAGCACAATCATCGGTGGGGCCATCGGCAATGCGGTTGGGCACAACAAGTCCAACCGGCGCGTGGGAGCAGTGGTTGGTGCCATGTTGGGTCGCTCCATAGGACGTGATATTATGCGCAACAGTAATCAAGCGCAGGCTCTCGAGTATGAAGTTGTTCAGCGTTGCAACACGGTATATGAACAGCATGAAGAGGAGCGACTCATGGGCTATCAGGTAACCTATCTCTATAACGGGGAGGAATACTCCGTTCGTACAGACGCCGATCCGGGTGAGCAGATCAGGATTCGGGTAAGTGTAGAAGCTGTACTGTGATGAACTCCCTGGACGGGGAGATGGGCTCTTGTTGAGCATATTTGCACCAGAGGTACAATCAGTTGAGATTGAGAATTTTTCCAGTAATCATAGCTGCCTTCCTACTGATAGTAGTAGAGGCGGTCAGTGCTCAGTCACTTCTCGTGCAACAGGACCAGATTGGTCTCAACCCTAATGCCGTGCAGCAGGATGTTCGGCGCACTCCTCAAGCTAATGCGGGCATAACCGAACGGCAGGCGGTGAATCTGGCCAGACAAAGGATCCCAGGCAACATCTTGCGTATAACCCTGGTCGGGGAGGGAGCTAATCGCCGCTACCAGATTCGAATGGAGAATGAAGGTAAGGTGTTCACGGTGTTTGTGCACGTGGCTACAGGGAGGGTAACCGGAGGCGCTTAATCTCCGATGTTGCCCGGTGATAAGAGGATAAGTCGACTATGCGATTACTGGTCGTTGAAGATGAAAGCCTGCTCAGGCAGCAAGTAGAACAGGGATTGACTAAGGAGGGCTACGTAGTCGATGCCGCCGAAGACGGTAAAACCGGCCTATACTACGCCACCGAATATGACTACGATGCAGCCATTATCGATCTTGGGCTGCCAGAAATCGATGGAATTTCCCTGATCAAAAAAATTCGCTCAACCGGCAAAGATTTTCCCGTATTGATACTGACAGCTCGTGGCGACTGGCAGGACAAGGTAGCGGGACTGGACGCGGGAGCTGATGACTACGTGGTTAAACCTTTCCAACTGGAAGAAATAGTTGCTCGCCTCAATGCGCTGCTTCGAAGGGCTGCCGGATTTGCCAAGCCGAAGCTGGAATTTGGCCAGCTGAGCCTGGACATTTCTGCCAAGCAACTCACGCTGAATGAAGAAAATATCGTACTGACAGCGTACGAGTACAAAATGCTTGAATATCTGATGTTGCATCCCGGGCAGGTAATTTCGAAGACGGAATTGACCGAGCACCTCTATGCCCAGGACTACGACAGGGACAGCAATGTACTGGAAGTGTTTGTCACGCGCCTGCGGCAAAAACTGGATCCGGACCAGAAGCTTAAACCAATAGAAACTGTGCGCGGTCAAGGTTATCGATTTGTTCTGACTGGGGCGTGAGTCCAGTTCTGAACTCACGCACTCACTAATGACACAGCAATCCCAATCTTCTGATTATTCAATTCAAACCCGCCTGCTAATCTCAGTCAGTATTTTATTATTCATATTCCTTGGGCTTACAGGCATAGTTTTAGACCGAGCGTTCGTAACCAGCGTGGAGGCCGGAGCGGCCGATCGGCTGCAAGTACAAGTCTATGTGTTACTGGCGGCTGCCGAGTATGATGATGATGAATTCTATTTCTTGGAAGATTTTCAGGAACCGAGATTCGGGCAGCTAAATTCTGGACTCTATGGATTTATTGCCAATAGTAAGTCTGGTGAAATATGGCGTAGTGAATCAGCGAATTCTCTTTCTCTAGCGGATGATGATTTTTTGCGTACCCCGGTAAGTGTTGGCGAGAGCCTGTTTAGTAAAACTCAAAATAGTGAGCAGGAAGAATTATTTGTGGTGACTTACGGTATCCTGTGGGAGAACGGCATCAGCGAATACAATTTTACCGTGATGGAGACGTCCACACCCTATTACTCAGAAATTTCCAACTTTCGCACCAGTTTATGGGCCTGGCTTGGTGGTGTGGCTGTGCTGCTGCTGCTGATTCAGCTATTTTTGATGCGGTGGGGTTTATCCCCTCTTCATAAGATGGCGAGAGATTTGAAACAAATTGAATCAGGCGATCACGGACAATTGCAGGGCTCTTATCCAAAAGAACTGCGTGGAGTGACTGATAATCTGAATCTATTGATCAAAAGTGAACGTAAACAGCAGGCACGCTACCGTACCACGCTGGGAGACCTCGCCCATAGTCTAAAGACACCACTGGCGGTTATTGCAGGAGTGATGCAACAGCTCACTGCCGGTAAAGATTCCGACAACGTGGATACCAGGAAACAACTAGCTTCGGTTGATGAGCAGTTGGCTAGAATGAATCAGATAGTTACCTATCAATTACAACGCGCCGTGCAGGCCAATGACTCCAGCGCGCTGGCGCGGCGGGTTAACGTGGCGGCAGTTATCCGTAAAATTCTTGAGGCATTAGGCAAAGTCTATGGGGACAAGGCTATGCAGACTACGCTTGATATGAATGAGCAGGCGGTGTTTCTGGGGGATGAACGGGACCTGTTGGAGATTATGGGAAATGTGCTGGATAACGCTTTTAAATATGGTCGGAGTCGCATCAGCGTATCGGTACAGCAATCGGATTCACAGTCTGGGAAGCTCAATATCAAAGTAACAGATGATGGAGATGGCACCCCCGGGGATAAGCAGGAATTTGTTTTGCAAAGGGGTGCAAGGGCAGACACCCTGGCCCAGGGTCAGGGTATCGGGCTGGCTGTGGTGACGGATATCGTTGCCAGCTACAGCGGAGAAATTGCCATAACCAATCTTGACGCGGGTGGCGCTTGCGTTGAGATGGTTTTCGATTTCCCACAAACCAGTATCTAGATTAGAAAGCCACCGGTAACAGCCATCAGTGTCATTACAAATAAGAACCACTTGATACTGTTCTGGGAAGCCTTCACGGCCACTTTTACTGCAACATGAGCCCCTGCCATGGTGCCAACTGCCAAAATCAGCCCGGGAATCCACCGGACCTGATCGAAGAGGATAAAAATCACTATGGCAACGCTGGTGAAAGCAAGCGCACAGGTCATTTTCAAGGCATTGGCTCGCAGCAGGTCATAACGCAGGCTACCGGCAATGACGCCAAGCAGGATGAAACCCACTCCCGCCTGTACGAATCCGCCATAAACACCGGCTCCAAATAATCCCCACCACGCTCTCGAGTTATCAGCAGGAGACAAAACTGCAGTACCCTCCAGAGGGGCAATCACATCGGGTTTTAGCAGGATTATCAATGACATGGTAAGAATAGTGCCCAGTAGCACCGGTTTCAGATACAGAGTCGGCAATAGGGCAGCGGCTATGGCACCCACAAAACCACCCAGCAGTGCTGGGATTAATATGGGAATGACCGCCGGGCGATCGAGCGTCCGATGCCTGTCATAACCCGCAACTCCTACTACACCTTCGAGCAAAATAGCTACCCGGTTTGTGCCATTGGCTACATCGGCTGGCAAACCGAGCATCATCAGTACAGGCAGCGTTAAATTCGATCCGCCTCCGGCCAGGGTATTGATACCGCCTGCTATAAATCCCGTGAGACAGAGTAACGACAGGAGCGGGAAGCTATAATCCATGCGAAGAGGTATTTATCATCAAAGAATGGCTGGTGAGGAGTTTTATCGTTCTTTTTATTCGAATATGGCCCGGAAGAATACACCAGAACGGCTTAAAAGGCCCTGATTTCGGGAAACCTGTGGCTATAAAGCCCTGAACTGGTGTAAAACCTGCTGGATAAGATAAGATAAGGTTGCAAGAAAGCTTGCGAGGAATCAGAAACACCGGGCCGCATCCGTGTACTGGATTAGATTGAGGAATTTTACTGCTTTATACTTTTGTCAGGGCAATAAACTGGTCCGTTATTCCGGCCTACCCGAGCTCAACTAGGCGCAAAGGGACTAAATTACTGTGATGTTAGTCACATAATTTCAATTTAAGTGACTGAAAACTCCGAATCTTTTATCCGTTTCACAGTATTTTCCCACTGCTGGTGTATGTTCACAATCAGAGTGCGTCAGAGTCACTATTGATTTACTTGCCTACTTACGGACACAGTTAACAGGAGAATCACGGCTGGAGTGGGAATTCCCACGGAAATGTAGTCTAGCAGGCACCTCTGAACAGCACACGCATTGAAGCTAAGAGCTTGATTATGTACATTCGAACACTTAATAAAGCTAATAAAATCAAAGGGTTCACTTTGATTGAGCTGCTTATGGCAACGGCAATTCTTGGTATTCTGATAGCGCTTAGTCTGCCCAGCTTTCAAGACACCATTGAAAGCATGAATACCAACTCCCAAATCAAGGTATTGCTTACTACATTAAATTTTGCTCGCAGTGAAGCCATCAAGCGGGGTGGGAATGTTGCGATTTGTGCCTCAAATGATGGGACAGACTGTGATGCTAATGACTGGTCAGAAGGTTGGATCGTGTTTGTAAATGCCAACGGCGCTGCCGATGGAAATGCTGGTTCTGTGGTTGCGGGAAATACTATTTTACGGGTATTTGATTCATTGGGAGCCAACAGTGTTCTTACTTTCACCGTAAATTTGTTTGAATACAACAGCCTCGGATTTAGTGACACAGGGGGAGTACAGACTTTTTTAATTTGCCCGAGTAGCAATAATGCCAACAATGCCCGGTCCATAGAAATAGCGGTTTCGGGTAGAGGAAGAAGAATAGAGGGTGGGCTCGCATGTCCATAATCAAGATGACAGGAAATGCAATTGGCCGACACTCTTCAGGCTCGACCCTGATCGAAGTGCTAGCCTCCCTGTTGATCGTTTCATTTGGGATGCTCAGCATCGCCGGCCTGCAAACGGTAGGCCTGCGTAACAATCAAAGCGCCTATTTTCGCACGCAGGCCATCATGTACACATCAGATATGGTGGAGCGAATGCGTGCAAATATTGCCGCAGTCGATGTTGCTGCCTACGATGATATTGCCGGAGGCGATACTGCAGCCTGTTTCCTTGTTATCGGTTGTACCGGAGCACAGATGGCGGCGCAGGATATCAATGACTGGGAAAATGAGATCGTAGCTATGCTTCCCAGTGGTGATTCTGTAGTTTGTCTCGATTCCACAGCAGACGATGGCACAGCCGCTGCCAAAGCCTGTGATGGGCTGGGTCGCGTATATGCCATTAAGGTATGGTGGGATGACAATCGGGATGGCACGGCGAATCAGCGCTATGTCCTTAGTTTTCAACCCTTGTAGGCTCAATGACTTTAACAAAGGGTATATAGAAAGACAGAATGAAAAAATACTATCAAAACAGTAAAGCAAGCCACGGCCTGAGTCTGATTGAGCTGCTTATCGCCATGGCACTGGGTTTGACCATCACGGCCGGTGTCATTCAGATCTATGTGGGTAATAACGCGACTGAACGGAGCCAGGAAGCCCGGGGACGCATACAGGAGAACGGTCGGTTCGCGCTTAATTTTTTGTCCCAGGAATTGAGGATGGCCGGCTACTTGGGATGCCTGAGTGGAATAAACGCCGCTTCGGTCAATAATATACTCAACGCGCCACCGGCTTCGTTTCAACCCCAAATAGGTCTGCAGGGCTGGGAAGCAGCTGGAACCAATCCCGATACTATTAGTAATAGCGTCAACAATGTGGCGGTGGTGGCTACCGGCGCGGGTGGTTGGGGTACAACAGGTGGGAATGTGCTGCCCGCGTTCAACGCGATACCTGGCTCTGACATAATTCGGGCATGGAGTTCCTTCGGAACAGCCGCGATTATCAACACGGTGACGGCTGGTGTAACGCCGGTTATCAATTCGAGACCGATCAACATCGCAGCAAATGATTTTCTGTTGTTGAGCGACTGCGATCAGGCAGATCTTGTTCAAGCCTGTGCGGTGGCTAATGTGGGACCGGGAATTTCCACAAATATCACGCTTTCGACTGCGTGTGTGCCGGGCAATGTGGCCAGCTCGGCCATCACCAGCCAGGCTGGAGGAGAAGTGGTTAAGCTGGAAGGCACTCTGCTGTATGTGGGAAAGCGGGGCGATGTCGCCACAAATCCACCAGCTCTGTTTGTAAGAAGGCTCGGAGCCAATGGCATTCCTGGCGTGGCCGAAGAACTCATCGAGGGTGTTGAATCGATGCAGGCATTGTACGGGGTCAATATGGATAATGATGTGCGCAATACAGTAGATTCCTATCTGCCGGCAGACCAGGTGCCAGACTGGACCAATGTAATCAGTATTCGCATAACCTTGTTGATGCAGTCGATTGAAAGTGGTGTGGTGCCGGCCGCCCAGGCCTACACCTTCAATGGGGTTACTTACGATGGTGGTGGTGGCAATGGGGCCTTGCCCGGTGATACCAGAGTAAGGCGGGTTTTTTCCAGTACCATTAATTTACGTAACCGAGCCCTGGGAATTTAGACTTAAATCACGGAATGAGGCGATGAAGAGAGTATATTCCACTACTATGAGTGGCAAAACAAAGAGAAATCAGTTAGCTGGAGCCCGCCAGCAGGGCACTGTAATCGTGTTCTGCCTGGTATTTCTGGCGGTTTTAACCATAATGGGTGTTTCCGGTATGGAATCGACCATATTGGAAGAGCGAATGTCCGGCAATATGCGTGATATCAGCATGGCCTTCCAGGCGGCGGAATCCGCACTTAAAGAAGCCGAATCCTGGCTCGATACTCAGACTACCCTGCCAACCACGAGCACCGATGGCAGCACCACTGTATGGAGCGAGGATGCAATGGACCCGGCTCCAAATGATTCAGTTCACTGGTGGTCTGACGGTGCTCGAAATATCAATGCCTGGTGGGTGGCCAATGCAATTCAGTTAAATTCATTTCCGGCTAATGCGGCGAATCCCCGCTACATCATTGAGGAGTATCACACTGCCACGTCCGGGCAGTCCATTGGTATCGGCAGCGGTGAAATCACCAGGCCAAGAGTCTTTCACCGCATCACCGCAAGAGGAGTGGGTGCCACTGCTTTGGCTGAAGTTTCCGTGCAATCAACATTTGTTAGACCCTATGACTAGGTTTTCTAGGCGCCAGTCGCCGTGGAGGAAAAAATGAGTATCAAATTTCAATTTCGGTTTATTGCGGCTTGGTTGCTGAGTGTCTATGGTCTGGCTGTCAGTGTTACTTCTCAGGCTGCCGAGATGGTGCTAGCTGAAAGCCCGCTGTTTCTAGGTACCCGGATTGATCCCAATATATTTTTCATGGTGGATGATTCCGGTTCGATGGACTGGGAAATATTGACAGTGGACTATGAATACTACCTCGACTACTGGAGAAACAGTAGCAACACCCCCATGGTAACCTCCGGACTCTTTCTTTCCTTTTCAGGTAGTGGTTGCGGTACCGGCAGGCGCAACAACGCCTATTATTTCTCCACCGCCGATGATGCGTACCCCTGGTGCAGTTACAGTGTGCAACAGCATCCCGAGGCCGAAGTCCGGGACTGGCGTGTACGGTCAGTTGATTTGAATATCATGTATTACGACCCCTCGGTGACCTATATCCCCTGGGTAGGTTTTCCCGATGCTGTATTCACCGCTGCCCGTAGTAACCCCGAGTCAAGCAGTGATGGTTACAACGTGACTCGCAACCTGACTGGCTTCAGATACGATGTGTATATCGATGATCACAGTTACAATGGCAATGGTGCTGACGGCCCCACCGATGTCAGCGATACACCGAATGGGCTGGTGGATTTGTTCGACTCGCACACTACCTATACGGTGGGTGGTGCGGATATTGTTGTGGACGCCTACACCACAGAGAATGCGGCGGCCATGATAGCCAGGAATCGAAATTGCTCTGGCAATGATTATCTGACCACACCGCCCTATTCTCGTTGTTTCGGCACCACCCTTAATTCCAGCACGTTTAGAGGTGCGGTCAGGGATGCCTGGGGCAGGACCCTAACCGAGATCAAGCAAAACGTCGCCAACTGGTATCAGTATCATCGACGCCGATCATTCGTGGCCAAGGCCGCGATAGCCAAAGTGATCAGCGAAAATGATGACTTCAGATTCGGCCTTAGCCTGATTAATGAATATGACGAACTTTTTAAGGAAGTGCCTGCGGGGGAGGTAGAGGATTATACTTCCCACAATACCGAACTGCTTGAATCGATGTTCGAATTTGAATGGGAAAGAAGGGGTACTCCGCTACGACGGGGTCTGGAAAGGGTAGGGCGTTATTATTCTAATTACTATGCGAATTATGCCGATCCAATCACTTCCGCCTGCCAGCAAAACTACAGCGTTCTGTTTACCGATGGCTATTGGAATGGGGGTAGTCCCTACACCTCAGCGATTAGTGACGAGGATGGCGATGGCACCAGCGACTCGGTGGCAGATGTGGCTCATTATTTCTATACGGAGGATCTGAGTACACTGCCAAATGATGTACCGACTACTACCCTGGACCAGAACAATAATCAACATATGGTCAGCTTTACAGTAGCATTCGGTGTGGAAGGTAATCTGGTTGATACAGATAACGATAACTACCCCAATCCGGAGCTTGCTGGGGACGATGACTGGGGTGGAACCAGTTCCAACGCCGATAAGATTGATGACCTTTGGCACGCTGCATTTAATTCCAAAGCTTATTTTGTCTCGGCGCAGGCGGCAGGAGGTGTAGCAAACGCGATCACGGCCGCCCTTTTTGAAATAGCTGACCGGGTTGGATCTTCTGCCTCAGTTGCCACCAATACGGGTTCACTGAATGCGGGAAGCCATCTATTCCAGGCACGCTTCGATAGCTCGGACTGGAAAGGACAGTTGCTGGCATTTCAAATTAACGACGATGGAACTATTCAGCCCGACGCTGACTGGGATGCGGCCACGCGTGTTAATAACCAGAATTATGATACGGGTCGGGAAATCCTTGCCTGGAACGCTGATGCGGACGTGATACCCGGGGGATCACCGGAAGGACAAGGAATCGCATTTCGATTTCCAAGTGACTACAACTCACCGAATGCGTTGACGGATTTGACTACAAGTCAGATAGCAAGTTTGATGACGAATGCACCCTATCCATTAGCCACTGCAGATGTGAGTGAGATCTCGACGAATCAGGCCTATGGTGAAGGTATTCTTGATTATTTTCGTGGCGATGGCAGCAATGCCGGAGTAGGGTTGAATTTCAGATATCGAAATAGTGTACTGGGGGACATTATTAACTCTGACCCCAAGTTTGTTGGTGATCCGAATTTCCGTTATCCCGATGCGATGGAGGCTAAATCATACGCCGATTTTATAGCGGACTATACTGGTCGTGACGGCGTGGTTTATGCTGGCGCCAACGATGGTATGCTGCACGGCTTTGATGAAGACACAGGTGATGAGGTGCTTGCCTTTATGCCAAGTCCTGTGTTCAATAATATTGCCGAACTTGCCACCGATGACTACATCCACCGCAATTTTGTCGATGCAGGGCCGAATATCGTCGATGCTTTCCTGGCTAATATGGACGATCCTTCCAGTAGCACCGATGGCCAGTGGCGCACCATTTTATCCGGCGGCCTTGGTGGTGGTGGCCAGGCCATTTATTCTCTCGATGTAACGGATCCGTCAATTTTTGATGAGTCCTTTGCCACCAATGTCGTGCTGTGGGAATTCAATGATGGCGATGATGCCGACCTGGGTTACACCTACGGGCGGCCGCAAATCGCTAAAATGGCCAATGGCCAATGGGCGGCTGTTTTTGGTAATGGTTATAACAACACCGTTGCCGATGGTGATGCCAGTACTACAGGTAATGCTGTTTTATACATCGTCGACATTGAAACTGGTGATCTGATCAAGAAAATTGATACTGGAGAAGGTGCTGCTGGTACACCGAACGGGCTGGCCACGCCACTTTTGGTTGATCAAAATTCCGATTTTATTGTTGACTATATCTACGCGGGTGATTTGCTGGGAAACATGTGGAAATTTGATGTGACCAGTGCTCTTACATCGGGTTGGGAGATAGCCTATAGTGCGCCCCTGTTTACCACAGATGCAAATCAGCCGATCACTTCTCAACCTCAGGCTGCATTTCACCCCGATAATCTTCAAGGGTTCATGATTTATTTTGGCACCGGTCAATATCTGGAGACCACCGATAATGATCCGAACAATCAACCGTTGCAGGCCTTCTACGGAATTTGGGACAAGAATGAAAGTATATTGACCGCTTTTGATAGCGACGACCTGTTAGTGCAAACCATCGATAATCAATACGACCAAGAATTTGATACCGATAATGATGGTTCCCTAGATACGACGTTTACGCTGCGCGATGTTTCAAAAAACTCCATCAATTTTGGCACTCACATGGGATTCAAGCTGGGTTTGATTCCCGTACTAGTCGACGGTATCCCCAACACAGATAATTTCGGCGAACGACAGATTAGTAATGCGATCATAAGTAATGGTCGCATCATCTTTACTTCGCTCCAGCCCTCTCAGGTGGAGTGTGAATTTGGTGGCAGCAGTTTCCTGATGGAAATCGATTTCCGCAGTGGTGGTGCACTCGATTTTCCGGCATTCGATCTGAATAATGACGGTGAGTATGACGGGGATGACACTGATGCCTCGGGGCGCGCTTCTGATGTGGGTATCATGCCGACTGTGAGTCTTCTCGGCGATGGTGCACAGGATATTGCATTCGGTAGTGGCTCCGGTGGTGATATTGAAGTGATAAATATAACTGTGGGTAATGAAGCTTACGGGCGTCAGTCCTGGAATCAATTGGAGTAGCTGACCCCGGAATTATAGGACAATTATTATGAAACTATTCGATTCATATTTACCAAAAACCAGCACCTTGGTGCGTACAGGGCTCTTACTGGTTGCGCTGGCGCTTAGCGGAGTGGTAGCGGCGCAGGGCGTACTGCAAAACTCACAAACCGGAACTGTACAATTACTGCGCCAGGACGATGGTTATATTGCCATCTCGGGCAGGAATATTCCTTACGTTAGTGATATAACTCGGGTGTTTTTGAATAACGAGGAAATCGGATCTGGGTTTCTCGACGAAGGCATGGTAGTTCGCTACACTCTTAATCAGGAGGGAGTACTGCTACGGGTTGAGATACTCGGCCCAATTGATAAAATCAGGGAACTGTCCAACCATTAAGTGAATAACAGGCAGCTGAACTCATGATTGATGCAAATGTTTCTCAAGAGCAGGGCTTTACTCTGATCGAAATTCTAATTGTAATCGCTATTATGGGTGTATTGGCGAGTATTGCCCTACCCGCCTATCAAAACAGTGTCTTAAGGTCGGGCCGTACCGAAGGCAAGAGTACCTTGATGCAGGTTGCCTCCGATCAGGAACGTTTCTATTCCAGCAACAACAGCTATTCAACCAATGCCCAACCGCTGGCAAATCCAGTGGTGGCGACCCGTACTTCCGACAATGGCTTGTATGTGATTACTGTTGCCGCTGCTCCGTGCAACGCAATCGCCACTTGCTTCACCGCGACTGCAACGCCACAGGGTGGGCAGACAGACGATTCATGCACCACAATTACCTTGACCAGTACCGGAGCCAGAGGTGCCACGGGGGACATAGCAGCCAATTGCTGGCAGCGTTAACGCTGCCGCATTGAATCAGCACGCCTTGTTCTGCCACATTAACTGGAATCGATCGGTCTTCCGCGGATGACCTCCCGAAACCCATCGCCGTCTGTGTCCATAGCAAAGCGCATTCTGCTTGTGCGGTTGATCACCAGTTGGAGTGCCTTTGAGGGATCTTTATCCAGCGTGCAGTAGGTAAAATTACCATTTTGATATCGCGTGAAGCCCTGGCTGGTGATCTGCAGGTACTGACGGTTTTGAAATGCCCTCCATTTGATGCTGCTAAAAAGTTCGCCGTGCTCTATAAGCAGCAGTATCTCATCATCCTGGTTGATCTGGTGGTCACCATTTCTGTCAGTAAATACGATGCTGTCATCTTGCCACTCCCCCGTACATTCTTCGCCGTCGCTGGATCGGCAAATAGTCATAATATGACCTCTTTTAATCGTCGTTGACCGTGCTAGATTGATGCCATTGGAAATTTGTCTGAGGGTTTATTTAATCTTTTGTGTTTGATAAGTAGGTCTGAATCCTGGCATTGAGTAGCTGATCAATACCGATAGAATAAGCAGCACGATAAGTAGTTCCAGCAAAGTAAATCCACATATATGTTTCATTCCCTTTCACCTCCTTATGATTAGGGTTAGAGTCCTTCTAGCAGTTTAGTCCAACTGGCTTGAATTGATTAGCTAATGAGTGAATTTCTGATTATAGGTGGTGGTATCAACGGCCTGTTGCTGGCACGGGAACTGTCAAGTACCGGTGCAGAAGTAGAACTGGTGGAGAAGGGAGAGTGTGCAAGGGAGGCATCCTGGGCTGGTGGGGGGATCGTGTCACCTCTTTACCCGTGGCGATATCAGGCCTCGGTGACTAAGCTGGCCAGTTGGGCGCAGGATTTTTATCCCCAGTTAGCCCGTGAACTGCGTGAAGAAACAGGGATAGACACCGAATTTCAACAGTGTGGGTTGTTAATGCTGGATGCAGACGATGAAGCTGAGGCGTTGACCTGGGCTGAGCTGAATAGTCGAAAAATAGAACGGCTGGATACGATTTCCCTCTATCGGAGGGAAACCCGGCTCGCTCCCGGTTTTAGCTCTGCACTGTTGATGCCAGACGTTGCTAATATCAGAAATCCCAGACTGGGTAAGGCAATGGTGGGTAGCCTGAGACAGCGATCAAACGTCAAGATTCGTGAAGGATGTGAGGTAGTCGATTTCAATTGTATAGGTGAGAAAATTAATTCTGTGTTGGTGGTGCACTCTGGAGTATTGTGGATTTGATAAATCGCCGACGGATGATGGGCGTGCAAGCTTAATGGATTCAGCCCATGAGCTTGTGCCTGAGCTGAATAACGCTGTGCTTAAAGCCCAATGGGCCGGTTTACGACCCGGTGCGCCCGAAGGCGTGCCATATATCGGGAAATTGGGATCGTATTCAAACTTTTATATCAATGCCGGACAGTTTAGAAACGGCCTTGTCCTCGCACCTGCATCTGCACATTTGCTGGCTGGAATGCTATTGGGTAATGAGATGCTCTTTGACCCATCTCCATATGACCCATCTCGATAGAATGTTCGGGTGAAATACCCTGACTAATCAAGGCCCAATTTCTTCAGTCTGTAGCGCAATGAACGAAACGACACACCAAGTTTTTTTGCTGCGGCGGTTTTGTTCCAACGGGTCTCTTCCAGTGCCTTCTCGATAGCTTCAATCTCGATAGCTTCAAGATGTTTCTCGAGTGAGAACTCATCGGACATGGCAATATCTGCCTTGTCCCCGGCAGGTTGCCGTTTCTCGGCACCTGGTTGTGCTATGTCAAGATGAGGGGTGGAAATGAACTCCAGGTTTGATTCCTCAATGGTGTGGTTTTCACAAAGCGTAGCGGCTCTTTGCAAGATATTTTCCAGCTCCCTCACGTTGCCAGGAAAATGATATTTCTCAAGTGCCTGAAGAGCGGAATCACTAAGTGAGCATGATGGAAGTGAGTTTTCAAGGGAAATTTTTTGCAACATGTAGTCTGATAGTAACGCTATATCTTCATGCCGTTCACGTAAACTCGGAACTGCGAGCCCTATTACATTGATGCGGAAGTAAAGATCTTGTCGCAGATTGCCCTGTTCAACTTCCTCAGCCAAATTCTTATGGGTAGCACTAAGCAACCGGACATCAATGGGCTCTTCCTGTTGCGAGCCGACCGGGCGGATTGCTTTTTCCTGAATTACTCGCAATAGTTTGACTTGCATTTGCAAGGGCAGATCTGCAACTTCGTCCAAAAACAACGTGCCTTTCTGCGCCGCCTGAAATAAACCCTGTTTGTCCTGATCTGCACCGGTGAAACTGCCCTTTAAGTGACCGAAAAATTCACTTTCCATTAATTCCGCTGGAATGGCACCACAGTTTACCGCGATAAAAGGGGCATCACTTCGCGAGCTCTGCATATGAATAGCTCTGGCTGTGAGTTCTTTACCGCAACCGGATTCCCCGCTGATGAAAATGGGAGCCTGACTTCGTGCCAGCTTGCTGATTTGCTCTCGCAATAATTCCAGTTTCGGTGAATTCCCACGCAGTTTAAATCTATCGGCTTCAGCCTCGGTGGCAGAATTGCCAGTGGATTTAGGAAGTTTGTCCTTTCCTGACAGTTGTAATGCGGAGTTTACAAGATCACGCAGTTTTTGTAGATCTACAGGTTTGGATACGAAATCGAAGGCACCGTTCTTCAGTGCCCTGACCGCCGTTTCTGTACTCCCGTGGGCAGTAATAACGGCAACAGGCATCTGGCTATATTCAGTTTGAATATACTCAACAAGATCTATGCCATCGCCGTCGGGCAAACGCATATCGGTGAGACAAAGATTGAATGGCTCAGAGGATAAAAGGTGTTTCGCAGTAGTAAGATCCTCTGCGCTGGCAGTGTCAAGTGACATGCGACCGAGAGTGATTTCGAGTAATTCTCGAATATCAGGCTCGTCGTCCACGATGAGTACTTTATCGACCATACTAGTTCCGTCAGAGATCGCTATTTAAGGTGTGCAGCATGAGTATTTACAGGCTAGATTCACCGAATTAGATCAGGCTATACTGATCTCAGGATGGCTAAAATAAATACTGAATTGACTCCTTCCCTCTTTGGTTTTCCCGTAAATCAGCTGTGACTGATTAGCTTCGCACAGTTCCTTTGAGATATAAAGACCCAGCCCGGTGCCTTGAGAATCGGTCGTATAAAAAGGCTCAAACAAGCGTGATTCAATATCTTCATCAATACCCGGGCCATCATCTATGATGTGCAGGAATGGTTGCGGATCACCGTCTTTATTCTCGATACCAGCCTTGATAGATAGTGTTGCTATGCCGGTTTCCTGTTCGCTATATCTCAAACCATTCTCGAACAGGTTGGCCAGAATTTGTTCCAGTTGACCTGCAATAACGTTTATCTCAGTGTCTTCCGGTTCGACTTTTAGAGAAATATCGCCACAATCACTATGGGTTTCTATGTATTCGTTAATGAATTGCTCCAGCCAGTCCTTTAGCACTATTTTTTGTCTGATTGATTCCTCGTGGCGTGAGGCATTCAGTATATCTTCGATGATTACATTTACACGCTTGCAGTGATCCAGAATTATTTCAAGTATTCTTTTGTCATCCGGTACGATATTTTCAGACTCACACAACAACTGACTGGCATGGCTAATAGCGCCAAGAGGATTTCTGACTTCATGGGCAATACTTGCAGTCAGTCGCCCCAATGATGCCAATTTCATTTGCTGGACTCGCTGCACTATTTGCCGATTGTCCTCCAGAAAAACCAGTACATCCGCTTTTGACTCTGGATTAAGAAAAGCAAAACCAAGTTGAATTTGTTTGCTTGAATTTGGCATTTGTATGGGCCGGAGATGGCGCGCAGTATTGCTTTTCCATTTCTCAAGTTGACTGTTCATTGCCGTGGGGAGTCGATCCTGGGAATAGCCTTTACTTGTTTCCTGTTCCTGACTGGAAGCCAACATCAGGCTGGCAGCACTGTTCATACTCATTATGCGCTGCTCAGAATTCACTACAACCACGCCAGTCCGCATTCTCTGGATAATCTCATTGTTTAATTTCTCCAGCTTGAGAATATCGCCTGCCTGTTTGTCCGCAATTGCAGCAGATTTATAGATGCGATCTGTTAGAGCCTGGATGATCAGTGCGGTAGCGAACAAAAAGGTGCCAAGAATACCAGCTTGTACTAAGAATAAATTAAGCGGGTCCTCTATTACCAACGACAGGTAAATCTCACAATAGATGATAGAGAGTGCTGCTACTGCCGCCAGGAAAGTGCTAATCCGGCCCCTGATCAAAATGCTGCCGGAGGCTATGGTTACGATCAGCAGCAGCCCCAGACCGCTTACCACCCCACCGCTGCTGAAAAGGATCAGAGTGATTGCAATAATGTCCACAATCATGGTAGCTGTGAGGATTTGTGCATTCTCGAAGAGGTTTCTGGCTATGGGCGCAAGAAAGGCGATGGCTAATGCAAAGATTACGTAGGCAATGCTGACTCGAATGAACAGCGTATCGTTGAAGCTGCCAAGCGGGGTTGAATCCGGGTTGCTGATAAATGTAACGGCAAGTACCAGCGGTAATACAATTCGGTAGATATTGTATACGACCCAAACATTGGCTATCTGACCGGGGTATGGTGGTGTCTGTGTGGCCATAGTGAATACAGGTTAATGTAAATGAAAAGCATTTTTGCCAATACATTGGCATTATCGGACAATACGGCAGCTTATACAGGATTTATTAAAATATCGACGTTGGATTATACCCCATCTCCCCTGATCCGTAGAATGACCTGGGGCTGAGGGGTTCTAGGCTTTAACGTGTAACCAGATATCCCGGCAAACTGATCTTGTAAATAAGGATACAGACAGGCAAAGAGGAATATATGGCAGGACCAATCACAGTGGTAATGGCGCAGGTCAATCTAATGGTCGGCGATATCGATGGCAATACCGATATCGTGCTGCAAAATGCCAATCGAGCCATGCAAGATTACGGTGCGCACATCATTGTATTTCCGGAGTTGACACTGACCGGTTATCCACCGGAAGACCTGTTGTTGCGCCCCAGTCTGGGAGTAAGAGTAGAAAAGGCACTGCAAAGAATAAAGGCTGCTGATCTCGGTATTGTTATCGTACTGGGTTTTCCCTGTAAGGAAGAGGAGCGTCTTTTCAATGCGGCTGTAGTAATCGAGGGCAGCAAGTGTCTGGGCATATATCGCAAGCAGTGCCTGCCTAATTATCAGGTGTTCGATGAGCGTCGCTATTTTGTTGCCGGTGATCGTGCCTTTGTTGCAGAACTTGCAGGAGTCCGGATAGCACTAACGATTTGTGAGGATCTGTGGGAGGACGGACCCGCGCTACAGGCGCATGAGCTGGGTGCTCAATTACTCATCAACCTGAATGCGTCGCCTTATCATATGAATAAACTGCTTGAGCGCAGGGAAATGCTGAGACAGCGTAGCACAGCGGCCGGGCTGCCAATTATTTATGTCAATCTTGTTGGTGGTCAGGATGAATTGGTATTCGATGGCGGATCGATGGCCACTGATGCAACTGGAAACTGTCAAATGCTTGCACCTTCGTTTGTTGAAGGGCTCTATCCGGTAAAAGTTGAGTTACCTGAATCAGCTAATGATAACTGTAATATCACCAGGCAATCCGTGGCGGAAAGCGATGATTTAGAAGCAGATATATATAAGGCGCTGGTGCTCGGCGTCAGAGACTATGTGAACAAAAATGGATTCAAAGGTGTGGTGTTGGGATTATCGGGGGGAATTGATTCGGCACTGACGTTGGCTATCGCGGTTGATGCGCTGGGCAAAGAGCGCGTACAGGCTGTGATGATGCCGTTTGAATATACTTCTGAATTGAGTCTGGATGCGGCTGGTCAACAGTCTGCGGCGTTGGGTGTTGATTATCAGATCATCTCGATCGCAACGCTTTATGCTGCCTTCATGGACGCATTGAGCGGCGAATTTACGGGCACTGCTGTCGATGTGAGTGAGCAAAATATTCAGGCCAGGTGTCGTGGGGTTTTGTTGATGGCTATCTCAAATAAAAAGGGCCTACTGGTGCTTACTACCGGCAACAAGAGTGAAATCGCTGTTGGATACTCAACCTTGTATGGCGATATGGCCGGTGGTTTTGATGTGCTGAAAGATGTGGCTAAAACCCTGGTGTATCGATTGGCGGTATACCGAAATCAGCGCTATGGCCTTGAGGCACAGGAAGTTATCCCACAGCAGGTCATCGACAGGCCACCCTCTGCCGAATTGGCGCCCGCTCAAATCGATCAGGATAGCTTGCCAGCCTATGATCAGCTCGATCAAATTCTTGAATTCTACGTCGAGCAGGATTTCAGTGCCGACGCAATAATTGCCCGGGGCTTCGATGCAGGTACTGTTAAAAAAGTACTTCGTTTAGTCGATCTTAATGAATACAAAAGACGGCAGAGTCCCATCGGGGTGCGACTCACTCAACGCGGTTTTGGTAGAGATCGGCGCTATCCAGTCACCAGTGCCTGGCCACTGGGTGAGTAAATCGCCAGTTTAGCGCGGCGGCGCAGGCCTGGGTATCCGTACTCTGGGTCGCTGTGGCAGGGTGACAGAAGGGTTTGCACGTTGCGCGCGGGGCGTATTGTTGGGTCGCACCGCGGGTGGCCTCACGCGATTGGTATCACGGCGCTGGGTGTTCTGATTTCCCGGTGCTGAGCTCTGCTGATTGGGGCGGCGAATATCAGGATTTGCCCGCTGCGTAGTGCGTTCAGATCGTTGTTCGGCCTGATTCCTCCTTCTGGCTTCGGTCTGGCGCCGAAATTGTTCCTGTAACGCCCTTCTTTGCTCTTCCGGTAAATTGCTGATTTGCCGTTGAATATTTCTGAGGCGGCGCTGCTCCTCACCATTTAAACTGTTGAATTGTTGAAACCGCTGATTGATAAGCTGCCGTTGTTGGTTCGATAGATTTTCAAATCGCCTTTGCTGAGTTTGCGCAGCCGACCGTTCCTGTTGAGGCATTTGCTGCCAGCGCAGGGCACCACGTCGCAGCCTTTGCTGACGCTCGACTGACAAATTATCCCATTGGGATTCCACTTGCTGAAGTACCTGTTGCTCGGCAATAGATAGTTCTCCCCAGCTTATCTTGTCCTGTGCCAATGCCACATTCCAGCTAAGCACCAGGCCCAACCCCAAACTGAAATAGCTCGCGCGCTTAGTCATCGCTGTCACCTTGTGGTGTACTAGTAGCTGTATCGTCGGTGTCTTCATTACCGCCATCACTGTCATTAGTGGATGCATTTAACAAGCCGGCGAACTCATTGCCAGCTAAACTATTAGGATCTATCCATTCTCCATCGTCCGTTTCCCACTGGCCCAGAAACTCAATCAATTCAAGGTCGGGTAATTCAAAAGTCTCGCTGTTATCAGCGTCATTGTCTGTCGCGTGAATCGATGTGCTCCAAAAAGCAATAATCAGAATTGACTCAAATGTCGATATTGCCCTACACCCGATCAGGTTCACTGTCATTATCCCTAATTCGGTAACCCATTCTCAGCCAGCCATAAATAAAAATCCAAGTTTTCATAGAGTTCAAGATCATCTGCCGAAGCAATCAGGCTGATTTCTTCATCCAGCGACAAGGTGCTGGTGGAATTCGGATTAACATAGAATAGTGAAACCGCTGCTACCAGAACACAGGCGGTGGCAAACATGCTGGCTGACATGGAAAAACTATTCTGCGGAACAAAAGTGGCAATGAAACGGCGCAAATTTCCAGCGCTAGTCTCACTCTTCGAACTGATTGCTCTGGCGCGGATTTGATCGAGCCTCGCTGCAGTTTCCTTATCCATATCGACAGCGCTGTCGTTCAGAATCTGACGAGCTTTTTGAATTAAGGGATCTGCATGCGCTGTGCTATAGCCAGGATCCAGCTGGTCCAGAGCAGCATAGCGCGCCGCATCGAGCCGCGATGTAGTTGCACCATCTATTTCCAGTAAGTTACCGTCCAGCAACTCTTTGGTTTTCTGTACTAATTCTGTCTCATCCATCGGTTTCATTGCCAGTGCTCGCCCAATTGTTCTCTTAATTTATGCAAAGCTCTCGAATAATGTGTTTTGACGCTGCCCTCTGCACACGACATTGCAACCGCAGTTTGTTTCACATCCAGCCCTTGCCACGCTCGCAACAGGAACGCCTGCTGCTGCCGTTGTGGCAAATTGCTTAGTGCCAGCTGTAAACTTTCCATACTGTGGTCAATCTAGGTTTCTTCCTCCGGTGACCGGCTGTGCGGATCTGGCGCTGTTTGTATGGGATCTTCACCGTCCTCCACTCTAGGGCTTAGCCAACTTCGAAAGCGGTTTCTCACACTATTGCGTCGATGCCAGTCGTTGATTCGGCTTTGCAGGATCCGATAAAACAACGGTGCCCACTCGTTTTCCTGGCGATCACTGTACTTTTCCACCAGCTTGAACATGGCATCTTGAACCAGATCCAGCGCTTCTTCGGAGTTACTCGTGGCTATCTGGGCCATTCGATAGGCACGAGCCTGAACTCCAGCCAGGAATTTGTCCAGCGATTTAAGCTTATCCAGAGTTGAGCTCCCGAAACAGGTAAAAGTTGACTGCGGCCACAGGCCGCGGTTTTCGGTACAGCCCAGGCAGTATATCGGCTACTCAAATCTCAAACACCTCTGTTCACTAATGCTAAACGCAGCAATCAGGAATCGGTTGACAGCGAAAATACAAAAATTTGAACTTATCCGCACTTTGTAGCGCAGATAGCCGGATTAATTGAGGATTCCGAGGGTAATTATACTGAGGAAAGAGCGCCCCTCCTGCTGCTGGGCCTCGGCTTGGGCTTTGATAATTTCCTGACTACCAGAGTTTCTGGGTCGAGAGACGGGCGCCAGAGGTGTATCCGAGCGGTTATCGCCCAACACACCGAAGGTAGCGGTGTAGAGAAGAGAGGGATTGGTGATTTCAGACCGAATTACGAAGTCTCCATCGCCCTCTATCGAACCATGGTCAGGATAATTCTCCCGCAGCAGGGCGAGCGAGGTATCAGCCAGATCATTCAGGCCCAGCCTAAGGTAGGCCTCGGTCATAACAGCCACGCCATCAGCAACCGCCGGAGTGCCCTGAAAATTTTCCACTACATATTGCCCTCTTCGTAGCGCGCCTATGTAGGCCCGTCGATCAAGATAGTAATTGGCCACATGAATTTCATGGGCAGCCAGATTATTGCGCAGGAACACCATTCGGGACCGGGCATCCGCTGCATAGGCACTATCGGGGTACAGCGCAAGCAATTGGGCAAAATCATTGAATGACTCTGTGGCGCGGCCAGGATCCCTTTTGGTAGGGTCTATGGGTAAAAATCGACTCATTATACCGGTGTTGTCGACAAACGAGGCCAGCCCCTTCATGTAGTAGGCATAATCAACATTTGGGTTTTCCGGGTGTAGCCGAATAAATCTGTCCGCTGCGGCTCTGGCGGCCTCAGGATCATCGCCACGGTAGTAGGCATACACGATTTCAATCTGGGCCTGGGCGGCAAATAGGCCAAATGGAAAGCGGGACTCAAGAGCCTGATAGGTAGCGATGGCACCTCTGAAATTTAGACTGTTTAACTGGTCGACGGCGCGTTCGTAAAACTGCTCTTCGGACGACAGGCCAGCAAATTGATCTCTTTGATTGGTCCTGAACAGGCCGCAGGAAGTGAGCGTCAGGCTGATTATCAGACCCAGAGAGATGTTAATAATATTGTGTTTCAAAAAATATGTACCTCAAGCTGGCCAACTATTCGATGCCCTGAATACGCTATTTAACCACAGCATGGCTGCGAAACCCATACTCCCAGGTTATTTCACCAGTAAGCTCAATGGTCCGGTAGTGCGGTCCCGTTAATAATTCAAGTATCATGGCAGCATGGTCACGAAACTATCCTTACAGGCTGAGGTCCCCAGCGAGTTGTCTGGTAACAGATTAGACCAGATAGCAGCCAAATTGTTTCCTGACTATTCACGCTCCCGACTGCAGAACTGGATTAAAGAGGGCGCACTGCTGGTAAACCAGAAGCAGCTGCGCACCCGCGACAAGGTAGTTGCCGGGGATTTGTTAAGCATTGAAGCTGATTTGGTGGCTGCCGAGACCTGGACACCCCAGGAAATGCCGCTGGACCTGGTTTTTGAGGATGACCAGTTACTGGTACTCAATAAAGCAACAGACACGGTTGTTCATCCTGCCGCAGGCCATTGGGAAGGGACGCTTCTCAACGGGCTGTTGCATCATTGCCCCCAACTGGATCAGGTACCAAGGGCTGGAATCGTGCACCGGCTTGATAAGGATACAACGGGATTATTGGTTGTGGCAAAAACACTGGAAGCACACCATGAACTGGTCAGACAATTACAAAACAGGGAGGTCGAACGGGAATATCAGGCAATAGTGCAGGGTGTTCTGACCGGCGGTGGCACCGTGAACGAACCGTTGGGGCGCCATCCGGTTAATCGCAAAAAACGCGCCATTGTGCAATTAAATGGACAGGAGGCAATCACCCATTACCGTGTGCGGGAGAGATTTAGATCGCACACCCATATTCAGGTTAAGTTGGAAACCGGGCGTACGCACCAAATCAGGGTACACATGATGCACCTTAATCATCCCCTGGTTGGGGATCCGCTATACGGTGGCCGCTTAAGAATTCCTGCGGCTTGTTCCGCCGCGCTTGCTCTGGAATTGAAAAACTTCAAGCGTCAGGCCCTGCATGCAGGTCGACTTGGTCTGGTACATCCAGGAACGGGGCAGAGGATGGAGTGGGAGTCTAGGCTACCTGATGACATGGTTAGCCTGCTTGCCGTATTGGAGGCAGACAGTTAGAGGTAGACAGCCCGTGATTGATGGCGAGAACAAAAGCCAATTCAAAACCTTGCAAGCAAGCTGGAATGGCCCTAACAATGTAGTGGCCAGGGTAACCACTCGCCAGGGTGGGGTCAGCAATAAACCTTTCGATAAATTCAATCTTGCCGATCACGTCGGGGATGAGCCCCATTTGGTGCTGCAAAACCGGCAGATGCTGGCTGCCAGCGTTGGGCCGGAATTACATTTTCAGTGGCTGCGGCAACAGCACGGGATGCGGGTGGTTCAAGCGGACGACTGTGATGAATTGCCGGCAGCAGATGCACTGATATCGAAACAGGCAGGTATCGTCTGTTGTGTTTTGAGCGCAGACTGCTTGCCAATTTTTCTTGCATCAGAACAAGGCGACGAAGTGGCAGTGATACACGCAGGCTGGCGCGGGCTGGCGCAGGGAATTGTGCCGATTACTATCGATCATATGACAACACCGGCACAGCAAATTTTACTCTGGCTGGGTCCCGCGATTGGACCCTGTCATTTTGAAGTAGGTACTGAGGTGAGGTCAGCTTTTGTAGAAAACACCCAGTTTGAATATGACGAGTCCTGTTTTAAATCCACTCCCGAGGATGGGAAATACATGGCAGATCTATACGCCATAGCCAAAAACCAGGCCTATGCAGCGGGTGTGGAGGACATCAGCGGGGGTAATTACTGTACTTACTGTGATGTCGAGCGATTCTATTCCTATCGCAGAGACGGCGTTACCGGTCGCATGGCGAGCCTGATATACATTACCTAGCCGGCTAAAATTGAGGTTGCAGTTCGGGCGGCATTACAGAGCTGTGTTGCATCTCCATATAGGAGCGGGATCGATTCCGCTCAGACTGAGACAGATCTCCTACAGCGGGTCCACCCTGATAGAATATCCCCCCGCGCAGCACCGAGAGCAGATAGATGTCGTCGCGCGCTATATTGGCTTGCCCGTTGGTAAATTCGGCGCCAACTGCATCCATAATTGATTCGCGGTTTTGCAGATTCGGGTAACTGAGTATGTCAAAAATAACTGTTTCGAATCTGTTCAGGTTATCAATGGTTACCGCAATCTGCGGGTGCTGACTGTACAGTTGGGGAGCGATGGTGGGCGCCATGGGCAATTCTATTGGAACCGGGAAAAGGGACATGCCACTGTCCAGGCCCACCTTATCCCAAAATCGCTTAAGAGACGTGTTAACAGCATCTTCAAACTGGTCGTCAATTCCGCGCAAGATCATGCCTTCCAGCGCGGCCAACTGTAACCACTGTGTGGTCCATGCCAAGCCACTCAACTTCGGATAACCATTCAGAAAAGCCGTGGCCTGGTCATGGCTGAACATCAGGGCGGCTACCTTTGGCACAGCAGGGACGGCCAGTTGAGGTTCACTTTGATAGGTGCTCAAGGCGGTGTCTACGGCACTAACTTTGTCTGTAATCGATGGGTCTGCGTAGATATTGTAGACCGCCGCTTCCAGACTACGGCCATGCTGAATTATAGCGGCTGTCCTGTCGCTCAGTGCTGCCACCGAGCGGATTGCATTTACCGCTTCTGTATTTGAAATCTCTGCCCGTACGGTTTGTCCCAACTCCAGGCGCGCAGCCGATTCCAGTTCGTCAAACGGGCCCTCGGCCGTATCCATGAGTGTGCCCTCCATAGCCATTTCCATAATCTCTTGCATGGAAGATGTTGCCATTAGCACCAATCTGTCTTCGAACTGATTCTGTGCTTCCTGGGTGGCAGGGGCAGCCCCGATTTCAGCCAGTTTCGCAAACATGTTGGCCTGTACCACGTCGAACGCATTGAACAGCTGCGCTATTTCCGGATACTGATTTTGCAGTGCTGCATCTCGAGATTGAGCGGATAAGGTTGTGGGCAGGGCGAACAATGCCAGAGCGATGGCAACGGCTGTGCAACCAGTCAGGGTTTGTTTGAAGCAGGAAATGGGTCTATTTGACATTGCCAACGGCCTCTCTTGATTTTGTTTGATGCCGATTATAAACGCATAGGCTGTAACATGGAAATGAGTTGATGATTGATAACAGCCGGAACCTGGGGGGGAATTTGCTACAGCTGTCCGTCAAATCGCAAGTGGCCCCGGTCATTGAAAATTACGCCAACCGACCCAATCTATAGTCCTAAGCAAACCGTCGGGCACAGAAACATAGTTTGGTTAATCCTCCCGGCTAGTCACACTCTTGATGACGTGGTAGGACTATGCAAATAGATAAATTGACCAGTAAATTACAATCTGCGATGTCAGACGCGCAGTCACTTGCTGTGGGTAAGGACAATAATTTTATTGAGCCTGCCCACTTGCTGCTGGCACTACTGGATCAAAAGGGCGGTTCCGTTAAACCTCTATTATCCCAAACCGGTTTTAATGTTGTCGATCTGAGGAAACAGCTGCAGCACCTGGTAGATTCCCTGCCGCAGGTCTCGGGCAACGATGGACAAATTACCGCCTCCAATGACCTGGGAAAATTGCTGAATCTGGCAGACAAGCAGGCACAAAAAAACGGCGATGCATTTATCTCCAGCGAGACAATAGTGCTGGTGGCGATGTCAGACAAGGGAGCGCTCGGGAAATTACTGAACTCTTTTGGCGTTACTGAAACAGCGTTACAAAACGCAATAACAAATTTGCGCGGTGGCGAGCAGGTAAATGACGCTGGTGCGGAGGACTCCTGGCAGGCGCTCAGTCGTTTTTGCGTAGACCTGACGGCGAAAGCTGAAAACAGTGAATTGGACCCTGTTATCGGGCGCGACGGGGAGATTCGCAGAACCATTCAGGTGTTGCAGCGACGTACCAAAAATAACCCTGTGCTGATTGGAGCACCTGGTGTGGGCAAGACTGCAATTGCCGAGGGTTTGGCTCAGCGGATAGTAAATGGCGAAGTGCCGGAAGGACTCAAAGGGAAGAAAATACTGTCTCTGGATATGGGGGCGTTAATTGCCGGTGCAAAGTTTCGCGGTGAATTTGAAGAACGATTGAAGGCGGTCTTGAACGAGCTGTCCAAGCAGGAGGGTTCGATTATTCTTTTCATCGACGAATTACATACCATGGTCGGTGCAGGGAAGGCAGAAGGATCGATGGATGCAGGCAATATGCTAAAGCCTGCGCTGGCCCGGGGTGAGCTGCATTGTGTCGGTGCCACCACGCTTGATGAATACCGGAAATATGTTGAGAAAGACGCCGCGCTGGAGCGGCGCTTTCAGAAAATATTGATAGATGAGCCAACTGAAGAAGATGCGATTGCCATATTAAGAGGATTGAAAGAACGCTATGAAGTACACCACGGCGTAGAAATTTCAGACTCGGCGATTATTGCCGCAGCCAGACTGTCACAGCGTTATATCACCGATAGACAGCTACCGGATAAAGCCATTGATTTAGTGGATGAAGCTGCCAGTCTTATTCGCATGGAAATTGATTCTAAGCCTGAAGAAATGGATAAGCTGGAACGGCGCCTGATTCAATTAAAAATCGAGCGGGAAGCATTAAAAAAAGATGAAGATCCTGCGACCCAGAGGCATAAAGAAAAGTTAGCGGAAGATATTCACGCATTAGAAAAAGAATTCGCAGATCTGGAAGATATCTGGAAAGCCGAAAAGGCTTCGCTGCAAGGCACTCAGTCGGTGAAGAGTAGCCTGGAGAAAGCTCGCAATGATATGGAACTTGCAAGCCGTGCGGGTGACCTGGCACGTATGTCAGAAATCCAGTATGGAATTATTCCGGGGCTGGAGAAAAAACTTGAGCAAGCCGCTCAGGCTGAAGCGGCAGAGAAACAACTGTTACGCACTCGTGTCACGGAAGAAGAGATAGCCGATGTCGTATCCCGCTCCACCGGAATTCCTGTGAGTAAGATGCTCGAAGGAGAAAAACTTAAATTACTTGCTATGGAAGATGCTTTACGCAAGCGTGTAATGGGACAAAATGAAGCAATTGTTGCAGTATCCAATGCCGTTCGCAGATCCCGGTCGGGACTGTCAGATCCCAATCGACCGAATGGCACATTCCTGTTCTTAGGTCCTACCGGCGTAGGTAAAACGGAATTATGCAAGACACTGGCGGAATTTTTATTTGACACCGAAGAAGCCATGGTGCGTATAGACATGTCGGAGTTTATGGAGCAGCACTCCGTGGCTAGGCTTATCGGTGCTCCCCCGGGCTATGTTGGTTATGAAGAAGGCGGATATCTCACCGAGGCCGTACGGCGTCGCCCCTATTCGGTGTTGTTGCTCGATGAAGTGGAAAAAGCCCACCCGGATGTATTCAATATACTCTTGCAGGTGATGGATGATGGGCGCTTAACCGATGGTCACGGCAGGACCGTTGACTTTAGAAATACGGTAATCGTGATGACTTCGAATCTGGGCTCGGACAGGATTCAGGAACTCATGTCTGATGGATCCTCTGACGAGTCACTCTACGAAACCGTAAAGACAACTGTATTGGATGTGGTGGTTGGTCATTTTTCCCCGGAGTTCGTGAACCGCATCGATGAGACCGTAGTTTTTCATCCACTGGGGCAATCCCAGATTCGAGGTATCGCTGAATTACAATTGGAATTGTTGAACCAGCGTCTCAAATTGAGTGAGCTGTCGCTAAAATTTTCTACAACAGCTTTGGATCAGATCGCGAACCTTGGCTATGATCCTGTTTACGGCGCCAGGCCGTTGAAACGGGCGATTCAAAACTGTATTGAAAATCCACTTGCCCAGGAAGTTTTGAAAGGGACATTTTTGCCTGGCGACATTATTAGCCTAGACCTGAATGACGAGGCAGAATTCGTGTTTGAAAAAGGCTGATTGGTTCGCTTCTTATTCAATCAACGGGTTTGTGAATTGCCCCGAAAAAGTTGACCTATCTGTAGTTACCTCGGTTTAATTTTTCGGTCATCTTGACATTTCAGGGAAAAGTGAGAGAATCCCCCATTGCTTTGAAGCAGACTGAGACGGTTACACCCCATCCCATCTGTTGCGGTCCAGACTCGGCACAACACGCCGAATTTCAGTCCGCTGCCTAGGTGTCAAACAACATCCACCTATGGCTTCTATCACGCTATCGCGTACGGAGCCAAATCCAGGCAAGAACTGCATGCTTTTTGTGTAGTCGTTGCTGTCACTAAATTGGAATTAAATACATCGGAACTTGCTGTTTGAGTCGGTTCCGGCCGTTAGCTAGCTGTTAGTTGGCACCTGGTGTAACGGAAATGATGAGAAGTAGAGGCTGCAGAAGTGAATTCATTATCAGGTGGTGAAATGCTCATCCGTGCGTTGCAGGATGAAGGTGTTGAAATAATTTTTGGTTACCCCGGTGGTGCTGTATTGCACATTTATGATGCAATTTTTCACCAGGATAAGGTGGAGCATATTTTAGTGCGGCATGAACAGGCAGCAACGCATGCGGCGGACGGCTATGCCCGTTCGACCGGTAAACCTGGTGTGGTGCTGGTCACCTCCGGGCCCGGCGCCACCAATGCCATTACCGGTATCGCTACGGCTTATATGGATTCCATTCCCATGGTGGTTATTTCCGGCCAGGTAGACCGGAAAATGATCGGCTCGGATGGTTTTCAGGAAACGGATATGGTGGGTGTTTCCAGGCCTGCGGTTAAACACAGCTTCATGGCGCAGGATGCCGCCGATATCCCCATCATGGTGAAGAAGGCATTTCATATCGCAACGACGGGTCGACCGGGCCCGGTGGTTATTGATATACCCAAGGATGTGACCGATCCCAAGGATAAGCGCCCCTATAGCTATCCTGAAGATATCAAGATGCGCTCCTACGCTGTTCCTGGCAGAGGCCATTCCGGGCAGATACAAAAAGCAGTTACTGCACTGCTCGGTGCCAAGCGCCCGATGATCTATGCAGGTGGTGGTGTTATACAGGGGTCGGGTTCTGAGCTGCTCACTGAATTTACCCGACTGTTGGGTTTCCCTATCACCAATACATTAATGGGTTTGGGTGCCTATCCTGGCACGGACAAACAGTTTCTTGGCATGTTAGGCATGCATGGCACTTACGAAGCCAACATGGCAATGCATTATTGCGATGTGTTGCTTGGCATCGGAGTGCGATTTGATGACAGGGTAACGAATTCTGATGTCAGCAAATTTTGTCCGGATGCAACTATCCTGCATGTTGATATAGATCCAGCCTCAATTTCCAAAATAGTTGCTGCAGATGTGCCGATTGTTGGTTCGGTCGCGCCAGTACTGAAACAGATGCTGGAGCAAATTAAAAAATCGGAATTAAAAGTGGATGGCAAGGCATTGGCTATCTGGTGGAAACAGATAGAGCAGTGGCGCGAAAAAGATAGCTTGAAAATCATCCCCTCAGAAGACGATTCAATTAAACCACAACAGGTTGTAGAGGCAATTTACCGGCTTACAAAAGGCGAGGCCTTCGTATCGTCAGATGTGGGGCAACACCAAATGTTTGCGGCGCAGTATTACAGGTTTAACGAACCCCGGCGCTGGATCAGCTCTGGCGGGCTTGGCACCATGGGTTTCGGCTTGCCGGCGGCCATGGGTGTGCAATTCGCCCACCCCGAGGCGGTGTCGGTATGTATTACCGGAGAGGGGAGTTTTCAAATGAATCTGCAGGAATTTGCTACCTGCATGCAATACCAGTTGCCCCTTAAAATTGTTTGTCTGAACAACAAGGCACTGGGCATGGTGAAGCAGTGGCAGGATATGCAATACGGTGGCCGATATTCCCACAGTACCTACGCTGAATCATTACCTGATTTCACCAAACTGGCAGAAGCATACGGGCATGTTGGGATAAAAGTAGAGAAGTACTCGGAACTTGAAGCCAGGCTGGCAGAAGCATTTGCACTGACAGACAAGCTGGTTTTTGTCGATGTCATAGTCGATCCTGATGAGCATGTTTATCCAATGGCGATTAAGGGTGGGGCGATGAAGGATATGATACTGAGCAAAACGGAGAGAACCTGATGAGACACATCATTTCAATATTGATGGAAAACGAACCAGGCGCTCTGTCACGGGTCGTAGGTCTGTTTTCACAGCGCAACTATAATATTGATTCACTGACGGTTGCTCCCACCGAAGACAAATCATTGTCTCGACTAACGCTTACTACCAGTGGTGATGAGCGGCTGATCGAGCAAATCACCAAGCATCTGAATAAAATTGTCGACGTGGTAAAGCTGGTAGATTTGACTGAAGGTGCTCACATCGAGCGTGAATTGATGCTCATTAAAGTGAAAGCTGCCGGCGCCCAGCGCGCCGAGATTAAGCGCACGGTAGACATTTTTCGTGGTCAAATACTGGACTTGACCGGCAGTGTGTACAGCATTCAGCTAACAGGCACCAGCGACAAGCTGGATGCTTTCGTTGGGGCTGTCGGCCAGCAGATAGTACTCGAAGTAGCAAGAACCGGTGTCTCCGGAATTTCCCGAGGGGAAAAGGTTCTTAGCTTGTAAGACTGATAAATGGCACTGACCAGTTAAATGGAGTACCTGGGGTCAGTCTCCAGAATCAAAACAATTGATCGCCTGAATCCCTAAGGCCAACTTTGTTCTACCACGCGTTCCAGCGGCAGCAGCAGTTGCCGCGGTCGGGAAGCCTGGCGTTCTTTTAAATCATAGATATCCCCAGGTTCCATAAAAAAGAATTTGCCACCCGAATCCAGCATGTGGCTGTGATCGAAGATAGCGATATAGCTTTGCCCGATTACCTCAAAGCGATCGCCCTGGACCACGATGGCAGTGTCCTCATCCAGTCCGATACCCAATAGTTCCGGTTTGGCCGCGATGATTTCCAGCAAGTCAAATTGCCGGTTGCGCCGCAGCATGTGCTGATCGATAGCGACATTCTGCATAAAGCCGAAACCCTCTTCATGGTCACCCATCATGATCGTATTGTTGGTGGTGTCGCCGCGGGCCAGATAGGAACCGAGAATCGTGGCTCCGGCAGACGAGCCGCCTACCACGCCATCGCGCACAAGTAATTCGATCAGGGCTTCATGTACTTTGGTATTAAGATAGGAATCGGCCAGCCGCCACTGTCTGCCGCCGGTAAACCAGACACCGCCCGCCTGTCTGATCGGCACCGCGAACTCATCGGTATCAGCGATTGCCGGATCGTAGGTGTGGATAAGTTTGACATTCGTGAGACCAGCCTCTCGAAACTGTCTCAGGCCTGGCCAGCTGCCGTTGTAGTCTTCTGCTCCCACGGCTGTAGGGATGACAACAATCAGCTTGTCGAGGCCCCCAGCTAGTTCGCCAAAGCGCTGCAGAATAGACAGATCCCGCATCCCGCCGCCAACCACGACCAGTGAGCCGTTTGCAGGACCTGTAGTTTGAGCCAATGCTCCGGTTGATAGCAACAGGCTTAGTAAGAGTAGTAGCGAGCGTTGACGCATATTATTTGTTATCCCTCTGATTGGTGAGCCGATATCTCATTCATATCCGCTGCGCGTGAGGTTTTAGACTACTACAATTAAAGGAAACAGCAATACTCCTCGGGCATTTGATGTTGTGCTTTAGTATCGATTTGTTAGATGACCTTCTTCATAGCAGTCATGTATTTACGTAAGCGTCTGCCGACCACTTCAATGGAGTGACTGCGAATAGTTTCATTCACCGTTATCAGTTCAGCGTTATCCACTCCATTGTCATGAAGCTGCAATCCTTTGCCGATTACATCTGTGTCGATTCGAGTCATAAACTCCTGTAGCAAGGGCACACATTCATGGGAGAAAAGATAGCAACCGTACTCTGCTGTATCGGAGATTACCTTGTTCATTTCGTACAATTTCTTCCGGCCTATCAGGTTGGCGATTAGAGGTACTTCGTGCAGTGATTCATAGTAAGCAGATTCTTCGATGATGCCACTGGCAGTCATGGTTTCAAAAGCAAGCTCAACGCCAGCCTTGATCATTGCTACTATGAGAATGCCGTTGTCATAATACTCCTGCTCTGTAATGTCCATGGTGCCTGCGGTAGATTTTTCAAATGCACTTTCAGTAGTTGCTTCACGCCAGTCCAGCAGTTTCTTGTCGTCATTGACCCAATCTTCCATCATGCCCTGGGAAAAAGTACCGGTGATGACGTTATCCATGTGTTTCTTGTATAGGGGTGTCATCAATTCCTTTAGCTCTTCTGCCAGAGAATTGGCAATGAGTTTGGCTGGATTTGAAAGTCTATCCATCATGTTGGTAATGCCGCCATGCTTGAGTCCCTCAGAGACTACTTCCCAGCCATGTTGAACCAGTTTGGATGCGTATTGTGCATCCACACCCTTCTCAATCATTTTGTCATAACACAGGATCGATCCGGTTTGTAACATGCCACATAAAATCGTTTGCTCACCCATGAGGTCAGATTTCACTTCGGCAATAAACGATGATTCCAGTACGCCAGCCCGATGACCGCCTGTGGCAGCGGCGTAGGCCTTGGCAATTTCCAGCCCATCCCCGTTGGGATTATTTTCTGCATGGACAGCGATCAGTGTGGGAACGCCGAAACCGCGTTTGTATTCTTCGCGCACTTCAGTACCAGGGCACTTTGGTGCCACCATCACTACGGTTAAATCGTCGCGAATCTGCATGCCTTCCTCGACAATATTAAAGCCATGGGAGTAGGCAAGACTGGCACTGGGTTTCATTAGTGGCATTACCTGACCAACGACCGGACTGTGTTGCTTGTCGGGTGTGAGGTTCAGCACCAGGTCTGCAGAGGGAATCAATTCTTCATACGTGCCAACCTGAAAGCCGTTCTCAGTGGCGTTCTTCCAGGACGGTCGTTGCTCGGCGATTGCTGCCTCTCGCAATGCATAAGCGACATCCAGACCACTGTCGCGCATATTCAGCCCTTGATTGAGACCCTGTGCACCACAGCCGACGATGACGACTTTTTTGCCATTCAGTTTATTGACACCGTCGCTGAATTCACTTCGGTCCATGAAGCGGCATTTCCCCAGTTGCTCCAGTTGCAGGCGGAGGGGGAGGGTATTGAAGTAATTCATAGATTTGCTCCAGTTAAGTCTAGCGGCGGAGGGAAGTAGTTTGCGCTAATCCCTCCACGCCGAGCGGGATTCACAGTGACGGAAGATCATATAGTATGCGGTGTCTTGCGTAAAATGATATATTTGCAATGTTATGTTCCATTTTATGAAATATATTTCTTTGTGAGCTGCCTATGAAAAACAAAGACCTGTATATATTCCTGCAGCTGGCCAAGTCGCTGCATTTCTCCAAGACCAGTCACGCCTGTTATATAAGCCCTGCCAGTTTGACCCGGCTGGTGCAGCGCCTTGAGCGTGAAGCGGGCACCCGGCTGTTTGAAAGGGACAACAGGACAGTGAACCTGACCCGGGCTGGAGAGCTGTTCAGAGACTATGCAGTATCAACCCTGGCAAGTTGGGACATACTGAAAAATACACTGCAACAGGAGGCAACATCGCTGACTGGTAGCCTTAGTGTATTTTGTTCGGTGACTGCCAGTTACCATTATTTGCAAGACCTGCTCGATCATTACCGCCGCAAGTATCCTGAGGTAGAGATACATCTGCATACGGGTGACTCGGCATTAGCCGAGCAGCGTATCCTGGATGAAGAGGAAGATGTTGGTATCGCGGCGCTACCTGATAAACTGCCTGCCAAAATGCGTTTCAAGGTGCTGGGAGAATCGCCCCTGGTGCTTATTGCGCCGTCATCTGAGTGTCCGTTACAGCAGATATTAAGACAGCACGAGAACAACCCCGATAGTTTGCCCTGGGATAATATTCCAGTAGTACTGTCTGAAAGCGGGCTGTCTCGAGGTCGCTTCGATGCCTGGTTCAAGCAGAAAAACATTACGCCTAATGTCTACGCCCAAGTCGGTGGTAACGAAGCCATAGTCAGCATGGTAAGCCTGGGCTTTGGAGTTGGCTTGGTGCCAAGGCTGGTGGTAGAGAACAGCCCCAAGTTTGCCAAGGTGCAGATATTGGATATAACACCCGGAATACAGCCGTTCGTAATCGGTATCTGTGCGTTGAAAAGGAAGCTGGCTAACCCGTTAATCAAGGCTTTCTGGGAGCTGGCCCACGAAGATGTGGAAAAAATCGGCTAATCGAGGTAAAAGGGGCAGGTATGAGGGGACAGCTAAAAGGGGACCATCCACGTTTCTCGCTAGAGAAACGTGGTCCGTCCCCGATTCTTGTCCCCTTATTACCCACCGGAATTAGGAAATGACTGAAGAAGATCAACAGACAGATAGCATCCTGCCCATCGATGAGCATGAGGAAATGGTCTCGGAGGGCGGAAAGAAAGTCCGCAGGAGGGGGATATACCTGCTGCCGAACCTGCTTACGCTGGGGGCATTATTCGCGGGTTTCTATGCGGTAATCGCGGGCATGTCCGGGAACTTCAATGAAGCCGGCTGGGCCCTGCTGATAGCGGCGGTATTCGATGGTCTGGATGGACGGATTGCCCGCCTGACCAACACCCAGAGCGCATTTGGTGCCGAGTTTGACAGCCTTTCAGATATGGTGTCATTCGGCATGGCACCGGCACTGATTGTTTTTTCCTGGGCGTTGGCTCCTCTTGGTAACATTGGCTGGGCGGCGAGTTTTGTTTATATGTCCTGTGCGGCGCTGCGCCTGGCCAGGTTCAACATTCAACTGGGAACGGTAGACAAACGCTTTTTCCTGGGCTTGCAAAGTCCTATGGCCGCTGGCCTGCTTACATCTTTCCCCTGGCTGGCAACCAGATACGGTATTGAGGTGACAACGTCTATTTCCTACTTCATTGCGGGTCTCGCTGTGTTCGCCGGTTTGCTGATGATTTCGAATTATCATTATTTCAGTTTCAAGGAATTAAACTTCAAAGGCAGAGTTCCGTACGTTGTTTTCGTCATGGCTGTTGTATTATTAGTGGTAGTCGCTCAAAATCCCCACGAGATGATATTCATAATGGCTGTAACCTACGCAGCCTCCGGCCCCTTGATCTGGTTATATCGGAGGCTCTCAAAATCAAATACAGCAGGAGCATGGCAGGCGCAGGAAAGTGCAGATGGAGACGCATTGCAGAAGCAATCGGCTCAGGACAAAAAAGTAGTCAAGAAGAAAGGCAAGTAGTGTCGTACTGCTGTTCACAATGCAGTCTTTTTGACACAATCAGGTAGTTAAATGACAAACCAAATAAACTCAACGGATTAAAACCATGTTAATCAAAAAGCCATCAGACATTAAACCATCCGAAATAACTCCGGAGAGTGTCTACAAGAGTCGACGGGAATTTATGCAGCAGGGCTCGACATTAATGCTTGGTTCTGCTCTTGCCGGTGGATTGCCGTCTATTGCCAATGCGCAAAATGGCAGTCGACTGAAAGCACCGGCTCCGGCTTCGGCTTCCCTGAACCGTTCTGCACCCGCCGCCTGGTGGGGTGACAAATTTGACAATATTCAACCAGCCCCGGATAGCGAACCCTACTTTACGGGCGAAGCACTGACTCCCTATGATGATGTAACGCAATACAACAATTTTTATGAGTTTGGCATGGACAAGCGTGATCCCTACGCCAATTCAGGCGATTTCCAGGTAGATCCCTGGTCGGTTGAGATAGCCGGAGAAGTGGCCAGGCCGGGTGTTTATACGCTGGAAGACATCATCAAGCCCCATGAACTGGAAGAAAGAATCTATCGACTGCGTTGCGTTGAAGCCTGGTCTATGGTCATACCCTGGATAGGTTTTTCTCTTGCTGACCTGATCAAACGCTTCGAGCCCACCTCGAGAGCCAATTATGTCGAGTTCGAGACTCTGGTAGATGATGAAACCATGCCCGCCATACGATCACGTTTCGCTATCGTGCGCTGGCCCTATCGCGAAGGGCTGCGTATGGACGAAGCGATGAATCCCTTGACCCTGATGGCGGTAGGTTTGTATGGAAATTATCTGCCATCGCAAAACGGTGCGCCGATGCGCCTGATAGTTCCCTGGAAATACGGTTTCAAGGGTATCAAGTCTATCGTGAAGATAAATTTTAGAGAAACTCAGCCCAATACCACCTGGAATGATTTGCAGGCAAACGAGTATGGCTTCTTCGCTAATGTAAATCCTGCAGTACATCATCCGCGCTGGCGTCAGGATACGGAGAGAAGATTACCCCAGACACTGTTTAGCAGGCGGGTAATAGAGACTCGATTGTTTAATGGTTATGAAGAGCAGGTGGCTTCCATGTATTCTGGCATGGATCTAAGCCGTAATTACTGATAATCCTAACACGTATAACACGGTAGTTTCCGGTGATGCAGAAGCTGACAAAAGTTGTGGTTTTCTGTGTCTGCTTGTTGCCGTTCTTCTTTCTGGTGATTCGAATTATTCAGAATGATCTGGGGCCAGATCCCGCGCAGGAGTTGTCAAAAGAAACAGGAGAATGGACTCTGCGCTTTCTACTCATTGTATTGTGCGTTACTCCGCTTAGACAAATATCCGGGATTGCGACGATTCTCAGACATCGGCGCATGCTCGGTTTGTTTGTGCTGTTTTATGCCAGTTGCCATTTTTTCTCATGGATAGCGTTCCTGCTGGGCTTTCGCTGGACTACCATTGTGGAGGAGATTATAGAGCGACCCTATATAACGGTTGGTTTCTCTGCCTATTTAATCCTGCTGGCGTTGGGCATCACTTCACCACGAGCCATGGTTCGACGCCTGGGGCAAAACTGGAAAAAACTGCACAGGTTGGTCTATCTGGCAGCGATCCTTGGTGTGGTGCATTTATTGTGGATATTGCGCCTGGATATCAGTGAAGCAGTGCTTTATGGTGCGCTGGTTTTTGTGCTTTTGGGTTACCGACTCATCTACTATTTGAGTACTAATAAGAAGATTTTTCCTTAGGATTGGATACGGGAATTTGCCCCTGCCTGCGACCGTTGAAAAGTCTGGAATATTCTTACAAACCCTTTGTATACCAGCACCCTGGCTGTATAATACGCCCCCTCTGTGTCGAGCGGCACTGGGGTTTTGTGTTCTTTAAAAATTGAGATTAAGCAATAGAGGTGGGTGCTTGCCGGGGTGGTAGCTGTATAAAAAACCATCAAAGGT
>Ga0187827_10000322_pt1 | contig 76739 bp, 79 predicted proteins | sample ETNtaG_39_FD_167969 | JGI IMG/M metagenome (GOLD analysis project Ga0187827, IMG submission 167969) | Marine microbial and viral communities from oxygen minimum zone, Eastern Pacific Ocean - ETNP2014_SV_150_PacBio MetaG (Illumina Assembly) | ecosystem: Environmental > Aquatic > Marine > Hypoxic... | reverse complement strand
TCATGAAAGGGACTGGTGAATTGCCTGGAATCAATTATGAGGAAGGAACCTATGAAGGATACGGTCCCGGGGGGGTTGCCATTTTCCTGGAAGTTCTGACCGATAACAAAAAACGGACTGTTGCAGAAATCCGCCATCTCATGAGCAAACATGGTGGAAATCTTGGGGAGAATGGCAGTGTGTCCTGGATGTTTGATAAAAAAGGACAAATCCAGGTTGGGATTGAAGCTGGGGAGGAGGAAACAATTCTTGAAGCAGCCCTGGAGTGCGGCGCTGATGATTTTGAGGTTGAGGAGGATATGTATTTAATTTCAACTGATCCAGCAGAGCTCATGCAGGTGAAAGATCAACTAGAAAGCAAAGGATATGAGATTAACTCAGCAGAAGTGGAAATGGTACCAAAAAATCTCAAGGAAGTGGAGAAGAAAGATGTAGATAGAGTTTTGAATCTTATGGATGAGCTTGAAGACAATGAAGATATAAAGAGTGTCTTTGCAAATTTTGATATCGATGAAGCAGATATACCATCGAGTTAGATAAGGTGCGGATTATTGGATTTGATCCGGGGTTAGGCGTATCCGGGTTTGGAATTTTAGAAAAAAAAGGAAATGCTGTACGGGTAATTTGTTATGGTGCAATTCGAACCCCAAGGACAAAAAAACTTCCGGAAAGATTAAAACACTTATATGATGAAGCGACAAAACTTCTCAAAACGTATACACCAGCTGTGATGTCGATAGAAGATACATTTTATCAAAAAAATGTTAAGTCCGCCATGGCACTGGGGCAGGCAAGAGGTGCTTTATTGTTGGCAGGTGCCAATGCAGGTATTCCTTGTTCAGAATTTGCTCCGAGAAAGGTGAAGCAGTCTGTTACGGGGAACGGTGCAGCTACAAAAGAACAGGTTCAGTTTATGGTTCAGAAAATACTACAGTTGGACAAACCTCCAACCCCTATTGATGCGTCCGATGCGCTCGCAATTGGATTGTGTTATTTAAATCAACCGAAGTGGTAAAAAAATGATTGATTCAATTTCCGGTTTGCTGATACAAAAGAATCCAACGTATGCAGTAGTTGATGTGGGTGGAATCCGGTTGAAAGTGAATATCACAATCAGCACCTACGAAAGATTACCATCAACAGGGTCGAATACGGAGCTGCTTGTGTACCTGCACGTCCGCGAAGATATTCTTGCACTGTACGGTTTTGATCATGACGACCAGCGATCCATGTTTCTGCTTCTCATTGGGATCAGTGGAATCGGGCCCCGGTCTGCAATGGGTATTCTTTCCGGAGCAAGCATCGCTGAGTTTAAAAAACGGATTATTGCCGGAGATGTAAAATCTCTGACGGTGATTCCAGGAATTGGTCCAAAAACAGCGAAGAGGATCATTGTGGAGCTGAAAGAAAAATTTGTCACGGAGAAGGATGATGATATTTCCATGTTATTTGATGCTGAAAAAGTGCCGGATGAAATGGATGATGCAATTCAGGCGCTTCAATCTCTTGGATACAGACGTGCCCAGGCCCATAAAGCAATGAAGAAACTGGAAAAAAGTGGAGATCTGACAGGGAATCTTGAGGAATTGTTGAAAAAAGCATTGAAAAAAATGTAGGCGGAAAATAAATAATGGCAATTGTAAAACCATTTAGAGGTTTGAGACCTAAACCCGAATTTTGCAAAGAAATTGCATCACCACCGTACGATGTGCTGAGTACGGAAGAAGCAAGGAAGATTGTAAAACAAAATCCAAAATCGTTTCTGAGAATCAATAAGGCGGAGTTGGAATTTTCTGATGATATGAATCCATATAGCGAGGCAGTATATCAAAAAGGAAAAGCTAATTTACAGCAGCTTATTGATAACGGTTTGATGATCCGGGATGAAAATCCCTGTTTTTATGTGTATCGTTTGACGATGGATAATCGCAGTCAAACCGGTCTTGTTTCACTTGTGTCTGTAGATGATTATGACAATGGACTCATTAAAAAACATGAGCATACCCGCCCTGAAAAAGTGAATGACCGTGCTGACCATATCGATTTTCTTGATGCGCAGGCAGGGCCTGTTTTTACTGCGTATCGTTTCCAGGAACCAATTCAACGAATATTCAACACCATTACGGAAAATCCTCCCTCAATAGATTTTGTTGCAGATGACACTGTACGTCATGAATTTTGGGTGATCGGTGATCCTGATCTGCAGAAGGGAATCATTTCAGAATTTGCTCCATTTCCACTCTATATTGCCGATGGCCATCACCGAAGTCAATCTTCTTCCGAAGTCTGCAGGAGGAAAAAAGAACAAAATCCGCATCATACAGGCGAAGAAGGCTATAATTATTTTCTCAATGTAATTTTTCCAGATTCAGAACTTACTATTCTACCATACAATCGGGTCGTCCGGGATATGAATGGACTCACGATACCACAAATTCTGGAAAAAACGGATCACAACTTTGAAATCAGATCTGTGGATGGAGAAGTGAATCCTGAAGAACCCCACACATTCGGGATGTATGTGGAAGGAAACTGGTTTTTTCTGAAAGCCAGGGAAGGCAGTTTTGACCCGAATGACCCAACGGGATCCATTGATGCAGCTATTCTTGGTGATAACTTTATTGCTCCGATTTTTGGCATTGCAGACCCGAAAACTGATAAGCGAATTAATTTCGTCGGTGGAATTCGCGGCACAAAGGAATTGATCAGATTAGTGAATTCCGGAGAATATAAATTAGCGTTTTCATTGTTCCCAACTTCCATTAAACAACTGTTAGATGTTGCTGATGCCGGAGAAGTTATGCCCCCAAAATCTACCTGGTTTGAACCAAAACTTCGGAGCGGGATGATCGTCAATATGTTAACCGATTAAAAAGGGAAATTATTTATGCTTATTCTTATTTCAGATGCGTTTGCACCGGATCTTCCGGAGAAGCTTTCTCCGTATGGTGACGTCACGGATGATAAGGAAAAACTGCCGGAAGCAACCGTTGTACTCGTGCGTAGTAAAACAAAAGTTACAAGGGAGTATATAGATTCTGCACCAAATCTCAAACTGGTGATCCGTGGCGGTGTAGGACTTGATAACATTGACCTGAACTATGCTGCTGAGAAGGGAATTGCCGTTCATAATACCGCTGCGGCTTCGTCAATTGCCGTTGCTGAACTGGCTTTCACACTGATGATAGCCCTGCCAAATCATGTGACCAGAGCCGACAGTACAATGCGTGCCGGTCAGTGGGCTAAAAAAGAACTGAAACGTACCGAACTGTATAAAAAGACACTGGGAATTGTCGGGCTTGGAAGGATTGGAACCGAACTGGCTAAAAGAGCGGCTGCTTTTGGAATGAACGTTGTTGCCTACGATCCATTTGTCGATTCAAGCGAAGTTGCGACAATGAAACCAGATTTGAAAGACGTTCTAAACAATTCTGATTATGTTTCTTTACATCTTCCCCTTACTGAGGAAACCAGAGGAATAATCGATGCTGAAATACTCAATGAATTCAAGGACGGAGCCTATCTCATTAATACCGGGCGCGGTAAAACAATTGTTGAAGAAGATGTTGTTGAAGCATTGAAGAGTGGAAAACTGGCTGGGTTCGGCAACGATGTATGGTATTCCGATCCACCGGAAAACACACCATTGATTGATGCTCCGAATGTTATCATGCTGCCACATTTAGGAGCATCTACGAAGGAAAATCTGTTGAGAATTGGGGATATTATCGAATCCATTGTCCGTGATTTTGTTCCCACTGATTAACTCGCTTTTAAAAAGGAGATATTACAATGCAAAACCGTGTTTTTAATTTTAATCCGGGGCCTTCTGCACTTCCCGCTGCTGTACTGAATCAAATTCAGGAAGAATTATTGAACTACAAGTCAACCGGAATGTCCATACTTGAAACTTCCCATCGCTCACCTGAATATGAGGGAATTAATGATTCTGCTATTGCACTTTGTAAAGAGTTTATGGGTATTGGCGATGAGTTTCATGTACTGTTTGTTGGTGGAGGTGCTTCCACACAATTTGATTATATTCCTCTTAATTTCTTGCCTGTTGGCGGAACAGCAGCATACGTAGATACCGGAACATGGGCGTCTAAAGCTGTAAAGGAAGCTGAAAAAATCGGAAATGTTCATTTGGCTGGCAGTTCAAAGGACTTAGACTATACCTATATCCTCAGTACCAGTGAGTTGGATATTCCAGAAGATTCAGCATATCTGCATATTACTTCCAATAATACGATCAAGGGAACACAGTGGCACTCGTTTCCTGATACTGAAAATATTCCGCTCGTTTGCGATATGTCTTCGGATATTTGTTCACGCAACCTTAATTTTTCCCGATTTTCTTTAATCTATGCTGGAGCCCAAAAAAACCTGGGACCGTCTGGAGTAACTGTGGTTATACTTCGAAAAGATTTCCTGGAAAAATGTAACCCCGATTTACCAACCATGTTTGATTATCGTACACATGTGAATAAAAAATCTCTTTTCAATACTCCGCCTGTTTTCGCTGTTTATACCTTGAATTTAGTTTTGAAGTGGATAAAAAATCTTGGCGGGTTAGGCGAATTGGAGAAAATAACGAAAGCGAAAAAAGATATTATCTACAATTTAATAGATACGTATCCGGACTTTTTCCGCGGAACTGTAAGGGAAGACAGCAGAAGCTGGATGAATGTAACTCTACGGTTACCTTCGGAAGAACTGGAACAGAAACTGGTTGTAAAAGGGAAAGAATCAGGATTTGTCGGTTTAAAAGGCCATAGAAGTGTCGGGGGTATCCGGGTATCGCTTTACAACGGTGTACCTCTTGAAGCAGCGGAAAAAGTAGCAGAATTTATGGAAGATTTTAAAAAAGCAAATTAAGTTGGTTGAAACCAACGTTTCCTGTGGAAGTCAGATGGTAGTATCCTCTGTAAATTGAAGAAATGAACATCCGACTTTTATTCAAAAAGTGATTCAGAATTGCCCATAAAAAATACGTCTCTTTACAGTCGGCATCTTGCGTTACAAGGCAAAATGGTCCCATTTGCCGGATATATGATGCCAGTCCATTACACTGGAATTGTGCATGAACATCACGCTGTCCGAAACACAGCGGGAATATTTGATGTCAGTCATATGGGTGAATTCATTATAAAAGGAAAAAATGCGGAATCATTTCTCCAATATATGACAATTAACGATGTAGCAGGTTTAAAACCGGGACAAGCACAGTATTCTGCAATGTGTATGGAAGGTGGTGGAATAATTGATGACCTGCTGATTTATCGTTACAGCGATCGATTTATGATTGTGGTAAACGCTGCTAATATCCAGAAGGATTTTAAATGGCTTGAAAAAAATCTGATGGATGGTGTTGTATTGAAAGATGTAAGTGATGAAATTAACCTGATTGCTCTGCAGGGACCGGAATCCAGGAGGATTTTACAGGAAATTATGCCATCGGACGTAAGTATGTTGCCATTTTATCATTGTATCGAAGATAAATATGAAGACAATAACATCCTTATTGCGCGTACAGGTTATACAGGGGAACTTGGTTTTGAGATTTACGGAAATCTGAATGTGATTCCTAAAATTTGGGATGCTTTGATGGAAGTTGGTAAGGAGCATGGGATTGTTCCTGCAGGGTTGGGTGCCAGAGATACGCTTCGCCTTGAAATGAAATATTGTTTGTATGGGAATGATTTTGATGAATCAACAAATCCATTTGAAGCCGGATTAGGATGGATTACAAAACTGGGGAAGGGAAATTTTATTGGGAGAAAAGCTCTTATGAAGAAAAAGGAACAAATTTCCCGTCGATTAGTATGTTTTGAAATGATGGAACGGGCAATCCCAAGGCATGGATATCCGATTTTTCTTGGAAATAAAAAAAATGGGGAAGTAACAAGCGGGTCTCAATCACCCTCATTAAATAAAGGGATAGGCCTTGGTTTTATAAATCATCCACATACAAAGGTGGGGACAATATTAGAAGTTGAAATTCGTGGTCAGAAAAAATCTGCTATTATAGTAAAACCACCATTTTATAAAAATGGCACGGCTAACATTTAATTTTGTTTTTTTCAACAAAAGGTTTTTAATGAATGTTGTACATTTTCTAACATAAAAAACAATGTTAAACAAAATATTCAGCAAAAAAATGGATTTATTTTTTAATATTTTCACTCTCAAGAAAATAAGTTAGTATGAAAGAACGAAGATTAGAAATAATCGGTATTTTGATCATTATCATTTCTCTGCTGGTTTTAGCAAGTTTGATAGGATTCAATCCCAGTGAAGAGGTAGGGGGAATTCCTCCTAATTTACCAACTGAAAATCCCATGGGGATTGTGGGCGTTTTTATTGCTGATTTTTTCATTAAAAAGACATTTGGTATTTCTGGTGTTATTTTCCCAATACTTGGAATTATCTGGGGATGGTGGGTTTTCAGCCGAAAGAAATTAAAATCTCTCAACAGAGCTACAGGATATACCCTTGGGGCTGCATTCCTCTTTTCAATAACTGCTGGATTGATTATTCTTCTCGCGGGGGAAAACACTGATAATGATTTTGTTTTATCTGGATTGATCGGCGGGACCATTGCAAAATTATTAATGGATCAACTGGGCACCATTGGTGGGATGTTAGTATTGATTGGATCCTGGCTTGTACTTGTTCGCGGATATTTTTCATGGAGTTTTTATAAACCTATTAAATCTTTTACCGAAAAGGTTAATGATTGGAAAGGAAAAAAGGAACTAAAGAAAAAGTTGAAAACTTCTGAAGATGCTAAACGGAAGCATACAAAGGACCTTCTATCCACGATAAATGATCAGGAAGTGAAGCAGAAAAAGGCTTCTCCTGTAGAAGAAGAAACTGAGCCTGTTACAGAAGAAGTTACAGATGAGCCCCCATCTGATTTAGAACCGGAACTAACATCTAACGTTGAGGCACAGGAAGAATCTGAATTGGTTGATCAAGAAAAGGAAATGGATGGAATCACCAAGCCTGATGAGAAGTCAGAGCAAAGACAAACAGAAGATAAAATTGGATCTGGTGAAGGCGTTGAAGTTGGGGAAATGGTAAAGGAAAAAGAAATAGATCTTGATTCTATCCAAGATCGTCAAGTGCCTAAACGGGAATATCAATTACCGTCAACTGACCTTTTGACAACGCCAATTTCTATTTCCGAAGGAATGTCCCGGGATGAATTGTTAGAACGTGCAAATTTTTTAACACAGTCTCTTGCAACATTTGGTGTAGAAGGAAAAGTGGTCAATGTGCATCCAGGACCGGTTATTACATTGTTTGAAGTGGAGCCGGCGGAAGGAGTTCGGGTAAATAAATTTGTACAATTATCGGATGATCTCGCACGTGTTATGGAAGCGAGCAGGGTTCGTGTGATTGCTCCAATACCCGGAAAATCTTCTGTTGGAATTGAAATACCGAACCGGAATCCTGCGATGGTCTATTTCAAGTCAGTAATAAACTCAGAAAAGTTTGCAAATACAACGTCCAAATTAACATTAGCAATCGGGAAGAATACATCAGGTGAAATTGCAACATTAGACCTTGCGCAAATGCCTCATCTATTGATTGCCGGAACAACGGGATCGGGTAAATCCGTATGCTTGAATACGATTGTGTGCAGTATTCTTTATCAAGCAACACCGGATGAAGTAAAATTTATGATAATTGATCCCAAAAAAGTGGAAATGACGCTGTATAGAGCCTTAGCACCATACTATTTGCTGAAAACAGAGGATTTTGATGAACCAATTGTAACCACAATGGAAAATGCTATCTTGGCTCTCCGGGCGCTGGAAAAAGAAATGGACAATCGGTATGTAGTATTAGCTGATGCTGTTGTTCGAAATATCGATGAGTATAACAAGAAGATGAAAGAAGAAGACCAGCCAATTATGCCCTACATCCTTCTTGTTATTGATGAGCTGGCCGATTTGATGATGATGAGTGCAAAAGATGTTGAGACTCCGATTGCTCGTCTTGCTCAGCTTGCACGTGCTGTCGGAATCCATCTTGTGATTGCAACGCAGCGTCCTTCGGTGGACGTAATTACCGGTGTGATTAAGGCAAATTTTCCATCCCGAATTGCATTTCAGGTAGCAACTAAGATTGATTCCCGTACGATTTTGGATACTCAGGGTGCTGAAAAATTAATCGGAAGGGGAGATATGTTATTCCAAGGACTTAATTCTCCCGAACCCGTTCGCCTTCATAATGCATATGTATCTTTGGAAGAGATTGAAGCAATCATGAGTTATATTAAAGAACAACCAGTTGTTGAGGAATTAAAACTCGCAAGCGTTCGTGAAGTATCTTCGACCGATTTTACAATCGATAATGGAAACGGAGATGATTTATTAAATGAAGCAATCCGTTTGGTTGTTATTCATCAGCAAGGGTCAATTTCGTTGCTTCAGAGGAGATTGAAGGTGGGTTATTCTCGTGCTGCACGTCTGATTGACGAAATGGAGAAAATCGGTGTTGTTGGACCATTTACCGGTAGCAAAGCTAGGGAAGTCCTTGTAGATGAATCCTACTTGGAAATTATCAAACCCTAGACAAATGAAATTTATATATTATGTTTCTTTGACTGTTTTTCTCTCTTTTTTGATGGGAAATCATCCTGTCTTAGATTCAATATCTACGCGATTGCATACTCCTCGAGGAGTACTCATGAGTCTGGAAATTCATCAGGATCAATATGGAAATGAATGGATTGAAACGGCAAATTTCGAAATTGTGAATGAACGCCAATTTATTTTTCAATCATCTCACCAAGTCTTAAAGGTTGATGGACAGGTAATCTATACTTTTAATCCTGAATCTAAACAAGTGGTCGTTGACCAGATACTTCCAGATGAATTCAGTATTATCGATTTATTGAGAGGTAATTTTGAGGAAATAACAGTGAAAAAAATCGAGAATAATTCCGATTCAATATTATTAGAATTCACAATTAATGAGATGAATATCTCTGGGTCAATTATGATTCAAACTGAGTCCTTTATCCCTGAGCAGTTGGTTTTATATTATGATGAAAACAACCAAATCAATGTGACGATAAACTCCTTTAATGAATTATCTGCGAATAAGATTTATGATGAGTTCAATATATCCGAATGGGAAGTCATAGATTTAAGAAATTGATTTCTAGAAGGATGAAAAGCCTGCTAAAGTTAAAATTATGAATTTACAATCGAAAAAAGTTGCAACCATTGTTTTCAGTATACTCATCAGCATGGCAGGGCTGTGGTATGCATTCCAGAAAATAAATATTACGGAATTTTGGTCTCATCTCTCATCAGTCAACTATGGTCTTTTTCTTTTTGCTATGGGGCTCATGATTTTTTCTGTCCTGGTTCGTGCGTACCGTTGGAAATTAATCTTGAAACCCTTTGAAAATTTCCGGATTAATCCTCTTTTTGGGTCCACGATGCTTGGTTATTTCGGGAATAGCGTATTACCATTTAGAATAGGTGAAGTCCTCCGCGGATACAGTCTCAGTAGAGTCAGTCCACTTTCCTTTTCAGTTACAATGGGGACAATCATTTTGGAGCGTATCCTGGATATGCTTGGTTTAATACTATTAATTGGAATTTTTATGGTTACCCCGCTTTCTATTGGAGATCCAAAACTCGTTCCCCTTATACCTGCATGGATGATGAAATCAATTTTTATTGCAGTGCTTTCAACTGTAGTGTTATTTATTTCAATTCTCATTTTTGGAAGAAATTTGCTCACCTATTTTAATGGAATTCAAAGGAATAGGAATGGTCGCAAATCGTTATTATTCAAAAGAGTAGTTGGTATGTTAATTAATTTATTAGAAGGAATTACTTCTATAAAAAATTCAAATCACTCCTTTCAGATTGCACTTCAAACTATATATTTGTGGGCTATTTATTATGCCTGTACTTATTTAATAGCGCAAGCAGTACATATTAATATTGGATGGATTGGAATTGGCATAGTGCTTATTGGCTCCACACTTTCCATAACTGTTCCTGCCGCTCCGGGATATATTGGTACATATCATGCAGCGATTGTTTATTTAGGGACGACACTTTTTGCTATTTCTCGTCCAGAAGCACAGGCTTTTGCTGTGATTATGCATGCAAGCGGATATCTGCCATTTGTTATTCTGGGAGCTTATTATTTCATTAAAAGTTCAATTCATATTTCAGACATCAAGGATAAAAACTTGGTTTAATGAAGGATTATGACACAATTTTTCTTGATCGGGATGGAACAATAAATCCTGACCCGGGCTATATCAGCATGTTGGACGATTTTCAATTTTTTGATTTCACTATCTCGTCTTTAAAGAAATTAGCGGATGGGGGAAATCGTTTTTGTATTGTGACAAATCAATCAGGTGTAGATCGTGGACTGATTGAACAAAGAAATTTGGATGAAATTCATACGTTTGTCCAAAATGAATTTCAAATAAATAATATTCCGCTATTAGGCATTTATGTTTGCACAGATCATCCGGACCAGGCAACAGAAAGAAGGAAACCCGGTACAGGGTTGTTCACAGAAGCTGCACAAGATCATAATATCAATTTGAAAAAATCGTTGATGATCGGTGACAGTATAGCTGACATTGAAGGTGGAAACAAATTGGGGATGGAAACAATGCTGGTATTAACCGGATTCGGAAATCAGACTAAGAAGACAATTTCTGATGAGATTCAACCAACTTTTGTTGTGTCAAGTTTACAAGAAGGTGCATCTATCCTTTTAGGAGAATGCAGATAATGAAAATCGCGATTTTAATGGGCGGAACCTCTGCAGAACGGGAAGTATCCCTGAGTACTGGCGCTGCAGTTGAAAAAGCATGTTCTGCCATTGGATTTGAGACGATATCGGTGCTCTATGACGGAGACTTTCAGAAAGTTGTTACAGATTTACAATCAGCAGATTTGGTATTTATTGCACTGCATGGCGGACAGGGTGAAGACGGAACGATTCAAGCTTGTTTACAAACATTTGGAATTCCTTTCACAGGTTCTGGCATGTTATCTTCCTCAATTTGTATGAATAAACATGTCAGCAAGATGATAGTCCGCCAAGGTGGATTTGTAACACCGGACTGGACATTGGTTCATTCTATTGATGAGATTTCACACCATGATAATGTTACCTATCCAATTGTAGTGAAACCAAATGAGCAGGGAAGTACAGTTGGGTTATCAATTGTGCATGATCAAAGTGAATTATCTTCTGCACTGGAACTTGCATTTCTTCACGGGAAAGAGGTTATTGTAGAGCAATATATTCAGGGGAGTGAATTAACGGTAGGTATTGTTGGAGAACAGGTTTTCCCCATTGTCGATATAAAACCAAGTCATGAATTGTACGATTACGAATGTAAATATACAGAAGGGATGAGTACATATGAATGTCCGGCAAAACTTCCTTCGAAGCTGACAAAAGAAATACAACAGACAGCAAAAAAAATATTTCAAATTCTTGGGTGTAAAAATTACGGCAGGATTGATTTTCTCTTGGACACAGATGGGGAATTCTGGTTTTTGGAAGTGAATACACTCCCGGGAATGACAAAGACCAGTTTAGTCCCAAAAGCATTCAGAGCAGCAGGTGGTTCTTTTGAAGAATTGATCAAAAAAATAATTGAAGAAACCGAATAAAATATTCCGAACAAATGGTTAGAAAACAATTAAAAGTGTATGATAGATAAAAAAACAAGGGGAGACAATTTATCTAAAGACGCAAACACTGAAAAATGGATTGCTGCTTATACAAAACCTAGACATGAAAAAGTTGCCTACGATCAATTGATTGATAATGGGTTCACTGCCTATTTACCATTATTACGGCAGAAGAGAAAATGGAGTGATCGAAAAAAATGGGTGGAAATACCTTTATTCAAAAGCTATGTATTTGTAAAGACTCACCTAAAAAATGGTTTATTTGTTTTACAGACTCACGGTATAAAAAATGTTGTTAAACTGGGTGAAGAAATAACTGTAATTCGTGATGAAGAGATATTGGCAATCCGTCAAATGATTGAAGGGGGATATGAACCAGAGGGGATTGATTATTTTGTCGAGGGGGACCATGTTGCAATTATTGGAGGCCCTCTGAAAGGGACTGAAGGTGTTGTTGCTCAGATAAAGGGTAAAGACCAGTTCGTTCTGAAAATTGATGCGATTCAGCACGCAGTTTCATGTCATATAGATCGTAAATTATTAAAACCTTTAAAGGTTAAGAATGTCAACACAGTTTTATAATTCCTTAACAAAGAAAAAAGAAACGTTTAAACCCATAGAAGCTGGTAAAGTCAAGCTTTATACCTGTGGACCAACTGTTTACGATATGGCTCACATTGGAAATTTCCGTGCTTTTATGTTTGAAGATTTGCTCAAAAGGTATTTATTGCTTAAAGGATTCGAAATTAACCATATAATGAATATCACCGATGTTGATGATAAAACAATAAAGCGATCATTTGATGAAAACATTCCAATTACTGAATTGACTAAAAAATATACTGATAGATTCTTTGAAGATTTAAAGGTACTGAAAATACTTCCCGCTAATATTTATCCCAAAGCAACTGATCATATACCAGCCATGGTCCGGATGATAGAAAATTTAGTAAAAAATAACAATGCCTACATTACAGATAATGGGTCAGTTTATTTCGCAATTGACTCTTATCATGATTATGGTCAATTAATAAACCTTGATTTTTCACAGCAGAAACGGACTAATAGAATTTCGTCGGACGAATACACAAAAGATAAACCACAGGATTTTGTTTTATGGAAGAGTTGGAAGGAGGAAGATGGTGATGTTTTCTGGGAGTCACCTTGGGGAAAAGGACGCCCAGGTTGGCATATTGAGTGTTCTGCAATGTCGACAGAATATTTAGGGAATCATTTTGATATCCATTGTGGGGGTGTGGATAATTTATTTCCTCATCATGAGAATGAAATAGCTCAAACAATCTGTGCAACAGGGGAGCCATTTGTCAATATCTGGATGCATTGTGAATATCTCACGGTTGAAAGAGGAAAGATGAGCAAATCCCAAGGGAATATTTTCAGGATTTCAGATCTAGTAGAAAAGGATTTTTCAGGGGAAACCTTGCGCTATATCTTGCTGAATACACATTATCGGAGTAAGCTCAATTTTACAATGGATAAAAAGCACGAAGCGGTACAAGTTGTCCAGCGGATCACAGACTTATATGACAGGTTATTGTCTATAAATAAGACGGTTGAAAATGATGGCAGTTTACCGGAAGAATATTCGCAATTTGAAGATGCATTAGATAATGATTTAGATACCCCTGGTGCTTTGGCTGTTTTTTTTGAATGGGTACGCAAAACAAATATAAAACTGGATAGCGGTTCTCTTCGAGAGAAAGAAGCTGTAACGGGTTTGAATTTTTTAGATAAGGTCAATTCAATATTTGATCTTATCCAGGAAAAAATTGAAATACCAAAAGAAATTCTAGACCTAGTTAATATTCGTCAAAAAGCACGTCAAAAAAATGATTGGGTTCTGTCTGATAAATTGAGAGATAAAATATATGACCTGGGATGGACTGTTGAAGACACTTTGACTGGACAAAAGTGTAAACCGTTGAAATCATAATTTTTTTATAGATTTGCAGTAAAAAGCAGTTTTTCAGCCCGTCGGAAGTATGAAAGGCAACAGCTTTTTATACAAAAATCCCTTTTTTTTATCTTGTATAAAAAATATTTCTCTGTTCTAAAAAATAATTGATTCCTTTTAAAAAAGTATCTATATTGATAGACTTTAATATTCATGAATCCATATTGTTGAACATCTTCCTGAATATTAGTTCCTTAAAAAGTGGTTTTTGACGTGCAGGCGTGTCGTCCAGCCAAAGTCATTTTCACTCAGTGTGGTGTTGTATTGATATTGACTTCTGAGTTGCCGGTGTAGCTCAGCTGGTAGAGCAGCTGATTTGTAATCAGCAGGTCGGGGGTTCGAGTCCCTTCGCCGGCTCAGTTTGACATTACTGGTTAACCAGTTGGACGAATCTAATTTGACTCACGAAAGAGATTTGAAGTGCTTTTATTACGCAATGAAGATTTTTTGATAAATATGGGGAGATGGCCGAGCGGTCAATGGCAGCAGACTGTAAATCTGCCGGCGAACGCCTACGGAGGTTCGAATCCTTCTCTCCCCACATTGCGGGTGTAGTTCAATGGTAGAACACCAGCCTTCCAAGCTGGTCACGTGAGTTCGATTCTCATCACCCGCTCGAGCTTGCCTACGTAGCTCAGTCGGTAGAGCACGTCCTTGGTAAGGACGAGGTCACCGGTTCAAGTCCGGTCGTAGGCTCAGGACTTGGATCGATAATTAACAGAACGGAGATTAACATGGCAAAGAAAAAATTTGAGAGAACAAAGCCCCATGTAAACATAGGCACAATAGGTCATGTAGATCATGGGAAGACAACATTAACAGCAGCGGTCACATTACATCAGTCTTCTTCTGGGATGTCTGAGGTAATGACATTTGATCAGATTGACAATGCTCCTGAGGAGCGTGAACGTGGTATCACAATACAGACGGCCCATGTGGAATATGAGACGGAGAACCGTCATTATGCCCATGTAGATTGTCCTGGTCATGCGGATTACATAAAGAATATGATTACAGGAGCCGCACAGATGGATGGAGCCATATTGGTTGTGAGTGCTGCTGATGGTCCCATGCCCCAGACCCGTGAGCACGTACTGTTGGCACGTCAGGTGAATGTTCCCAGTATGGTGGTATTCATGAATAAAACAGATCAGGTAGATGATCCGGAGTTAGTTGACTTGGTAGAGATGGAGTTAAGGGATTTATTAAATGAATATGAATTTCCTGGAGATGATACGCCCATTATAAAGGGGAGTGCATTAGCAGCATTGAATAATCCCACTGATGAAGCTGCTACCAAATGTTTGGATGAATTATTAGCAGCCTGTGACAGTTTTATTCCAGAGCCTGAACGTGATGTTGACAAGCCATTTTTGATGCCGGTAGAGGATGTATTCAGTATTACTGGGCGTGGAACTGTAGGGACAGGCCGGATTGAGTGTGGTATAGTGAAGGTGAGTGATGAGATAGAGATGATAGGAATGGGTGCACACAAGAAGACGGTTTGTACTGGAGTGGAGATGTTCCGAAAGTTATTGGATGAAGGTCGTGCAGGAGACAATGCGGGATTATTGCTTCGTGGTGTTGATAAGGAGGAATTAAAGCGTGGAATGGTTCTGGCAAAGCCAGGCAGTATTACTCCTCATACGAAGTTTAAGGCAAATGTTTATGTTTTGAAGAAGGAAGAAGGAGGTCGTCATACGCCATTTTTCAATGGATATCGTCCTCAGTTTTACTTTCGTACGACAGATGTTACAGGAGTGTCCACATTGCCGGAGGGCACGGAGATGGTAATGCCTGGTGATACTGTAGAGTTGGCAATAGAGTTAATCATCCCAATAGCCATGGACAAGGAGTTGCGTTTTGCAATTCGTGAGGGTGGCCACACGGTTGGGGCTGGTGTAGTGACGGAAATTATCGAATAAGAAACTTATTATGGCAGGAAATAGCAAACGAGCGATTATTCAAATTGAAAGTACTGCTGGTACTGGATATCGGTATACTGTGACAAAAAGTAAACGGATACATCCTGAGCGTGTCGAATACAAGAAATATGATCCTATAATCCGGAAACATATTATCTTTAAAGAAACCAAATAAAATCCATTTGTGAATGAGGAGAGTAGCTCAATTGGCAGAGCACCGGTCTCCAAAACCGGGGGTTGCGGGTTCGATTCCTGCCTCTCCTGCAAAAAAGTTATATAATTATAACTAAGCAATGATAAAAAAAACAAAAAAGTTTTTAGAAGATGTTCAGTTTGAGATGAAAAAAGTTTCATGGCCAACATTTGATGAATTACGTGGTGCAGTATATGTTGTCCTTACTCTGTCACTTTTGTTCGCAGTGTTTTTATTTATTGTAGATTTACTGTTAAATCGAGCTATGAGTGTTTTGCTATAAATATGGATTGGTATACATTAAGAGTCATCTCTGGAAAGGAGCGGAAAATTCAGGAGATAATAGAGCAGGAAGTTGAACGAAATCAGCTAAGTGATACGATCCAAGATATTTTGGTTCCAACGGAGAACAAGGTTGAGATGAAAGATGGAAAGAAAAAAGTAAAAACTCGTGTGTTTTTCCCAGGATATATCTTAATAAAAATGGACCTTGATAATGAAACAAAATATATAATTGAAGGAATTGACGGTGTGATGAATTTTGTTGGGTCAAAAGGCTCACCGCAACCGATAAAACCGGAAGAAATCAGCAGGATTATTGGCGTGGGTGAAAATGGAGAAGATCGTGAGGTAATTTCTATACCTTTTAAAGTTGGAGATCCGATCAGGGTCGTAGATGGTCCTTTTTTAGATTTTTCAGGTTTTGTCCAGGAAGTGAACAACGAAAAACAAAAATTAAAAGTAAGCGTAAGTCTCTTCGGGAAACCCACTCCAATTGAACTAGATTATTTACAGGTTGAATTAGAAAAATAGGTTAGGGAGTCATGGCAAAGAAAATTATTGGGTTTATTAAATTACAAATTCCAGCTGGGCAAGCTAACCCTGCGCCACCTGTAGGTCCTGCCCTGGGACAGCATGGTGTAAATATTATGGAATTTTGCAAGGCATTTAATGCTTCCACCAAAGATCAGCCTGGAATGATAATTCCAGTAGAAATTACGGTATTTGGAGATAGGAGTTTTACTTATATCACAAAAACTTCTCCTGCTTCTTCCCTTCTTCTCAAAGCTGCTAAACTTGAAAAGGGATCCGGAGAACCTAATAAGGAAAAAGTTGGAAAGGTTACATTAGCAGATTTAAAAGAAATAGCGGAGATTAAATTTAAAGATTTAAATGCAAACACCTTGGATAATGCTGTAAATATGATCAGAGGAACCGCACGAAGTATGGGAATTGAAGTTGTAGATTAAGAAAAATATGAGTAAGCCAAAAAATAATAAAACAGTTAATAAAGAACAATTTGATAGAACTGTTTCCTATCCACTTGAAAAAGCGGTTCAGTTAGTTAAGTCATTTACAAGTGAAAACTTTGATGAATCGGTAGATTTGGCAATGAACCTTGGCGTTGATCCACGTCATGCAGATCAAAATATCAGAGTAACAACTGGCTTGCCAAATGGGACTGGTAAAACAGTACAAATTCTTGCCTTGACTATGGGTCCAAAAGAAAAAGAGGCAAAAGATGCTGGAGCAGATTTTGTCGGGAATAAGGAATATTTAGAGAAAATAAAAAATGGTTGGACAGATTTTGATAAAATTGTTGCTACCCCGGATATGATGTCTGAATTGGGAAAGTTAGGAAAGGTATTAGGTCCAAAAGGATTGATGCCCAATCCGAAAAGTGGAACCGTAACAATGGATATTGGCAAAGCGGTACAAAAATTAAAGGCTGGTCAGGTTGAGCTTAGAGTAGAGAAAACAGGAATAATCCATGTCCCGTGTGGAAAAGCATCATTTGAAGCAAATGCTCTTGTCCAGAATATTCAAACTATTTACGAAACAATTACGAAAGCCAGGCCTGGCTCGGTGAAAGGGCAGTATTTCAAAAAAATGACTGTCTCGTCTACTATGGGCCCAGGTATTAGAATAGATCACACAACTATAAAGTAACTATTATGCCAAGTAAAAATAATATAACACAGGTTGAGGTATTGACGGAAAAAATAGGGAAAGCCAAAGCAATATATTTTACTGATTTTCTCGGACTGGATGTAAGTAGTATTACGGAATTAAGGAGTCAGTTTTTTCAAGCATCCATTGAATATACTGTTGCAAAGAATACTCTGATCAAATTGGCCGCCCAAAATAATCAGTTAGAAGGGGTTGAGGAATTCCTTTCCGGACCAACCGCCTTGGCTATTTCTTACAACGAATCTATTATTCCTGCAAAGATATTGAAGGTGTTTGAGAAAACTCATGAAAAACCCACAGTGAAAGGGATGCTTTTTGAAGGTGAGGTTTTGCAGGGTGATGAATTTAATCGCATTGCTACTTTACCATCACGGGAAGAATCGCTGGCGCAACTTGTGGCGATGTTTATAAGTCCTTTAACTATGTTCGTGAATACTTTAAATGCATCAATGTCTGAATTGGTTGGTGTCTTGAGAAGTTTAAAAGAAAAGAAATCCTAATAACACATTAAAAGTAAGGAGTGAATTAATGGCAATTAGTAGAGCAGATGTCTTGTCCTATCTTGAAGAAGCAAATATGATTGAAGTTTCCGAATTAGTAAAGGAAATTGAAGAGAAATTTGGTGTATCAGCAGCAGCACCGGTTGCTATCGCATCTGCACCGGCAGGTGCGGGAGAAACTGAAGCAAGTGAAGAGAAAACTGAATTTGATGTTGTTCTGACAGAAATAGGTCAAGCGAAGATCAATGTTATTAAAGCTGTGCGGGCAATAACAAGTCTTGGTTTAAAGGAAGCGAAGGAATTGGTGGATTCTGCACCCAAGCCTGTTAAGGAAGGTGTTTCGCAATCTGAGGCTGATGAGATCAAAGCTAAACTTGAAGAAGCTGGTGCTACAGTCGAATTAAAATGACATTGATCTTTAGTAATATTTTTTGGTTCAATTTTTGTTTCATAATTAGCAAAGGAGGTTCTTTTGGGAGCTACAACTAATATTTCACAAAAAACTGTTTCATTCCAGAAAACTCCATCTCATTTAGATCTTCCTAATTTATTAGATATCCAAACTGAGTCTTATGAAATGTTTTTGCAGTTCAATATTCCAGTGGATGAAAGGCAAAATGTTGGATTGGAAGAAGTCTTTAGGAATATGTTTCCTATGGAGGACTCATACCGCAATTATGTATTGGAATATAAAAGCTATTATTTAGGGACTCCTAAACACACAGCTGAGGATTGTATTGATAGAGGTGTAACCTATTCTGCACCATTAAGAGTTAAATTAATTCTTCATATCACGGATGAGGAGAACCGAAATAAGTTTATCCATTCTATTGAGCAGGATGTTTATTTTGGGAATATTCCATTTATGACAGAAAAGGGTACCTTTATCATTAATGGGGCTGAGCGGGTGGTTGTCTGCCAACTGCACCGGTCACCAGGGGTATTTTTTGATGAGTCTATTCATCCAAATGGAACAAAACTCTTTCAGGCAAGAATTATTCCAATCAGAGGCACATGGATTGATTTTACGACAGATATCCATGATAGTCTCTTTGTAATTGTTGATCGTCGAAGAAAGTTTCCTGTAACTATGTTATTGAGAACACTTGGTTTCTCATCCAACAAGGATATTTTCAAAGCATTTCAATGTATAAATGAAGTAAGTCTAAAAGATGTAGAAAGGAATTATATTGGTGCATCTCTTGTAGAGGATATTGTTGATACAAAAACTGGTGAGATATTTTATGAATCTGGGGAAGAAGTGTCAAAAGAAATGGTTGACTCATTAAAAGAAATTGGAGTTAAATCCATAAATTTAGTTGATGGACAAAAAGACTTCAAATCTATGTTAATCCTAAATACAATTAAGAAAGATCCCACCCATAATACTGAAGAGGCTTTAAAAGTTGTTTACCAGTTACTTCGTTCCAGTGAACCACCAACTCTCGAGACTGCCCAGAAATTTATTGAAAGAATGCTTTTTAGTCCCAAAAAATATGACTTAGGTGAGGTTGGGCGATACCGGTTAAACCAACAGTTTAATGTAAGTGCATCCATCGAGAATACTGTCTTAACGATTGATGATATCCTCCAGGTAATTAATTATTTAATGGATATGCGTAAAGGTGAACGTGGAACAGATGATATTGATCATCTTGGGAACCGCCGTGTTCGAACAGTAGGTGAGCAGTTGAAAGATCAGTTTGGTACGGCCCTTAGCCGAATGATTCGAACCATTCATGAACGAATGAATTTGCGAGAAGCTGAATCTATCACACCTCAAGATCTCATTAATGCACGGATAGTAACCACTGTTATTAATACATTTTTTGGGACGAGTCAGCTTTCACAATTTGGTGATCAGACAAATCCCCTCGCAGAGATAACACATAAACGAAGGATTTCTGCTCTTGGTCCGGGAGGATTAACCCGTGAACGGGCTGGATTTGAAGTACGTGATGTTCACTATACCCATTATGGACGATTATGTCCTATTGAAACTCCTGAAGGACCCAATATCGGATTAATATCTTCTTTAGCTCTTATGGCTAAAATCAATCGTCATGGTTTCATTGAATCGCCTTACCGAAAAGTGGAAAAGAAAGATGAAACTGCTTTTGCATCTACAAATATTGAATATTTATCTGCGGATAATGAAGACCGCGTTTTTATTGCACAATCTGATGCGTCAACCAATAACAAAAACCGTTTGATTGATGAAAGAATACGTGTGCGTATAAAGGGTGATTTTCCAGTCGTCAGTCCAAACGAAGTCCAATACATGGATGTTGCACCAAACCAGATTTTGAGCGTTGCATCTGCATTAATTCCTTTTGTTGAGCATGATGATGCAAATCGTGCATTAATGGGTTCAAATATGCAGCGCCAATCAGTTCCTATCATGTACCCAAATGCACCCATTGTTGGGACCGGATTAGAACAGATAGTTGCAAGGGATTCAAGGACGTGTCTTATTTCTCCTTCCAATGGTAAAGTTGTATTTGCTGATGCAAAACGGATTGTCATTAAGACAACAGATTTGCCTGATTCTCTGAGTTTGATTGAAGGTGATAATTTAATTGAACTCCCACTTCGAAAATATATTCGTTCAAACCAAAATACCTGTCAAAATCAGAAAACTCTTGTAAAAGAAGGTGATACGGTAAAGCAGGGGCAGCTTTTAACTGATGGAACAGCTACAGATAAAGGAGAATTAGCTCTGGGGCAAAATGTTCGAGTAGCCTTTATGCCTTGGCGCGGTTATAATTTTGAAGATGCAATTGTTATAAGTGATCGATTGGTAAAAGATGATGTTTTTACTTCTTTACATATAAATGAAGTTGAAACAGAAGTGCGAGATACAAAGAGAGGCGCTGAAGAGTTGACCGCAGAAATTCCTAATGTGAGTGAAGAAGCGACAAAAGATCTTAATGAAAGTGGAATAATTCGGGTAGGCGCAAAAGTAAAAGAAGGCGACCATTTGATTGGGAAGGTAACCCCAAAGGGAGAAACAGATCCGACTCCTGAAGAAAGGCTTCTTCGTGCGATTTTTGGAGAAAAAGCTGGTGATGTGAAAGATTCATCTAAAAAGGCGTCCCCAGGTATTAAAGGTGTGGTCATTAAGACCAAGTTGTTTGAAAAACGGGCAAAACGAACTCGCGCAGAAGAGCGAGATTTGATTAATACGTACCAACAAAAGGCACGTGAAGACAAAAAGCGCTTAAAAGAAACACGTGATGCAGTGCTATTCAGTTTGTTGAAAAATCAAGTTTCTTTCGGTATTCGTGATATTACTAATGACCGAACCATTATTAAAAAAGGGACTAAGTTAACAGAAAAAAGATTAAAAGGGTATGATTTTGAACAGTTAGTACAGGATACACAGTGGATCGATAATAAAAGTCAGTGGAGAAAAATAAAAATTGTTTGGAAAACTTTCCGAAAAGAGTGGAAAAAAATTGAAGAACACTTGGAAAAAGAAATATTTAATCTCAGAATTGGCGATGAGCTTCAACCGGGTATTTTAAAGTTAGCGAAGGTATTTATTGCGAATAAACGGAAAATTCAAATTGGGGATAAAGTTGCAGGAAGACATGGAAATAAAGGTGTCATCGCAGCAATAATCCCAGAAGAAGATATGCCTTTTCTGGAAGATGGAACACCTGTAGATATTATACTGAGTCCGTTGGGTGTACCCTCCCGTATGAATTTAGGCCAACTTTACGAAACAATGCTTGGGAGAGCTGGAGAGGCTCTCGGAATAAAATACAAAACACCTGCATTTAATGGTGCTACTCCGAAGGAGGTAGAAGCAGAACTTGAGAAAGCAGGTTTTTCTATTACCGGTAAAACCAAGCTTATTGATGGCCGAACTGGCGAATCATTTGAAAACCCCGTTACGGTCGGAAATATTTATATGATGAAACTCAATCATATGGTTGATGATAAAATGCATGCGCGTTCAACCGGTCCATACTCTCTCATCACACAGCAACCATTGGGTGGCAAAGCTCAGTTTGGGGGTCAGCGGTTTGGCGAAATGGAAGTGTGGGCATTGGAAGCATATGGTGCCGCCCATCTCTTGCAGGAGATATTAACGGTGAAATCGGATGATGTGGATGGTCGTTCTAAAGTGTATAATTCCATCGTCAGGGGTGAAGACATGCCACAACCAGGCTCACCCGAATCCTTCAGTGTCCTTATTAAGGAGCTTCAAGGATTATGTATAAATGTAGAATTAAACTAAGGGAGTTTAGATTTGACGTACATCCAAAAAACGACAATTGATACCACAAAAAAATATTCATCAATAACTATTAATCTGACTTCCCCGGAAATGATTTTAGCTCGCTCTTATGGTGAAATAATCAAGCCGGAGACAATAAATTATCGTTCATACAAACCAGAAAAAGATGGGCTTTTTTGTGAGAAAATATTCGGGCCAGTGAAAGATTATGAATGTCACTGTGGAAAGTATAAAGGCATTAGATATAGAGGGATTATTTGCGATCGATGTGGGGTTGAAGTCACTCGAAAGAAAGTTCGACGAGACAGAATGGGACACATCACATTGGCGGTTCCTGTTATTCATATTTGGTATTTGAAATCTATTCCAAGCAAATTAAGTTATTTATTGGGCCTCAGTACACGGGAATTAGAACGGGTTATCTATTATGAAAATTATCTGATTATTGATCCAGGTAAAAGTGATCGTCAACCATTCGAGACTCTAAGTGAAGAAGAATATTTTGACTTAGAAAAAGAGCATGGATATTTTGCTGTTTCAGACGAGGAAAAAGATAATGAGGATCATTTCTATGCCGCAATGGGCGGGGAAGCAATAAAAGAAGCACTGGCGAGATTAAATATGTCTGAGTTAAAGCAACAGCAACTGGATATAGTGAGAACCACTCGATCCAAGCAGAAAAAACAGGATGCGCTGAAGCGACTCATGGTCATTAAAGAGTTTTTATATGATCACTCCAAAAAAGATGTAAATAAACCGGAATGGATGGTGGTTTCTGTATTACCTGTTATTCCACCGGAACTTCGACCATTAGTTCCTCTTGAAGGTGGGAGGTTTGCAGCCAGTGATCTTAATGATCTTTATCGAAGAATTATCATTCGTAATAATCGGTTGAAACAGCTAATGGAAATAAAAGCACCTGATGTTATTCTTAGAAATGAAAAGCGAATGTTGCAGGAGGCTGTGGATGCTTTATTTGATAATAATCGAAGGAAAACTGCAATCAGGAGTGGGACACGCCGTCCTTTAAAATCTATTTCGGATATGTTACGAGGAAAACAAGGCCGATTTCGTCAAAACCTTTTAGGGAAACGAGTTGACTATTCAGGTCGGTCAGTAATTGTCGTAGGGCCTGAACTGCAGCTCCACGAATGTGGACTTCCTAAAAATATGGCTTTGGAACTGTTTAAACCACATATGTTCAGGGCTCTTATCGAGCGTGGGTACACGCAGACACCACGAAGTGCTAGGACCATGATAGAAAATTGCGAGTCAATTGTATATGAAGTGTTAGAATTTGTGGTAAAAGATCATCCAGTTCTTCTAAACCGAGCTCCCACCTTACATCGTTTGGGAATTCAGGCATTTCAACCTGTTCTTGTAGATGGGAAGGCAATTCGAGTCCATCCTCTTGTTTGTGCTGCATTTAATGCAGATTTTGATGGAGACCAGATGGCAGTTCATATCCCAATTTCTTTGCAGTCACAAATGGAAGCGCGAATATTAATGTTGTCAAGTCATAATATTCTTCATCCTGCAAATGGGAAACCAATTGCAATCCCTTCTCAGGATATGGTTTTAGGTTGCTATTATCTCACCCGCCCAAGGAAGGGTGAAAAAGGGGAAGGAAAAAACTTTGGATCGTTCTCTGAAACACTCCTTGCTTATGAGAATAATTCAGCAGGGTTACATGCTATTGTACATGTGCGTCACAAGGGCAAGTGGTATAAAGATACTACGGTTGGTAGAATAATTTTTAACTCCATTTTACCAGAGGAAATGGAATATGTGGATGATATTGTTACAAGTAAGAAATTGGGAACACTTGTCAACCAGATATTTTTAATAACCGGAAATAAGAAAACCGTCAAATTTTTGGATGATTTAAAGAAACTTGGATTTGAAATATCCACAAAAAGTGGCAGTTCCATATCTATTAGCGACATATTAATTCCTAAGAAAAAAGATGAAATAATTAACAGTGCTTTTAAAGAAGTTGGCACAATACAAAATAAATTTGATAAACATATTCTGACGGATGGTGAACGATACAATAAAGTGATTGATGTATGGACTCATGCTACAAACCGTGTTGCAGGATCAATGATGGAAGAACTTGCAAAAGATAACGATGGATTTAATCCGGTATTTATGATGGCAGATTCTGGTGCACGAGGAAGTCAAGACCAAATCAAGCAATTAGCAGGTATGCGGGGTCTCATGGCTAAGCCTAAAAAATCCATGACTGGGGAAAAAGGAGAGATTATTGAATCTCCTATTACTTCAAATTTCAAAGAAGGACTTTCGGTTATGGAGTACTTTATATCAACCCATGGCGCCCGAAAAGGCCTTGCTGACACTGCTCTAAAAACAGCTGATGCAGGTTATCTTACACGACGACTAGTGGATGTTTCCCAAGATGTGGTTATTACTGTGCAAGATTGTAAAACAATAAATGGAATTCTCATCTCTGATTTAAAAGAGGGTGAGGAAATAATTGAACCTTTAGCAGATCGGGTTATGGGTCGAACTATTGTAGATGATCTTATTGTTGATGGTAAGATAATAATTTCAGAAGGAACAGTTCTGAATGAAAAGGAAGCAAAAATATTTTCTGAACAAGGAATAAAAAACATTCGAATAAGATCTGTTTTGACTTGTGAAACACATAGAGGAGTTTGTGCGAAATGTTATGGCTGGAATCTTTCTACTCACAATCTAGTTAATATTGGCACAGCAGTTGGAATTCAAGCAGCTCAAAGCATTGGAGAGCCTGGGACTCAATTAACACTAAGGACTTTTCATATTGGAGGTACTGCGACTCGAATTATTGAGAAATCAGAAATGAAAATAAAATTTGGTGGCAGAGTAAAATTTTCTGATAATTATGATTCAGCTGATACAAAAGACGAGATTGGGAATAAAGTAACAAAATGTATGGTTCGACATGCGAAGATTTTTATTACAGATCCAAAGAAATCAAAAAACGAAATTAGGTCAGAGTATAACATTCCCTATGGTGCAAATGTGTTAGTTGGTGCAGGGGAAAATATAAAACCAAATACAACTCTTTTTCAGTGGGACCCTTACACAGACATAATCCTTGCTCAGCAGACAGGATATATTAAATTGAAAGATCTTTATGAGAAGGAAACCTATCAAGTAGAAGCGGTTGAAAGTGGTAAAAAACAAATGGTAATTGTGGAATCGAAGAATCGAAATTTGAATCCTCATGTTGAAATTGTAAATAAAAAAGGTGAAACATTATCGGGAGGAACAATTTTACCCGTTAAAGCGACTTTGGTTGTATCGGAGGGTAATAAGGTTACACGAGGGCAAACAATAGTAAAAATTCAAAAGGATATTGGGAAAACCCGTGATATTACGGGGGGATTGCCCAGGGTGGCAGAATTATTTGAGGCAAGGATTCCGGCCAATCCTTCTGTAGTGACTGAAATCAATGGAACTGTTAAATTTATGGGAACAAAGCGCGGTATTCGGAAAATACGGATTGAAGGTGCTGACCAGGAATATAAGTCATATAATATTCCTTATGGAAAACATGTCATTGTACATGAAGGGGATTTCATCACAGCAGGAACTCCACTTTGTGAAGGTGCAACTTCTCCAGTTGATATTTTGAATATTTTGGGTGCTGATGCAGTGAGGGAATATCTCGTGAATGAAATACAAGAGGTATATCGTTTGCAAGGGGTAGGAATAAATGATAAACACATTGAAGTTATCGTTCGTCAAATGATGAAAAAAGTTTGTGTAACTGATTCAGGAGACAGTGATCTTCTTGAATCTGAGAGAGTGGATCGTTGGGACTTTTTTGAAGAAAATAACAGGCTTTCTCAAATGGCAGTAGTTACCAAACCTGGTGATTCAGACTTTGAAGAGGAAACTTTAATCGATAAAAAGGAATTAAGGGAGATTAATAGTAAGTTGAAAGAAGAAGGTAAAACATCTATTAAGTCCCGGAAACCGAAACCGGCAACGTTTGAACCCCTGTTAATGGGTATTACTCGGGCATCACTAAATACAGAAAGTTTTTTATCTGCTGCTTCTTTTCAGGAGACGACACGGGTGTTGACAAATGCAGCCACCTCCGGAAAAACAGATTATCTTCGTGGCTTGAAGGAAAACGTTACAATAGGTCGACTTATTCCTGCTGGAACTGGTTTTCCGGAATTGCAGGATATTCTTGTTGGTGACGATACAGATCGATCGAAAGAACCTGTTTTGGAGGTAGTAAAAAAAAGTGTTTAGGAAAAAAAATAAATTGACTCTTTCATATGTTATTGAATACCTTTATCAGCTTTAATTGAATTGCTATGCCGACGATAAACCAATTAGTAAAAAAAGGAAGAGCCCGAGTTTTTAAGAAAAACAAAACTCCGGCTTTAAAAGGGAATCCTCAGAAAAGAGGGGTGTGTACACGAGTCTATACTACAACTCCAAAAAAACCCAATTCTGCATTGAGAAAGGTTGCCCGTGTTCGATTGACCAATGGTATCGAAGTGGCGGCCTATATTCCTGGAGAAGGGCATAATCTTCAAGAACACTCCATTGTACTGATCGAAGGTGGCCGTGTAAAAGATCTTCCGGGGGTTCGTTATCATGTAATCCGGGGAGTCTTGGACACGTCAGGAGTTGCTGATCGGAAAACAAGCCGTTCCCGTTATGGGGCAAAAAATCCCAAGTCTTAATTGTCATGAGAAGAAGAAGACCAGAAAAACGCAAAATTTTACCTGATCCCGTCTATAATGATTTGCAAATCGCAAAATTTGTTAATTATTTGATGAAGCGTGGTAAAAAAGGGGTCGCAGAAAAAATATTTTATGGAGCAATGGATATTATCCAGAAAAAAACAAAAACAAAAGGATTTGAAGTATTCCATGAAGCTGTAGAAAACTCTTCTCCTCTATTAGAGGTTAAATCAAAGCGTATTGGTGGTGCTACATATCAGGTACCAATTGAAATTCCTAAACATCGGCAGTATTTTTTGGCATCCCATTGGTTGATTAATTCCGCTAAAGGTCGTGGCGGAAAACCGATGGCAGAAAGGTTAGCAGCAGAGTTGATCTCTGCCGCTAACAATGAAGGAGGAGCTGTAAAGAAAAAAGAGGATACTCACCGTATGGCAGAAGCGAACAAGGCATTTGCACATTTTGGACGGCCGAGGCGAGGAAGATAATGAAAAAGTTATCTCTTGGACAAGTTCGTAATATTGGGATAATGGCTCACATTGATGCCGGTAAAACAACTCTAACAGAACGTGTGCTTTATTATACTGGTCGTACTCATCAAATAGGAGAAGTTCACGAGGGTGGTGCAACAATGGATTGGATGGATCTTGAGAAAGAGCGTGGTATTACAATTACTTCTGCTGCTACAACTGCCATCTGGGAAAACCATCGAATTAATATTATTGATACCCCTGGTCATGTAGATTTTACTATTGAAGTTGAACGTTCCTTGCGAGTGCTTGATGGGGCAATCGCTGTATTCTGTGCTGTTGGGGGTGTTGAACCCCAAAGTGAGACAGTCTGGCGACAGTCGGATAAATATAATGTTCCTCGAATTGCTTTTGTTAATAAAATGGACAGGGTTGGTGCAGATTTTTTTCATGTTATTGAGATGATGACATCCCGTCTTAAAGCAAATCCACTCCCGTTAACTCTTCCTATTGGTGACGGTGAATTGTTTAATGGTATCATTGACCTTTTATCAATGAAAGCTATTCTTTATAATGAATCAAGTTTGGGGGTCCGGTTTGAATATAGAGACATTCCAAACGATTTGCTGGAAGAGGCGAATAAGTGGAGGCATCATCTTATCGAAGAAACCGCTACCTATGACGAGCATTTGATGGAAAAGTACCTTTCAGACGAAGAGATTTCTGTAGATGAAATTAAAGCAGCTGTTCGAAGAGGTTGTCTAGATAATACGTTCATCCCCACTTTTTGTGGATCAGCATTTAAAAATAAAGGGATACAAAGATTGCTCGATGCTGTTATTGATTTTCTACCCTCACCTTTGGATATACCTGCTGTAAATGGAATTGACCCAAAAAATTCGGATATTGAATTATCTAGAGAAACAAACGAAAAAGCGCCATTTAGCGCCCTTGCTTTTAAAATCATGACTGATCCTTATATAGGAAGGTTGACTTATTTAAGAGTGTATTCTGGTTTACTAAAAAAAGGGTCCTATGTGTATAATCCCAATATTGGTAAACGTGAACGAATTAGTCGAATATTACAAATGCATGCGAACAAAAGAGAAGAATTGAATGAAGTCTCTGCAGGTCAAATAGTGGGAGTTGTTGGCCTGAAACGTGCTAATACGGGACATACGTTATGCGATGAAAAATCCCCAATTACATTAGAGTCTATGGATTTCCCTGAACCGGTTGTTGAGGTGTCCGTTGAACCAGTAAGTAAGGCCGATCAGGATGGGCTTTCAAATGCATTAGTAAAGTTAAGTGAGGAAGATCCGACATTTCAGGTATCATTTAATGAAAAAACAGGACAGACCATCATTGCAGGTATGGGGGAGCTTCATCTCGAAATTCTAATTGCACGACTTTTAAGAGAATTCAAAGTACAGGCGAATGTGGGAACTCCGCAAGTAGCTTATATTGAAGCAATTACCAAAGCTGTAGAAAAAATAGATAAAAAATTTGTAAAGCAATCTGGTGGGAGAGGCCAATTCGGTCATGTTGTAATAAATGTTCAGCCGAATGAATCAGGTAAGGGGTATCATTTTGAGAATAAGATTGTAGGGGGTGCAATTCCTCGAGAATTTATCTCTTCTGTAGATCAAGGTATTCGTGAAGGTCTGAGGGGAGGGATTTTAGCAGGATATCCTCTTGAAGATATACGGGTAGAACTGGTTTTTGGCTCATACCATGATGTTGATTCATCTGAAATCGCTTTCAGAATAGCTGGATCAATGGCTATTAAAGATGCTTGCCGGAAAGCTGATCCTGTTCTAAAAGAACCGATAATGAGGGTTGAGGTTGTGACTCCTGAAGAATATCTTGGTGAAGTGATGGGAGATATAAGTTCCCGAAGAGGTAAAGTTGATGGAATGAACCAACGGAAAGATGCTCAGACAATCAATGCGAGTGTACCTTTGAGCCAGATGTTTGGATATGCAACCGATTTGCGATCCTTGACTCAGGGAAGAGCAGTATTTCATATGGAATTTTCATACCATCAAAAGGTGCCACACGCTATTCAGGAAAATATTATAGAGCAAGTTCACGGAAGAGCATAAAGGAAATAATTAGGAGATTAACATGGCAAAGAAAAAATTTGAGAGAACAAAGCCCCATGTAAACATAGGCACAATAGGTCATGTAGATCATGGGAAGACAACATTAACAGCAGCGGTCACATTACATCAGTCTTCTTCTGGGATGTCTGAGGTAATGACATTTGATCAGATTGACAATGCTCCTGAGGAGCGTGAACGTGGTATCACAATACAGACGGCCCATGTGGAATATGAGACGGAGAACCGTCATTATGCCCATGTAGATTGTCCTGGTCATGCGGATTACATAAAGAATATGATTACAGGAGCCGCACAGATGGATGGAGCCATATTGGTTGTGAGTGCTGCTGATGGTCCCATGCCCCAGACCCGTGAGCACGTACTGTTGGCACGTCAGGTGAATGTTCCCAGTATGGTGGTATTCATGAATAAAACAGATCAGGTAGATGATCCGGAGTTAGTTGACTTGGTAGAGATGGAGTTAAGGGATTTATTAAATGAATATGAATTTCCTGGAGATGATACGCCCATTATAAAGGGGAGTGCATTAGCAGCATTGAATAATCCCACTGATGAAGCTGCTACCAAATGTTTGGATGAATTATTAGCAGCCTGTGACAGTTTTATTCCAGAGCCTGAACGTGATGTTGACAAGCCATTTTTGATGCCGGTAGAGGATGTATTCAGTATTACTGGGCGTGGAACTGTAGGGACAGGCCGGATTGAGTGTGGTATAGTGAAGGTGAGTGATGAGATAGAGATGATAGGAATGGGTGCACACAAGAAGACGGTTTGTACTGGAGTGGAGATGTTCCGAAAGTTATTGGATGAAGGTCGTGCAGGAGACAATGCGGGATTATTGCTTCGTGGTGTTGATAAGGAGGAATTAAAGCGTGGAATGGTTCTGGCAAAGCCAGGCAGTATTACTCCTCATACGAAGTTTAAGGCAAATGTTTATGTTTTGAAGAAGGAAGAAGGAGGTCGTCATACGCCATTTTTCAATGGATATCGTCCTCAGTTTTACTTTCGTACGACAGATGTTACAGGAGTGTCCACATTGCCGGAGGGCACGGAGATGGTAATGCCTGGTGATACTGTAGAGTTGGCAATAGAGTTAATCATCCCAATAGCCATGGACAAGGAGTTGCGTTTTGCAATTCGTGAGGGTGGCCACACGGTTGGGGCTGGTGTAGTGACGGAAATTATCGAATAAGGTAAATTATATGGCCAAACAAACTATCCGCATCGGTCTAAGGGCTTATGACCATATTATCCTGGATAAATCCACGGAGAAGATTATTAAGACAGCAAAATCTTCCGGTGCCATTATTTCAGGGCCTATTCCATTGCCGACAAAACGGACAGTGTATACGGTTTTGAGATCACCACATGTAGATAAAAAGTCACGGGAGCAATTTCAAACGAAGATTCATAAACGATTAGTGGATATACTTAATTCTACGCCTAAAACCGTTGAAGCGCTTATGAAACTAGATCTCCCAGCTGGTGTAGATATTGAGATTAAGGTATAAATATGCGTGGTTTGATTGGTAAAAAAATAGGTATGACACAGATATATAGTGACTCTGGATCCATGATTCCAGTTACAGTTATTGAAGCTGGACCTTGTACTGTTACCCAGGTGAAATCGGTTGAAACTGATGGGTATGAAGCTGTGCAGATTGGATATGGACAAAGAAAAGTAAAACATTCAAACAGTCCGCTAAATGGGCATTTTAAAAAAGCTGGAGTTCAGCCAAAAAAAATATTGATGGAATTTGGTATTGTCCCCGGGTTTGAATATAAACAAGGCCAGGAATTCAACGTTTCATTGTTTAAAGTGGGAGATCATGTGCATGTTTCTGGAACATCAAAGGGAGCTGGTTTTGCAGGGGTAATCAAAAGGCATAATTTCCAAAGGCAACCAGAAACACATGGTCAGACTGAATATCTCCGTCATCCTGGATCAATTGGGCAAGCTTCTTCGCCGTCAAAAGTATTCAAAGGGATGCGTATGCCGGGTCACCATGGAAATAAAAAAGTAACGGTTAAAAATCTTGAAGTTGTTAAAGTTTACAAGGAAAAGAATCTTCTATTATTGAGGGGATCTATTCCGGGTGCAAATAACAGAATAGTAACTATTGCCAAGTAATATGGAACTGAAAATACACGGAACAGGAACATCCAAAATCATAGGTGATGATTCTATTTTTGGGATGCAACCCAATGAGGATGTTGTACATCAAGCTGTTCTGGCTGAATTGTCCAATCGGCATCAAGGCACTCATGCTTCGAAAAGTCGTGGTATGGTTAGAGGGGGAGGAAGAAAACCATTTCGTCAGAAAGGTCGTGGTGCTGCGAGGGCAGGTACAATTCGTTCACCTCTTTGGAAGGGAGGAGGGGTGGTTTTCGGTCCAAAACCTCATCTCTATAAAAAATCAATCAACAGAAAAATGAGACAATTAGCCCGGAAAAGTGTTCTGTCCAGTAAAGCTTCGGAAGGTGCTATCTTTGTAGTAGATGAATTCAAATTCAATAATCCTAAAACCAGTCAGTTCAATCAACTTGTTAAAGATTTGAAACTGACCGGGAAGAGAATCACAGTTCTCCCTGCAATAGTGAATGAGAATCTTTTTCTTTCTGTCCGAAATCTTAAAAAGATAACACTTATAAAAGTTGACCATGCCAGCACTTACGATTTAATTGATAATGATATTCTGCTTTTCGATAAAGCCGGAATAATGTTGTTAAATGAACAATTGAAGAATTAGTATTATGGATGATCATCGGGAAATAATTATTCGACCTTTGTTAACTGAAAAAATGAGTTTTTTAGAAGAGACACAACGGAAATATGCTTTTGAGGTTGCTTCATCAGCCAACAAAATTGAAATTAAAAAAGCGATACAAAATAAATTTGAAGTTGAAGTGAAAAAAGTTGCTACCATGAGACGAAAAGGAAAAAATAAGCGTACTACAGTTCGTAGTGGAGGACGTGTAATTCGAACCCAAGGTCGGCGATCAAATTGGAAACGAGCCGTGATAACATTAAAGGAGGGCTTCACCATTGATTTACTTAAAGGTGAGGTAGCAGGATAGATATGGGAATTCGTCCATTAAAACCGGTTACACCAGGCAGTCGTTTTGCAACGCGTCCCGATTTTGCGGATATAACAACTGATAAACCTGAAAAAAATCTAACAATTGCATTGCGGAAAACTGGTGGAAGAAATAATAATGGTAGAATTACTTCCCGACATCGTGGTGGTGGTCACCGTCGTCGATATCGAATCATTGATTTTAAACGGAATAAGTTTGAAGTTCCTGGAAAAGTTGCTACGATTGAATATGACCCCAATCGATCTGCCTACATTGCACTCATTCATTATACTGATGGTGAAAAACGGTATATACTTGCCCCATTTAGTTTAAAAGTGGATGATATAATATTAGCAAGTGAAACTGCCCCGCTTAAAGTTGGCAATGCACTTCCATTAAAGGTAATTCCTTCAGGGATGATTGTCCATAACATCGAATTGATTCATGGTAACGGTGGACAGTTAGCAAGGAGTGCAGGTGCTTCTGCCCAGATTATGGCTCATGAAGGCGGATTTACTACATTAAAATTGCCTTCTGGTGAGATACGAATGGTCCGTGAAAACTGTTGGGCAACAATTGGACAGGTTGGAAATAGGGCTCATGAACAAGTTGTTTCCGGAAAAGCTGGTCGTTCCCGGTGGTTTGGGCGTCGTCCAAAGGTTCGGGGAGTAGCCATGAATCCTGTAGATCATCCAATGGGTGGAGGTGAAGGGAAATCTTCTGGAGGACGTCATCCAACCACCCCTTGGGGAAAGCCGACAAAAGGATATAAAACAAGGAATCGGAATAAGAAGTCAAATGATTTAATTGTTAAAAGGAGAAAGTAGGATGGCACGATCCATAAAAAAGGGGCCATTTGTAGATCCTAAATTGATAAGGAAAATTCAAGCCATTAACGATAAGGGTAAGAAAAAGGTGATTAAAACCTGGTCCCGTCAATCAATGGTTACCCCTGATTTTGTAGGTCATACATTAGCTATTCATAATGGAAATAAATTTATCCCGGTCTATATTTATGAAAATATGGTAGGACACAAGCTTGGTGAGTTTGCTCCCACAAGGATATTTAGGATGCACTCAGGAGATCGTAAATAAACAATGGAAGCTCGAGCTGTTACTCGATATATTCGTTTTTCTCCGCGTAAGATTCGGAAATCTTTGGATGCAATTCGTGGAGAGAAAGTAGGTGTTGCTTTAAACATTTTGCATTTTTCAAAAGAGAAAGCGGCATATGTCATTGAAAAAACATTGAGATCAGCAGTTGCGAATTTGATGGTTGGAAAAATGGATGAAAATATCAATCCAGAAACATTAGATATTAAGGAGACTTTTGTAAATGGTGGTCCACCAATGAAACGGTTTCGTGCGGCAGCAATGGGGCGTGCTGCCCGAATTCGTCGTCCTTCAAGCCATTTGACAATTGTGATTACTACAGAAAAAAATTAGGAGAATATATTGGGTCAAAAAACACATCCAGTTGGGTTTAGGTTAATTGTGAATAAAGCATGGCATTCAAATTGGTATGCACATAAAGGGTCTTTCCATAATGAATTGGTGGAGGATGTCAAGATAAGGAAGTATTTGAAACATCGTCTTCCAAATGCGGGTGTTTCTCAAGTCAATATTACCCGAACTTCCAAGGGTGTAACTGTTTTAATCCACACAGCCCGTCCAGGAATTGTTATCGGAAGGGGTGGGGAAGAGGTTAATCGTTTAAAAAAAGAATTGAAACAGCTTTCTGATAGGGATAATGTCCAAGTTAATATTTCAGAGGTCAAAAGACCGGAGATGAATGCTGCGCTAGTTGGTTCAAGCATTGCCCACCAATTAAAAAAGAAAATTTCCTATCGACGAGTAGTTAATAAAACAATTCAATCTACGATGCGAATGGGAGCACAGGGAATTCGAATAAATGTTGCTGGTCGCCTGGGCGGCGCTGAAATAGCACGAAGTGAAAAGTTTATGAGTGGGAGTGTGCCTTTACACACACTGAGGGCTGATATTGACTATGCATTCACAGAATCTCACACGACTTATGGCGTCATTGGGATTAAAGTTTGGATATGTAACGGAATGGTTTCTGTTTAAAGAAAAATGTTAGAACCAAAAAAAAGTAAATATCGAAGACATCACCGTGGGCATCGTCGTGGCACAGCCACCCGGGGTAATTATGTTGCTTTTGGAAGTTTTGGATTAAAAGCTGTAGAGCCTGGTTGGATTACTGCACGGCAAATTGAATCAGCGCGCATTACAATTTCCCGAATGGTTAGAAATATTGGAAAGATGTGGATCCGAATATTTCCAGATAAACCCATTACAAAAAAACCAGCGGAAACACGAATGGGAAAAGGGAAAGGACCGCCTGAATATTGGGTTGCGAATGTGAAGCCCGGCAGAGTCTTATTTGAAGTGGAAGGCATTTCAAAAGAGGAAGCAGAGGAAGCTTTTCGTTCTGCCGCTCATAAGCTACCAATTAAAACGAGAGTTGTGCCACGAAGGGAATTCTAAGCATTGTGAAAAAAAGTGAGTTAAATGAAATGAATCAAGCCGAGCTTGAAAACAAACTACAGGATAATTTGGATGCTTTGCAGAATCTACGCTTTCAAAAGTCGTTGCAACAGTTGGAAAATCCATTAGGAATTAAAGTCTTGAGAAGAGAAAATGCCCAAATTAAAACAGTTCTCCGTGAGTTTGATTTAGGTCTCCGGACTGAAAGAAGTGAGAAGTAGATACTATGGCAGTGAAACGTAGAAGGCAAACATTGAGGGGTGAGGTAGTGAGTACCAAAATGGATAAAACAGTAACTGTAAAAGTAACACGAAAGGTGAGACATCCCCTTTATAAGAAATTTGTGAAACATTACAAGAAATACTTATCTCACGTGACATCAGTTGAGCCCAATTTGGGAGATATCGTAAAAATCTCATCCATCCATCCGATTAGCAAACTTAAGCGCTGGCAGGTAAGTGAAATCATTCGTAAATCAGAAAAAATTGGATAATTATTGTGATTCAACAGGAAACACGATTAAAAGTAGCGGATAATTCGGGAGCAAAAGAAGTTTTGTGCTTTAAAGTACTCGGTGGAAGCCGTCGTCGGTATGCTTCCATTGGTGATATTGTTGTTGTAACTGTGAAAAAGGCTATACCAGGTAGTGTTGTGAAAAAAGGAGATGTTACTCAGGCAGTTGTTGTTCGGACAAAAAAGGAAATCCGTCGGAAAGATGGAACCTATATTCGTTTTGATGATAATGCAGCAGTATTATTAACCGAGGTAGGTGAACTGCGCGGTACACGGATTTTTGGGCCAGTAGCTCGGGAATTAAGGAAAGCAGGATATATGAAGATTATTTCAATGGCTCCGGAGGTACTTTAAGGTGCATGTGAAAAAAGGAATGATAGTCCGTGTTAACAGCGGAAACCATAAGGGAGAAGAGGGAAAAATCCTTCATGTATTTCCTAGGCTTAATCAGGTGATTGTTGAAGGGGTTAATTTTATCAGGCGTGCAACCAGGCCAACACAGGAAAATCCAAGTGGTGGTTTTGTAGAAAAGGAAGCAGGCATCCATATTTCCAATGTAACCGTTGTTCATGGAGGTCAGCCAACACGAATAGGATATAAGTTTCTTGATGATGGAACCAAGGTAAGAATTTCTAAAAAAACCGGAGAAGAAATAGAGTTGTAATTGTGGCAGAAGAAAAAAATATTAAAAATACTCAAATGAAGAAATCTTCTAAAATATCTTCTGGGGAAAAAATAAAATCTGTTCCAACGCACGTGAATGATACTAAATCTTCAAGCAGTAAGAAGAGTAAAAAAGGAACCTATTCACCGAATCTGAAGATTTTTTATTTGGAAAAAATTGTTAACAAAATGATAAGTCAGTTTAACTATTCAAACACCATGCAGGTTCCAAAACTTGAGAAGATTACTTTAAATATGGGTATTGGTGATACCAAAACTAATTCAAAAGCTTTAGATAGTGCAGTTGAAGAGCTCACCCTAATTGCTGGACAGAAATCGGTAGTAACCAGAGCCAAAAAGGACGTATCAAACTTTAAGATACGCAAAGGTAATCCGGTAGGGGCGATGGTTACATTGCGATCCAACAGAATGTATGAATTTTTTGAACGCCTGAATGCAATTGCCTTACCAAGGACTCGAGATTTTAGAGGATTCTCATTAAAGTCATTTGATGGTCGAGGAAATTATAATTTTGGAATAAATGAACAAATTATATTTACAGAAATTGATTATGATAAAATTGATGCGATTCATGGGCTGGATGTTGCCATTTCAACTACAGCTAAAACAGATGAAGAGGCATACTTGTTGTTAAAGGAACTTGGGTTCCCACTTAGAGAAAAACCCGTCAAAAAAGAGGTAGTTGAATAATTCAAATGGCAAAAAAATCGTTAATCAGCAAAGCGAGAAAAAAAGCAAAATACTCAACGAGGGCTTACCATCGTTGTTTTAATTGTGGTCGTCCCCATGGTTATATGAGAAAATTTGGGCTCTGCAGAATATGTTTTAGAGAAATGGCACTAAAAGGCGAGATACCTGGTGTGACCAAGGCGAGCTGGTAAGGAGTTTATTCAAAAATGACAATGACAGACCCAATTGCTGATTTTTTAACCAGAATTCGGAATGCCCTAAAAGCTGAAAAACGATGGGTAGATATCCCAGGATCCAATATGAAAAATCGTATTGCTTACGTTTTAAAAGAAGAGAATTACATAAAAGATTTTATATTCATCTCTGATGGTGAAAAGGTGACGATTCGAATCTTTTTAAAATACGACCATCATGGTAACCCAGTTATTTCTGAATTAAAACGTGTAAGTAAACCCGGATGCAGAATCTATGTAGGGGCAAATGAAATTCCCCGGGTTCTTGATGGCCTGGGAGTAGCAATACTTTCTACTTCCAAAGGGATTGTTTCCAATAAAGCAGCAAAAAAGTTTAATGTAGGTGGAGAATTAATTTGCAATATTTGGTAGGAAATTATGTCACGAATTGGTAAAAACCCAGTTGATCTTCCTGAGGGAATAAAGGTTAAGATTGAAAAGGACTGCACAAAAGTGAAAGGTCCGAACGGTGAGTTGGAAGTAGCTATTCATAGTGGTATTAGTGTTTCTCATACAGATAACAAGTTGATCGTAGAGAGATCATCAGATGAAAGGAAACAGCGTTCAATTCATGGAACGATAAGGCAGTTACTTGCAAATGCCGTTACAGGTGTATCAGAAGGGTTTTCAAAGGAGCTGGAATTGATAGGAGTTGGATATCAAGCAAGTAACCAAGGAAACAGGTTGCAATTACAAATCGGTTTTTCTCATGATATATTGTTTGAACCTCCTGAAGGAATTTCAATTACAGCAAACAGAACTGAAATCAAAGTGTCAGGGATTGATAAACAAGTGGTTGGAGAGGTTGCTGCAAAGATTCGCTCTTTTAGAAAACCAGAGCCTTACAAGGGTAAAGGTATTCGGTATAAAGGGGAATATGTCCGATCAAAACAAGGCAAAACTGTTGGTGTAGGTGAATAATAGGTATGAGTAAAATCAAGGAAGATAGGATTCGGTTTTCACATCGTCGAAACCGAAGTAAAAAAACAGCTTGGTTTCATGCTGATCGGTACAGATTGTGTGTTTATCGTAGTAATATGAATATAGAGGCTCAAATAATTGATGATTTTCAAGGGAATACTCTTATTTCTTCTTCTTCAAAAGATAAAAGTCTAGCTAAAGAAATAAAAAAAGCAACATCAAAAGTTGAGTGTAGTAAAATTGTTGGTATTGCTCTTGCTGAACGGGCAATTAAAATGAAAATTAAAAAAGTGGTTTTTGATCGGAATGGATATCCATACCATGGAAGAATAAAAGCACTTGCTGACGCAGCTCGTGAGAGCGGACTGGAGTTTTAGCGATGATTAATCCTTCTGAATTAGATCTAATGGAAGAGGCTGTTGTAAGAGTTAGCCGTGTCTCAAAAGTGACTTCTCGGGGAAGACGATTTCGATTTTCTGCTCTAGTTGTAGTTGGTGATGGAAAAGGTCATGTAGGAATAGGACTTGGGAAAGCAAATGAGGTTATTTCAGCAATTACAAAATCGAAAGAGAATGCGAAACAGAATATTCGCCGGATTTCGATCATCAATGGTACTATTCCCCATAAAATTATTGGAAAATTCGGTGCGAGCAGAGTGATGTTAAAACCAGCATCGCCGGGGACAGGAATCATTGCTGGAGCGGCAGTACGTCCTGTGATGGAACAGGTAGGCATACAAAATATTTTAACAAAAATTATTGGTTCTAATAATCCGTTAAATGTTGTCAGGGCTGTTATGAATGCACTTGAAAGTTTGCAGGATGCAGTAAAAATAGCAACAAAACGAGGTATTACAGTTAAAGAAGTTTTCAATTGATATAATGGCAAAGAAACAGAAAAAGATACGAATCACACAAATTCGCAGCCGAATAGGTTATAAACCAAAGGCAAAAGCTACGTTGGATGCCCTTGGGTTAAGGAAAATGCATCAAACAGTTGAGAAAGTTGCCTCACCTGCGATCGAAGGAATGATAAATAAAATAGGTTATCTTGTGAAAGTTGAGGAGATTTGATGAAGTTGGGTAACCTAAGTCCATCGAAGGGAGCAACAAAAAGCACAAAGAGAAAGGGACGTGGTCCTGGGTCTGGGTATGGAAAGACTGCAGGTAGGGGACACAAGGGTTCTGGTCAGAGAAGTGGTCATAAAAGCAGACCCTGGTTTGAAGGAGGACAAATGCCTCTTTCAAGACGTTTGCCAAAGCGTGGTTTCTCCAACCATTTGTTCAAAAAAGAAGTTCAGATAGTTAACTTAAGAGACATTGAAAAACTGAATGTGGATAGTGTAACTGCTGAGATTCTTTTTAAGAATGGATTGGTTCGTTCTGCATTTAAACCGATTAAAGTCCTCAGTAATGGAAATATTTCAAAACCACTTACAATTACTGCTAATGCTTTTAGCAAGGGTGCAAAGGAAAAAATTGAAAAAGCTGGAGGTGTCGTTACAGTCTTGTGATAGATAGAATTCGAAATATTTTTAATATTCCCGAATTACGAAAAAGGATTCTTTTTACCTTAGGTATACTTTTGGTTGTAAGAATAGGGGCCCATATTCCTATCCCTGGTGTAGATGGTGAAGCTTTAGGAGCAGCTATTCAAAATTTTCAGAACACCTTATTTGGACTTTATGATCTGTTTGCAGGGGGTGCATTTCAAAGAGCAACACTGTTTGCATTAGGAATCATGCCTTATATCTCTGCTTCAATTATTATCCAGTTAATGGGAGCCGTCGTGCCGTATTTTCAGCGACTCCAAAAAGAAGGAGAAGAGGGGAGAAAAAAGATCACTCAGCTTACACGTTATGGGACCGTTCTTATCTCAACTATGCAGGCCTATGGTATATCTATTTTCTTGGGAAGTATGACCTCTAATATTGGAGGTGCAGTTGTCCCTGTTGTTCCCAATCCAGGTATTTTATTTACTTTTACAGCCATTGTGAGTCTTGTCACAGGAACGATGTTGATGATGTGGCTTGGAGAACGGATTACTGAGAGGGGTATTGGTAATGGGATCTCACTAATTATTATGGTAGGAATTATGGCTACATTCCCCAATGTGATAATTACAGAAGTGGTTTACGTCCAGGAGGGACTTCGGGGTTTACTCGGTGAAATAATCCTAATTGCGATAATGTTTGTGATTGTAGGTTGTGTAGTTTTATTGACTCAAGGTACACGAAAGATTCCCGTACAGTATGCGAAACGGGTTGTAGGAAGAAAAATTTATGGTGGACAGGCTACCCATATCCCGATGAAAGTAAACACAGCTGGAGTAATGCCAATTATCTTTGCACAGTCCATCATGTTTATTCCTACCACCATAGCTACTTTTTTTACCAATAATGAGTTTTTTCAATCAATGATGCGTTGGTTTTCCTTTGACCATCCATTTTATTGGTTTGTCTTTGGAACAATGATAATATTTTTCACTTATTTTTATACTGCAATTGCATTTGATCCAGTTCAGGTTTCAACCACTATGAAACAGCAAGGTGGCTTCATTCCTGGTGTTAGGCCAGGGAAGAAAACAGCGGAATTTATTGATAATATATTAACCCGGGTTACCTTACCCGGATCATTTTCGCTCGCATTTATAGCAATTTTTCCTTATATCCTGATGCAAATAATGGATATTGATTTCAATTTAGCATCATTTTTTGGAGGAACAAGCTTGTTGATTGTTGTGGGAGTCGGGTTGGATACAATTCAACAAATTGAATCGCATTTAATGATGCGACATTACGACGGATTTCTATCAAAGGGAAGGATTCGTGGCCGGAGGCGAATGTAATGGTTAGAATTAGGACAAAACGGGAGATTGACCTCATTGCTGAAAGCTGCCAAATAGTAGCAGATACGATGGAAATACTTTCTGATTATATGAAACCCGGTGTATCACTCAACAAACTGGATAAACTGGCAGAAGATTATATTTGTAGTCGTGGAGCTCGTCCGGCATTCAAAGGTTATATGGGATTCCCTTCCACTCTTTGTATTTCTATCGATGATGAGGTTGTGCATGGAATACCTTCAAACCGTTTACTTGAAAATGGACAAATTGTTGGTGTTGATTGCGGTGCAGAAAAAAATGGATATTTTGGTGACCATGCCAGAACTTTTTCCATTGGAATTATTAATCCAGAAAAACAGAGACTGGTTGATATTACCCGTGAATCACTAATGTTGGGAATCAAGGAAGCTAAAGCAGGTAATTATATATCGGATATTGGACATGCGATACAAACCCATGTTGAGCAAAATGGGTTTTCGGTAGTACGTGAGTTAGTTGGTCATGGGATAGGTACTGATTTACACGAAGACCCACAGATTCCAAATTATGGTTTACCAAAACAGGGATATCAATTGAAGGAAGGAATGTGTCTTGCAATTGAGCCTATGGTCAATATGGGGACAAAAGAAATTATGACAGATAGTGATGGATGGACAGTCAGGACAAAAGATGGAAAATCCAGCGCTCATTTTGAACATACAATAGCAATCCAATATGGAGAAGCAAAAATTCTGAGCACAATACAAAATAATGGCTAAAGAACAACCAATTACAATTGATGGAGTTATTAAAGAAACCCTTCCGAGTGCTATGTTTCGTGTAGAGATAGAAATTGGAGAAAAGAAACATGAAGTTCTTGCTCATGTAAGTGGAAAAATGCGGATGCATTTTATTAAGATGTTGCCGGGAGATATTGTCACTCTGGAAATATCACCATATGACATTAAACGGGGACGGATCGTCTACAGAAAGAAATAGAGGAAATATGAAAGTTCGTCCTTCAGTAAAGAAAATGTGTCCCAAGTGCAAAATAATCAGGCGTAAGGGTGTTGTGTTTGTTATTTGTGAAAACCCGAAACATAAACAGAGACAAGGGTAGGAGTTCATAATGGCACGTATTGCTGGCATAGATATTCCGCGGAATAAAAAGGTTTCTTATTCATTGAGATATATTTTCGGAATAGGATTAACCCAGGCAAAAAACATATGTGATAAAGCAGGTGTAGATCAGAATATCATTGTTCAGAATTTATCTGAAGATCAAGTGGTTTCCATTCGAACAGCCATGACTGATTTACAGGTTACAGTAGAAGGTGAACTTCGATCAGAAGTTGCTATGAATATCAAGCGTCTAAAGGATGTTGGAAGTTATCGTGGTTTACGGCATCGTAAGGGTCTGCCTGTGAATGGCCAAAGAACGAAAACGAATGCACGTACAAGAAAAGGGAAAAAACGAACTGTAGGTATGGGCAAGCAAGTTGTAGGAAAGAAAGGATAATTAATTGGCTCAACAATCAGAACCAAGAAAAAGAAAAAAGAAGAAAAAAGGGAGTATTGAACCGGAGGGCATTGCTCATATTAAAGCGACGTTTAATAACACTCATATTACTATGACGGATAAATCAGGGAATGTTATTACTTGGGCGACAACTGGAACCTGCGGATTTAAAGGATCAAGGAAAAGCACGGCTTATGCGGCAACTATGGCAGCAGAAAAAGTGGGAAAAGAAGCCTTAGATCTTGGATTGATAAAAGTTGAGGTGCGGGTAAAAGGACCAGGCTCAGGCCGTGAATCGGCTATACGTGCCCTGGCAGTAGCCGGCCTCCAAGTTACTTCAATTATGGATGTAACACCACTTCCCCACAATGGGTGTCGTCCACCAAAAAGAAGGCGGGTATAAAACAATTGAGAGATAAAAAGAATGGCTAAACCAAGTCGAATAAGAGGAAAGCTGGTTCGTAAATTTGGGGTGAATGTATTTGGAAATCCCAAATATGATAGATTGCTGAATCGAAAACCATATGCTCCAGGGCAACATGGACAGACAAGACGACGAAGATTGTCAAATTATGGAGTTCAGCTTCAGGAAAAGCAAAAGATTAAATCTATGTATGGGCTACTTGAAAAACAGTTCAGAAATTATTTTACAAAAGCTGAAAATATGTCTGGTGAAACAGGTACCAATCTATTGCAGATGCTTGAAAGTCGCCTTGATAATATTGTTTATCGGATTAGTTTTGCCCCTACACGCCCAGCCGCTAGGCAATTAGTTAATCATGGCCATTTTCTTGTAAATGATAAACGAGTCAATATTCCATCTTATATTTTGAAATCAGGGGATAAAATTCAGGTTAGAGAAAAAAGTAAGAAAATGGATTTAATTCTTGATTCAATGAAACGAATAAAAGGGGATATTGATCTGCCATGGTTGGAACTTGACAAGGGCAAGATGCAAGGATCCTTTCTTGGGATGCCTGAACGTGATCAGATAGATCAAACAATTAAAGAACAACTCGTTGTTGAACTTTATTCCAAATAATATTTAATTAAAGGATCAATATTAAATGGCTAATGAATTAAAATTAACCTTGAAGGTTGTTGATAAACAGATAACAGATACACATGGAATATTTTCGATCAAACCATTGGAAAGAGGATTTGGTATTACCCTTGGAAATGCTCTCAGGCGTGTATTACTTACAAGCATACCCGGCGCAGCTATTACGAACGTAAAAATCGATGGTATATTGCATGAATTCTCTACAATTAAGGGAATAAAAGATGATGTTGCTGATATACTAATGAATTTAAAAAGCGTTCGATTTAAACTTTTAGATAATCAACCTGATAAAATTCATATCAAATTGAAGGGGAAACATGTTTTCTCTGCTAAAGATATCCAAGCAGCAAGTGATCAATATGAAATCTTGAATCCAGACCATTATATAACTGAATTGAATGGTCAAGGAGAACTGGATATAGAATTATGGATTGGCGTAGGGAAAGGATATGTTACGAGTGAAGAGAATGAATATCCGAATTCTACAATCGGAATGATATCATTGGATAGTATTTTTAATCCGGTTATAAAAGTCACATTTAATACCACCCCTTTACCCGGTGCTAAAGAAGATCGTGAGAAATTAACAATTGAAGTTCATACAGATGGATCTATTTCTCCCAAGGATGCTATTAGTCATTCAGCACATGTGATCAATGAACATGTTAAGTATGTAGAAGCAATAAGTAAGCCGGAAATTCTGGAAGTAATGGACCAGGTCAGCGAGGAACTTGTTGCTTTACAGAAACTCCTTAATTCTACTATTGATGAGATGGAACTTTCAGTACGAAGTTATAATTGTCTCCAGGCAGCAGGAATTGAGTATATTTATGAATTGGTTTCCAAAGAAGAGAATGAGATGTTGAAATACAAGAATTTTGGTCGGAAATCTCTCACGGAATTAATTGAAAAACTGGGTGAGATGGGTTTGTCATTTGGTATGGATGTTAGTGAGCATACAAAGGAAGTGAAATAGTCACAATTCCATGAGACATTTAAATTCAAAAAAGAAACTTGGATTAACGTCCAGGAATCACCGAAAAGCCATGCTGAGCAACATGGTAGCATCTTTTATCAAACATAAAAAAATAAAAACAACTCACACACGGGCCAAAGAGTTACGAAGATTTATTGAGCCACTGATTACTTTTGCCAAGCAAGGTGATCTTCATTCACGTCGTCAGGTATTGAAAAAAATTAAACACAAAGAAGTTGTGCAAACACTGTTTAATGAAATTGCTCCAATGTGTGCAAAACGGCCTGGAGGCTACACAAGGATCACTAAACTTGGGTTCAGAGATAATGATAGAGCATCTGTTTCCTTGATAGAATTTGTTGATTATGTTGAAAGCATTGATTCAAAAGGGACATCGAAAGAAAAAAAAGGAAGGAAGTCAAAAAAGGAAAACGCTGAAGTTAGTAAGTAGTGAAAGAATTGAGTTGATTATTTGAAATTATTTCTACACAATTTCCACAGGGCGACATTATTTGTTGCCCTTCTTTTTTTCCTCTTTACCGAATATGTGAGGGGACGGGAGTTTGATCACCAGTGTCTTTGGGTAGTACGAAACACGATTACATCATCTGATAAAATTGATAAAATGTTGGATTTTGCTTTGGAAAATAATTTTAATCATTTGATGATTCAAGTCCGGGGGCGAGGGGAGGCATTTTACAATTCTGAGTTTGTTCCCCGTAGTTCAGTTCTTTTCAATGATTTATTTGATCCACTTGAATATGTTTTGAAAAAAGCCCATCAGAATAATATTCAAGTTCATGCTTGGGTGAATATGTATATACTCTGGTCTTCGGTTGAACCACCTGAAGCAGAAAATCATTTATATTATATTCATCCGGATTGGATTGATCAAAAAGGAAATAATGAAGGAAAGTTTAATCAGAATAAAAACACATTAGAAACATCTAATGATGGTGAGGGATATTATCTTGCACCTAACCATCAGGCTGTGGCTCCATATCTGCTTAATGTACTTAGGGAAATCGTTGAAAAATATGAGGTTGATGGACTTCATTTGGATTACATCCGTTACAAGGATTATGAATTTGGAGGGAATGAATTTGCTCTTAATAGTTACCGAATACAATCTGGAGATGATGCACCAATTTTCTTATCCGCAGAAAGTACTGTGGAAGAAAAGGGTAAGCAATCTGCTTCTCGGTCCTTAAAATGGAATAATTACAGGCGAAACTCCGTAACAGAATTAGTAAAAAAGGCAAAGGAAATGACAATGACTGTTCGCCCAGATTGTATTCTGTCAGCAGCGGTAAAACCGAATCTATATATTGCACGGGATCGCTTCTTGCAAGAATGGGATGTGTGGTTAGCTTCTGGATATCTAGATTGGGTAATCCCCATGAATTATACTTCTTCGTTTCGGAATTTTGCCGCAAATATTGATTTGATTTATGAAAATTTTCCCCCTAAATATCGGGAGAGAATAATCATGGGGATTTCAACCTACAATCAATCATCATCGGAAGCATTGAACAAGATTAATTATTCTAAATTAAAACAATTTCCGGGAGTTTCAATATTTTCATATAATGTACTGGAAGAGAATCCTGATTATTATGCGCCAATTAGACAAGCATTAGTTAAATAGGTTCTTGGGGGAATGAACCCGGTTCAAGAAGTTGAGAAAAAACCTATGGTAAATCGAATCATCCATGCACCCAAAGGAGAAAAGCTGTCGTGTAAAAACTGGCAGATTGAGGCACCTTATCGGATGATTCAAAATAATCTAGACCCAAATGTAGCGGAAAATCCAGATGAATTGGTTGTCTACGGAGGAAAAGGAAAAGCTGCCCGCAACTGGGAATGCTATGAGTCAATATTGTCGACTCTAAAACGTCTTGAACCTGATGAAACTCTTTTAGTACAGTCTGGCAAACCGGTAGGGGTACTTAAAACTCACGCTCACTCACCCCGGGTACTCATTGCAAATTCAAATCTTGTACCAAATTGGGCAAATTGGGAGCATTTTAATGAGCTGGATAAACAGGGTCTCATGATGTATGGACAAATGACAGCCGGTTCATGGATTTACATTGGTACTCAGGGAATTTTACAGGGAACCTACGAAACCTTTGCCGCTGCTGCGAAACAGCATTATGGAAGTGACCTGACCGGAAAGTTTATTTTGACTGCAGGATTAGGTGGAATGGGTGGTGCCCAGCCCCTTGCAGTGACAATGAACAACGGAGTGTGTATTGCAGTGGAGGTGGATTCCCATCGGATGGAGAGAAGGTTGGAAACAAAATACTTAGATTTGGCAACTGAATCCTTGGATGAAGCGTTAAACCTTGCAAGGAATGCTGTATTATCCGGCAGGCCTTTGTCTATAGGATTGTTGGGTAATGCTGCGGATATTGTACCAAAGATCGTTGAAATGGAAATTATTCCGGATATCGTAACAGATCAGACATCTGCACATGACGAACTGGATGGGTATATTCCAAACAGAATGACTTTTCAGGAAGCATTAGATTTACGTAAATCTGATCCTGATACATATATACAGGAAAGTTTTCGTGCCATCTCAGAACATGTACGAGGTATCCTGCAACTGAAAAATATGGGTTCAGTTGCTTTTGATTATGGTAATAACCTACGGGGGCAAGCGAAAAAAGCTGGTGTGGAAAACGCATTTGATTATCCAGGTTTTGTTCCGGCTTATGTGCGGCCGCTATTTTGTGAGGGAAAAGGACCTTTCCGTTGGGTAGCTCTTTCCGGTGACCCCGAGGATATTTTCAAAACTGATGAGAAAGTGATGGAACTCTTTTCAGAAAATGAACCGTTGGTTCGGTGGATAAAGTTGGCTCAGGACAAAATACAATTTCAAGGCTTGCCAGCGAGGATATGCTGGTTAGGGTATGGAGATCGTGCCAAGCTTGGTATTGCATTTAATAAAATGGTTGCTGCGGGGGAATTAAAAGCCCCGATTGTTATTGGCCGGGATCACCTTGATACGGGATCGGTAGCATCCCCATACCGTGAGACTGAAGCTATGAAAGATGGAACGGATGCAGTTGCAGATTGGCCACTTTTGAATGCCTTAGTTAATACTGCCAGCGGAGCAACCTGGGTATCCATCCATCACGGTGGTGGTGTCGGCATGGGTATGGCAATTCATGCTGGTCAAGTTATTGTAGCAGACGGGACACCGGAAATGGAAAAATGTCTTGAAAGAGTACTCACAAATGATCCAGGAATGGGAATCCTTCGTCACGCAGATGCTGGGTATGAGGATGCGGTTAAGAATGCAAAAAAATGGGGTGTAGATATTCCCTTGATGAGCTAATGTTAAAACTAACCAATATCTCACAATTGGTATCCTATCAATCGGCATCTGACACTATACAAACTATGTCGAATATAGAAATTTTGATAGAAGAGGAAACAATTCAAGAGATTGGACCGACCGTAAATAATGCAGATGAAATTGTTGATTGTTCTGGACGACTGGTTACCCCCGGGTTTGTTGACCCTCACACCCATCCGGTTTTTTACAAGGGACGGGAGGAAGAATACACCATGCGTCTTGCTGGTGCGTCTTATCAGGAAATAGCGGAAAATGGCGGCGGAATACTTTCAAGTATAAAAGATGTTCGAAATGCATCTGAGGATGAGCTGGTAGAGCGGGTTAAAAAACGAATGACAAGGTTTTTAAAACTTGGCACCACCACTGTTGAGGCTAAGAGTGGCTATGGTCTGGATACAGAATCGGAATTAAAATCTTTAAGAGTTCTCAATCGGGTAAATCGTGATCATCTAATAGACATCATCCCGACTTTTCTTGGTGCTCATGCATTTCCACCTGAATTTTCTGATGACCCGGATGGATATGTAGATCTACTGTGTGATGAGATGATTCCTGCGGTGGGAGAGCAGGGCATTGCTCAATATTGTGACGTATTCTGTGAAAAGGGCTATTTTTCAGTAGAACAATCGCGGCGTATACTGGAGACAGGTAAAACCTATGGATTGATCCCTCGTCTCCACGCTGATGAGTTTGAAAATTCCGGTGCTGCGGAACTGGCAGCCGAAGTAGGAGCGGTATCTGCAGATCATCTGATGGCAGTAAGTAATGCCGGGATCAGTGCTCTTAAAAATGGTGCTGTCACAGCAACACTCCTTCCAGGGACAACATTCTTTTTAGGAAAGCAATCTTATGCCCCTGCGGAAAAACTGACAGAAGCTGGTATCTCTATTGCGCTGGCAACGGATTTCAATCCAGGCAGCAGTCACTTACAGTCTATACCATTTATCATCTCACTTGCTTGTTCGTATCTCAAATTGAGTGTGGAGGAAGCGTTCCGGGCGGCAACATGGCAATCAGCAATAACCCTTAATGTACACGATAAAGTTGGGAGCTTGGAAGTTGGAAAAAATGCTGACCTGGTAATTTGGGATTTGGAAAGATTGATTGAAATTCCTTATTTTACGTCGGATGTTCCCATATATAAAGTTATAAAATCGGGACGTTGTTTCTGATTTAATAAAATGCCATATTAATAGGAGTACGACACTTTGAAAATGCTCAGGTTGTTAATTATACTGGTTTTTGGAATCCACTTTTTGTTTGGGAATTATGCCTTTTATAGTAAGGTAAGGAACACCTGTTCTTCTTATCGTTTGGTGGTTGAACAGAAGGATATGCGACTTACAGATGAGGAATTTACCTTAACTATGAACAGTAAACGGAATAACTTTGAGAGGGTTATGCTCATTGGATTTGCTTCAGTTGGCAAAGCGATTGAACATCAGCGGTATTTGCAGGGGATAGGCAAGATTGAACAAGCCCTGATTCCTGCTAGTGTAACCATCATTGTTAATGTTCCTGTGACTCGCGATAATTTGGTTGTTTCCGCATCAGCATCGACAGAGCTCATTGAGAAACTATCTGCCGGGATTATTGAAACATCACAATTTATGCAAGAGATTAAAGACTCAATACAAACACTATAAGGAGGAAGAATGTTAGATCCAACATCATGGTCAGGATTATTCACAGAATATGGAAGAGCACTAGGCTGGTCGATAGTAGCTGCTGTCGGTTTTGCTTTTGGAATTGGAATTGCTTTAAAAGTTTTTGATTGGCTATCAACAGATATAGACGAGTGGGAAGAAATCAAAAAAGGGAATATGGGAGTCGCACTAATATTTATTTCCTTGATTGTTATGGTTGGTATCCTTGTTTACAAGGTAATATAAGAATTTCATATTTCAATTCGGTTTTATTCAACATTTTACTCTACGCTAGATTCTGTCTGAATGAGCAGAAAAAAGGTAGATTCAAAAGAGGTTGGATTAGAACTAGGCCTTGTCCTTGGTCGGTATTTTCTTAAAACTGATGATCTTCATTATGGATATTGGCCTGAAGATTTGGAAGTTGATGTAGTAAATTTTCCAAAAGCACAGAAAAATTATTCAGATTTTATTTTTTCTCATATTCCTGAAGGCACTCAGAAAATTTTGGATGTTGGAAGTGGCTCCGGTAATTTTGCGAAAAGATTAATTGAAAAGAAATTCTCGGTAGATTGTGTCTCTCCAAGCAAATACCTTACGAATCAAATTCATGATAAATTAGGAGAGTCTGTTGAAGTATTTCCTTGTATTTACGAAGATGTCAAAACAGAAAAACGCTATGATTTGGCTCTTTTCAGCGAAAGTTTTCAATATATCAATATTCAAGCAGCTCTAGAAAAATCTTTAGAATTACTGAGCGAAAATGGTTACCTCTTAATCTGTGATTTTTTTAGAACAGATGCAGAAGGAAAAAGCCCGCTGGGTGGAGGACATAGCCTCTCAAATTTTCAAGAAATATTATCTCAATTTTCTTTTGAGGAAATTGAAAATATTGATATCACAAAAGAAACAGCTCCTACTATTCAGATTCTTGATGATTTTCTTAGTGAGGTCGGATTTCCATTTAGAGATATGATAAGCAGATATTTTCAGAGCAACTATCCTGGGTTTTCAAAATTACTGAACTGGAAATTTAAGGAAAGGTTCGAGAAAATTAACCGGGTCTATTTTTCGGGGTATAAGAATATAGATGCCTTTATGAAGTATAAAACTTATAGACTTTTTTTATATAGAAAGAAATAAACTTTGTGACAAAAAAGATAAAAAGTAGTTAATTATTTTAATGTGCGTTTTTAGTAAAACTGTATTCTGTTTAATATGTCTATTGATATTTGGAAATTGTACTCATTTACCTAAAAATTCTGGGATTAAATCAAAACAGGATAAAATTTCAACAAAACAATTTCTATCAAAGATTACAAGGATTCCACCTAATACGTGCCGTGCTAAAGCTACTGTAGTGGAATTAGATAGTTTGGAATTGATTCCTCATTCCACAAAACCATGTGAAATTGCACCCTGCACCGGAATAATAAGAATTGACTCCATTATAGGTTATGGTTCAGATTTTGGATCTTCCCTAGTGCTGAACGATAAAATTTCTGTTAGATTTCAGTTTACTACCGGGCCCACTAAGGAAGTATATCCAGATTCAAAAAAAGATCTTCCCGGCCTATCAAAAAATGTCTCATTTACTGCTGATATAAATTCTATTAATGTTATTTCAGTTAGCGGGGAGACATTACATGAATATATTATAGGTGAATATGAAATAATTGTTTATTAATTTTTTGCTTGAAGTTTGCTTGAAAAAGAAAAAAGAAGTATATTGCTTTGACTAACAATTAGATCAAAATGAAACACATGGGGAAAATAAACATGAAAAATAAAAAATACATGCTACTCTTTACCGGTTTTTTCGCCGTACTCTTATTCCTAGTTAGTAAGCAATTGAAGAGTCTGGACCTCACTAAACCAAGTCCAAAAATTATCAATGAAAAAATGGCAACGGGAAGCGGAGATAATCCCTACGCAAGGCTTGATTATGAGTTTCAAAGAACAAAAGATCCTGAAACAGGTCGTGTTCCATACAGAATCAGAGAGAAAGAACTGAGTTACGCAAAAACACTTCCAAATAGGGAGGAAATAGGATGGTCTCAGGGAGAGAGAGATAATCGGACAGTCTCATGGGATAGGCGTGGTCCGTTTAACGTGGGTGGCCGGACGCGTGCTTTAGCCATTGATATTAATAATGAAAATATTATTCTCGCTGGTGGGGTATCGGGCGGAATGTGGAGATCAACTGATGATGGGGAGAGCTGGACAATGACTACGGAACCTGGAGATCTCCATAGTGTTACAGCGATCGCACAAGATCCAAGTTCCCCTAACATCTGGTACTATGGCACTGGAGAGAAAAGTGGAAACTCTGCGCAAGATGCAAGTGGGGGAGGTGCATTGTATTTAGGCAATGGGATTTACAAATCGGAAGATGGGGGAGAGAGCTGGGATCGTTTAACATTTACAGCATCAGATATTCCAAATGAAGTAAGCAGGTTTGATTACACTTGGACAATAAAAGTAAGTCCTGTTAATGGATATGTGTATGTAGCTACTTGGCAGGGTATAGAAAGAAGTACAAATGGAGGTGAGACGTTTGAAAAAATATTAGTGCCTACTGATTATTTTCCTAGCTATACAGATATTGATATCACTACAGATGGTCAATTGTGTGCAACAATTGGATCTATTGGAAGCCTTGATTATATGACAAGCGTCTCAGGCGTTCATGTTAGTGAAGATAATGGAGATAGCTGGATTTCCATCACTCCTTCTGGTTTTCCCTCATTTTACAAGCGTATTGTTCTTGATATCTCGGATGATAACAGTGTCATTTATTTTCTAGGTCATACGAGCGGGGATCAACCTACCGATCACTTCTTATGGCAGTATACAATTGCGTCAGATTCTTGGGATAACAGGAGTGAAAACATTCCAGCTTATGGTGGTGACGTTGGTAATTATGATTCTCAGGGATCCTACGACATGGTTATTAAAGTAAAATCAGATGATCCAGATTTTGTTGTTATTGGGGGAACAAATCTGTATCGTTCTACAGATGGTTTTTCTTCTTCAGATAATACCAGTTGGATCGGGGGTTATTCCCCGGCAAATGATATTTCACAATATGAGAATCATCATCCTGATCAACATGCATTGGTTTTTAACGGGACATCCTTATTGTCTGGGCACGATGGAGGGATTTCAAAAACGGATAACATATCGCAAAATGATATTGTGTGGTCATCATTAAGTAATGGATACTACACCACACAGTTTTATCATGTTTCCATTGATCCTACAGGAGAAGAAGAACATTTGATTATTGGTGGGATGCAGGATAATGGAACTTGGGCTGTGGATTCAAATTCAGAATCAGCTAATTGGAATGAAGTATACTCTGGAGATGGTGGATACTCTGCAATAGCTCACGAAGGTGCAGTAGTTATTGCTTCTTCTCAAAATGGTAACACGCTTATTATGAAGAGTGATGGGAGTGCATGGGCTCAATTAAACCCGGAGAATGCAATAGGAATGGTCTGGATCACACCTTTTATACTTGATGCATCAGATGAGGACATATTTTACTATGCGGGTGGACAAACAATATGGAGAAATGATGGGATCTCCGATTTTTATAATGATGGTAATGAGGATATGCAATCGCACTGGGTGGAACTGACTGCAACTAGCTGTGATGAACCCGTATCTGCTCTGGCCAGTTCAAAGAATAGCCCAAGCCATAGATTGTATTATGGTACAAGCAATGGAGAAGTATGGAAATTGGATGGGGCTGATGAAGGGGGGACATCAGGTGAGTCCCAAAATATTACATCAGACTCTTTTCCTGAGGGTTTTGTGTCATGGATTTCTGTTAATCCTTCCGATGGTGATGAGACAGTGGTGACTTTTTCTAATTACGGGGTTATCAGTGTATGGCACACAGCTGATGCTGGAGACAACTGGACAAACATCAGCGGTAATTTGGAGGAGAATTCAGATGGGACAGGCTACGGACCTTCTGTAAGAACGAGTTTCATTATGCCCTATGATGGTGAAGTATATTATTTCTTGGGAACATCCATCGGAGTCTATTCTACGGACGAATTAGACGGAAATAACACTGTCTGGGCGCTTGAAGGATCAGACCTAATGGGGAACGTAGTTGTTGATGCTTTGGTAGGAAGAGAAGGAGATGGCTATATTGTAGCAGCTACCCACGGAATAGGCGTTTATTCTGCAACTCTTGACAGTTGGGCTTCTGTTCAAAGTGAGACAGCATTGCCTGAACAATTTGTTCTTCATCAAAACTATCCCAATCCCTTCAATCCAACTACGACAATCAAATATGAATTGTTTCAGTCTTCACAGGTAACCATTTCTGTTTACGATATGCTAGGGAGGTTCGTTAAAACACTGGTGAATAGCACGCAGGAGCCTGGTGTTAAGACCATTCAATGGGATGCTAAAGATGAACAGGGTAATCGGATAAGTGCTGGAGTTTACATTTATAAATTAAAATCTGGTGATTTTATGGAAACAAAAGAAATGATTTTGTTGAAATAAAGTTGATGCGTTAAAAAAAACCCGCTTAGAGCGGGGTTTTTTGTTTTCAGCATCTCTAAATTGTCCAGGTAAGAGGTAACTGCGAAAAAATTTTATAACCTCACTAAATTCTCTTTTATTTATAAACCGACTGAATAAAACAATTCTTAATGAAATGAATAAGAATTATCTTAACTTTCTTGATAAATATTTTACAATAAAAAATAATTAGCTGGGTTTATATGGGGTTTTTAGGTGCCATTTCAAACACGTTTAACTGGATGTCTGGGGATGTTGCCATTGATCTTGGGACTGCTAACACGCTCATTTGGTTGAAGGGGAGGGGAATTATAATTAATGAGCCCTCAATTGTTGCCCGGTCTGTCCATGATGAGAAAATTGTTGCTGTTGGTCAGGAAGCAAAGGACATGGTTGGAAAAACCCATAGGGATTTAGAAACAATCCGTCCTCTCCAGGACGGCGTTATTGCGGATTTTAATATGACAGATGGAATGCTGCAGGGCTTTATCCGTAAAATTAACCTAAACCGACTTGCAAGACCTCGGATGGTTCTTTGTGTACCAAGCGGGGTAACAGCGGTGGAGCAAAGCGCTGTTAAGGATTCTGGTCAACGTGCTAATGCCAGGGAAGTATATTTGATTGAAGAGCCTGTTGCAGCGGCGATAGGAATTGGACTTGATATCAGCAAACCTATAGGAAATATAATTGTAGATATTGGCGGGGGTACTACAGAGATTGCCGTCATTGCATTAAATGGTGTTGTTACTAAGGAAGCTATCCGCATTGCGGGGGATGAGATGGATGAAGCAATTATTCTTTGGTTTCGATCTGAGCACAAGCTTGAAATTGGTCTTCCCACAGGTGAAGCTATCAAAAAATCTGTAGGATCTGCGATGAGGATAAAACCAATCACTATTTCTGTAAAGGGACGCGATCTTGTATCCGGTATTCCGAAAACAATTGAAGTATCCTCCGATGAAATACGTCAAGCAATGAAAGATCCTATAAATTCCATTGTGGAAGCAGTGAAACATGCATTGGAAAAAACACCCCCGGAACTGGCTTCGGATATCCTTGATCGAGGGATTATTATGACCGGGGGAGGCAGCCTTTTAAAAGGCATTGATCAAATAATCAGGGAACGAACCAATGTTCCTGTGAATGTAGCTGAAGAACCATTGTTATCCGTTGTACGTGGTACTGGAATTGTTTTAGAAAATGTGAAGAAATATGAGGATGTGTTAATGTAAGGTGGTTGTGAGGAGTTTATATTTATCTATTCTTCGGAATAAACCTCATATTGCATTTGTAATTTTTTTTAGTCTTTCACTAAACATCCTATTAACTGGTGATTCATCGCCCAGTTTGGATCTGATCAGGAGTAAAACTCTTGATATATTTTCCTTCCTTTATTCTCCCCTGACATGGGTAAAATCATCTTTTTTACTTGAAGAGGAAAATACTCTTTTAAGAGAGAAGAACCTTCGATTATCTCTTCAGGTTGAATCCATGCTCCAACTTGTATCAGAAAATAAACGTCTTGAGCAACTGTTGGAATTTAAGCGTGAAAGCAAGTTGACACTTTTAGCATCAAAAGTGATTAACAAAGGATTGCATTCAAATATAACGTCTATTTCAATTGATGTTGGTTCCCTTTCCGGGGTTGGAGTGAACAACCCTGTACTTACAACCTCTGGCGTAGTTGGAAAGACGATACTTGTAGCAGATCGTTCTTCGGTTGTCCAATTACTGAGTGACTTGAATTTTCGGTTGAGCGTAAGGATACTACCCAGTGAAGCGACTGGAATACTTCGTTGGGTGGGAAGGAATCTCTGCGAGATTAGGGAAGTACAGAAAAATGCGGCAATAGAAATGGGGAACAAGGTTGTGACATCGGGATTCAGTAAAATTTACCCGAGAAATCTTCCTGTAGGTGAGGTTATTGGTATTACAGATGAACGGGGCAGTTTTCAAAAGATTATTTCTGTACGTGTCAATGATGATCTTGGTTCGCTGATTAATGTTTTTGTTATTACGGATCAAAGTGATGAACTGGATTAAATTGATATATTCATTAGTTGGTGTATTTTTCTTACAGTTTATCTTGGCAGATTTTCTTTCTATAAATGGTATCCGTCCAGATTTTGTTCTGATTTATATTTTATATATTGGATTACATCATGGCAGTTTTCCAAGTGTAATTGTTGGATTTTTCCTGGGACTGTTAGTTGATTTTACCGGAGTTGGGTCATTTTTTGGATTGACTTCCCTTACGTATGTTATAACCGGGTATTTGTCAGGATTTTTACACGGCAAGTATTATAAAATGATTCCAACATATTATCATTTGACTTGGCTTGGAATAATTTTATTTCATTTCTTTATCTATTCTTTTATCCGGTATCAGGATTTATTTGAAACTACAATGACTGTTTTTTGGTTAAAATGGATTTTGACATCGGGTTATACCCTTGGTTTTCTCGCAATTTTTCAAATGATTATTCCGCTTCAACAAGACGACTAAATGCTTAAAGCAGAAAACTTAATATCAAAGCAGCGGTATTATATTGTTACAGGAGTTGTTATTTTTCTAATGTTAATACTCTTGAGTCGATTTTTCTATTTACAGATTTTTCGATATGAAAAGTACAAACATAAAGCAGAAATCAATCGAATTCGTGCTGTAACTGTTAATGCTCCCAGGGGATTAATTCTTGATAGAAATGGAAATATTTTAGTAGATAACTATCCAACTTATATTTTAACCGCAATACCGGGGGAAATGGAGCAAAAGGAGAAGATATTCAATTCCATTAGTCAATGTACTGGAATTGACTCATTGATTATCGCTGAAAATTTCAAGAAATATTATAGGGCTAAATTTGTTCCAACACGGTTGATGAAAGATCTTACCTTTCATCAGATTAGTGTTCTTGAAGAGAATATATTGGATTTGCCTGGAGTTAATTATAAACAGTTTCCAGAGCGATATTATCCCAGCAGAATTAATGGATCGCATTTTCTGGGATATTTAAAAGAAGTTGATAAACCAGTCCAAGAAAAACTAGGAAATCCTAATGTGTATGAACTTGGGGATTTGATTGGATGGTCTGGGCTAGAGAAGTTTTATGAATCTCGACTCAAGGGGACACGTGGTGTTAAGTATCTTGAAGTAGATGCCTTGGGCAGGGAAATGGAGGAAGTCAAGGGGTATAACAACCGGCGTTCTGAACCTGGGGCTGACATAACATTAATGATTGATGCAAATCTCCAATTGTTAATGGAAGAGAAGATGAAAGATTATCGGGGTATAGCTGTATTATCTAATCCCGTGACAGGAGAAATACTTGCTTATGTGAGCAAACCGGATTATCCCCCAAATATTTTTACTGGTAAAATGCTTAAAAGTGATTGGAATGAAGTCCGCAATGATCCCCATCGACCATTGATGGATCGAGTTATTACTGGTTTATATCCACCAGGATCAACCTTCAAGATAATCACTGCCCTTGCCCTGTTAGAAGAAAACTTATTAGATCCATCAAAGGAGGTGGAATGCACCGGTTCGTATCAATTTGGCGATCGTACTTTTCATTGCTGGAATGAAACCGGTCATGGCTCCGTTAATTTACAAACGGGTATCGCTCGATCATGTAATATTTATTTTTACCAGATGGTTCAGAAATTATCCCTGTCCCAATGGGTAGACAATTGTTTTGATTTTGGTTTTGGCCAGGAAACAGGGATTGATTTGCCTTATGAAAAAACGGGAGTCATACCTACAGAAAAATATATGAATAGGAAATATGGGAAATGGGGATGGTCACGAGGAAATTTATTAAACTTGGCGCTTGGACAGGGAGATGTACTTGTGACTCCAATTCAAATGGTACAATTCATTAATGAAATAGCCACTCACGGCAATGCAGGGCGATTACATTTTGTACAGGAGGATAATGAAGAAAAGGGAATTCGACCCCAATATTCAGATAATACCTGGAATAAAATTGAAAAATATTTACTGGCGACAGTTTCCGATAATCGAGGTACCGGTCGATCTGCTGATCCACAAATCAAGGGATTAATTATAGGGGGTAAAACCGGAACTGCAGAAAATCCGCATGGAGAGCCTCATGCATGGTTCATCGGATTTGGAAAGAAGGATAACCAAATACTAACAACAGTAATATTAATTGAGAACGGTGGACATGGAGGGGAGATTGCTGCCCCCATTGCACGTAGTGCATATTCCCGGTATTTTTTACCAACAAAACAATCACAAATGGTACTCAAAACTCCTTGATGTTTGCTGTAAGCGGAAATCGTTTTTCTAAGAGTCCTTTTACAATCATTATTGCCAGTATGGTTCTGACGTTCATTGGATTAATTTCTTTATTAAGTATTTCTGTCCATCAGAGTGCGGATATTTTAAGGAGTTCATTTTTTAAACAGTTAGTGTTTCTTGGGCCATCCTTAATCGGGTTATTGACTATGATATTCATTCCAAAATATTTAATCCACAAATATATTTTTACAATATACTTTATTGTGCTTGGAGTGCTTTTTTTACCATATTTCGGCAGAACTATTGCAGGCACTTACCGGTGGGTTGATCTGGGACCTGTTGGATTCCAGCCATCGGAATTTGCAAAATTGATTATTGTATTTAGTCTTGCAAAATATTTATCTGATCATAATCTTGAAATGAAAAACTTTTCGTCATTTTTCTTCCCTTTAATAATGGTAGCAATTCCTGCTGTGGTCATTTTAAAACAGCCAGATTTAGGAACGGCTCTGGTTCTTCTTACACCTCTTTTACCAATGCTTTATTGGGCTGGCGCCAGGTCATATCATATTTTTCTTTTTCTTGCCCCTTTATTGAGCGTATTGACAGCTTTTCATACACTTTCATTTTCGATATGGGGAATTCTTATGATTATTATAATCTTTTTAGAAAGGCCGAAATTGATTTTTGGTCTCGTGATATATTTTAGCAATCTTTTTCTTGGGCTCCTTGCCCCTGTACTCTGGAATTCATTGAAAGATTACCAGCAAAATCGGATTCTAGCATTATTTAATCCGGAGTTAGATCCACTAGGTGCTTCTTACCAGATTATTCAGAGCCAGACTGCAATTGGTTCTGGTGGTGCTTTTGGGAAAGGATGGGGAGCAGGGACACAAACCCACCTGAAATTTTTACCTGTCCAGGAATCCGATTTTATTCTTTCTGTCATTGGAGAAGAACTAGGATTTGTTTTTATTTTAGTGATAATACTCGTGTTTACATGGATGATCTTAAAAATGGTAAAATTAGGGTATTCATCTAAGGATCGTTTTTCAGGTTTGGTTTTAATTGGGATTGCCTCTTTATTTATGGCTCATGTTTTTGTAAATATAGCAATGACTGTTGGAATGATTCCCGTAAAAGGGCTTCCTCTTCCATTTATATCATCCGGAGGGTCATTTTTAATGTCATGCTTTATGATGGTTGGTATTGTAATGAATGTTGGTGTAGATTCAACTGAATAATCTAAAGCGGGGTAAAACTTATTGAAGTTCCTTCGATTGAGGGGTAAATTTGACCATTCATTTTTATAATTATTTTAATAGGATATCTATGAAAAATACAAAACTACTTAAGAATACTATTGCGTTGACAATTTTGGTAACAACTTTGTTTGCCCAAGGGGAATTAAAATCTCTCGAGGCACAGTTAAAAAGAGAAAGAGTAAGGATTGATTCCCTTGAAACTCATATTAATATTCTCTTGCCTAATTTGTTAAATGCTCTTAAAGCTGCTGATTCCTTAACTAAATCAATGGTTTCATCAAATGTAGCGTTGATTAATCGCATCAACAGAAATGAAAATAAAATTCAATTGTTAGAGGATAGCGCTGGTCGGACTGATAGTACTAATTTTGAAATTTTGGCAAAATTAGTAATGATTGAAAACAAAATTGTGACTTTGACTAACAGCTTTTCAGAGATGTATAATTTAAAATCAGAAAAGAGTATAATTAGCTCATCCGTAAAAGTAAGTCCTGTAGAATACAAAGCAATCTACATAGATGCCATGAGTAATTATCACAAAGGAAATTATGAAGAGGCAATTAAAGGATTTTTTACTATAGTTAAATCTGATCCTAATAATGATATGAAATTGGCTGACAATAGTCAATATTGGTTAGCAGAATGTTATTATTCACAAAAAAATTATAAACGATCTATCACCGAGTTTAATAAAGTGAGCCGATTCCCTTCTTCTGATAAAGATGCTGATGCTCAACTGAAACTTGGTCATGCATTTTTAAATATGGGCAATACTGATAAAGCAAAAGAGGCTTATCAGTATCTGGTTGATTATTACCCTGACAGTGAATACCTACATATTGCTAGAGAAACCATTAAGCAATTAACAGTAGAATAAAGTTTATGGGGTTAAAACTATTTTTTCTGACAACAGAAATCACACCTTTCGCAAATGCTACATCCCTTGCTGATTTCTCTGCTAATGTACCCCTGCTTTTGCAGGCGAAAGACCATGATATTCGGATTATGCATCCCAAATATGGTTTTATCAGTGAACGAAAATTTATATTAAGAGAAGTCATTCGGTTAAGGGAAATTCCATTTTTATTTGATGGTAAAGACCAGATGACATCAGCGAAAAGTGCTTTTATCCCCAGGACAAGAGTTCAAGTCTATTTTTTGGAGCATTTAGATTGGTTTAAACCTTTATCAAATCTAGTATATAAATCAAAAAATGGCCGAATCTTGAGTGATAACCCTATGCGATATTCATTTTATGGGAATGCCTCTCTGGCCACTTTACCACATCTTTTCTGGTGTCCTGATATTATTATTTGTAATGGGTGGCAGTCATCCATGGTTCCTATCATTTATAATCAGCGGTACAAAGAGGAAAAATTTTATAAAGGAATTAAAACTGTTCAGGTCATTCATTCCATAGATGAATGTTCTGTTTTTAGTCGAAAAGCCTATGAGGCTGCAGGAGTTAAAGTTCCTGATACTATTAAAGGGAAATCTATCAATACTTTTGAAGTCTCTTCCCATTTTTCTGATCATATTATTGTGTTCAATACCCCAGGGAACAATGTAGCTAATAAATTGCTGAAACTCAATGGAGTAAAAGCAAATAAGAAGAAACTGAGTATTATTGATTTGGATAGTATCGAAACGCCAGACTATTCCGCAATTGCCAATGAAATGGAAATTATTCTGAAGAAACTTTCCGGCTGATCCCCCGTTCCATTTATCGTATTTCATGAAAAAACTATTCTACGCTTTTCCAATATTGTGGATTTTTATCCCCATACTGTTCTTTAGCTGTTCAGAAGAACCAATACCTTATGAACTGAGCGAAGGCGATGTAATTTCATTTCGAATCGATCCGAATTCCACCAGTTATTTTCGTTCTTACCAAACTGCACCTGAGATGGGAGGACTGTCGGAACTATACTACGGGCAAAGAGATGGATTTTCTGAGATCTATTCCTTGGTTGAAGTTTATCCTGTATCTACTCCATTTTTTCTGGATACAACGTATTCTAGTGATAGTACCTCCTATTATTTTGTCGATTCAATTGAGGATGTTACATTTTCTCTGACTTTGGTTGACTCTAGTAATTCACAATATCATCCTGTCCTTTCCTATTTTTCAGGTGATGGTGATACGACGATCTTTTTAGAGAATGAATCTTCATTTTATACTGTTAATTCGACACTGGACACAATAGGATTCGATTCACCTATCTCCTCTACTGACACGTTAGGAAATGTTCATTTCTCGTTCGGTGCTACTTCATTATTTAATAATTACATGCTTGATGCTACCCGGTTAAACAGTTACACCTTTAAAATTAGTGGCGATGGAGAAACAGATTCATTAGTTGCTTTCACAAATCCAAAACTTGAAGTCCAATTTTCAAGAACCATGGAAATTCCTGACTCTACATGGGATTCAACTTGGGTAGATACAGTGACTTATACAGCAAGATATAAATTGATAATTGTAAATCCTGGTGAATGGGAAGAAGGAGACTCAACTTTTTCTATTGGTAGAGCAAAAGGATTAAAGTCTATCCTTCGCTTCAATTTGGACACTTTATCGATGCTTCCTGATAATATCATCTTTAAGGATGCTGATCTTTATCTGAAGTGCGATACCACAATCAATAGTTTTAAGGTATTTGCTTACCCATTGAAGGATTCTATTTCAATAAACGATATCGACCTGTTCTCTGTAGAACAAATGGATACTACTGCTCTTGAATTTATCGGAGCTACTTCTTCAACAGTAGACAGCCTATTAATATTGAACGTCCGAGATTTCGTAAATTATATCTATCTTAACCAACTGACCCACTATGAACTACAGTTATCCAGTTCGCCTGCAAATGATGATCCGTTTTCTATTGTTACTTTCATTAATGATAATACCTTCAAACCCTATATTTTAATGCGTTATGTTGCTACGAATTAAATTATTTAGTTTATTTGCCCTGCTGTCTGTGGGTTTCAGCCAATCTCTCATGAATGCATTTGGAATTGGCTCTCCAGCATCCAATTCTGATGCGGCATCAATGGGAACTTCTCCGATGAGCCTTTTACCTTCATTTCAGGAAGGTGTTTCGATTTCCAACCCGGTTACCTGGAGCCAGCTTAATTACACATATCTATCTGGAACGTATGGAGGACAACAATCTGAAATTCAATCTGGTTTGATAAAGAATGGTAGTACTTATTTACAACAGATGCAGTTAATCATTCCGATTAAAAATAAGTATGCTTTTGGACTTTCAATAGCGCCAAATACAAATCGGCGATACTCAGTTATTGGAGTGGAGAATTCGGTGGACGATGGCATTTATGGTGATAGTTTGACAGTGAGAAAATCGGTATCCGGATATGGTGGAATTGCTTCATTAAAACCATCTGTAGCCTTTCCATTAACTTCTCTGGAATCAATGGCAATAACTATCAATTACCTATTTGGATCTTCCAGAGGGATTACTTCAATTAGTATTGATGGAACGGATTATATTCAGAAGGAACAAGATATTTATTCTGGTACGATGATGCAATTGTTTTTCCATAGTAAGAGGTTAAAATATAAAGACTATGGAATGGGTTTTTACCTCTCCTTGGAGAGTGCTTTAAAACCGTTATCAGTCAATCGCATTTCCCATCAACCATTCGAAGATAACAATGAATCGGGAAATCATGATGGATCATATTATTCCGATTTCCCCGATCTTTCCTTGATCCCTGATGCAATTCAGTCTAATTCAATTGGTGAAATAGACCCCTTTGAAATTCAGGTGGGTCTTGATGTAAATATCCGTCCAAGACTCCACATTCTTTCTGAAGGGAGTCATTGGTATGACCGGGGAGATAATGGGCATACTGTTTCTGTACTCAATGATAAGATTGTATCATTGGATCAGATCAGTCTTGGACTTGCTTTATTCTCACGTAGGCTTCCCCGTCAAATCTTGAATCAATTTCATTGTCGTGGCGGCTTTTTTGCTAAACAATATACTTTATATCACATGGGGAAAAGGATAGATGCAAAGGGGTTTTCTTTCGGTTTTGGTGTTAAATTTGGCGTCACTGATAATCAGATTGATTTTGGATTTTCAATCAGCCAGAGAGATGGATTGGATGTGAATGATGAACTGATTCAACAATTCAGTGTTGGTATCAGTTTAGGAGATATTTGGTTTATTAAAAGGAGAGAAAGATAAACATGAGACAGGTTATAATTTTTCCTAAGTTGTGGTTAGCATTTGTTGTTGTACTATTTGTTTCTATGTGTGTGCCCCCCGAAATGGATCCTGAGGAAAAAGATCGTGCTGAACAAGCACGATTAGACTCCTTGAGAGAACTCAGATGTCCCCGATTAATGAGTAGTGCGGCTGAATATTACCGCAATCAAGATTGGGAAGCTACAGTACAAATTTATAGAGAGATTGATGAACTTGGCTGTGATGAATTTGATCCCGTGTTGGCACCTCCTGAAGAAATTTATTTATATTATGCAATTGCTCACGAATATTTAAGTCATTTTGAAAACTCTGAAGAAGTCCTTTTGAAAGGATTGCAGAAACTTCCGGGAAGTATTGATTTACGAAAACGCTTGGCATATTCTTACAAAAAGCAGGGGAAATTTGATCACTATATTGTTGAATTAGAGAAAATAATGGATAGGGCGCCTGATGATTTGCAAAATATGATTGAGTTATCTAAGGTTTATGGTGAAAATAATCGATATGAAGACCAGATTGATGTTCTACGCCTCCTTTTAGAAAAAGACCCCAACAATGAAATATATCAGGGTGAAATGAAAATAGCCCTAGAACAGGTTGGCGAAGATCCTTTGGATTATATTCGAGAACTTTTCGAAAGGAATCCTGAGAATACTGCTTACGGTCTGGATTTTTCTGATAGATTATTATCAGCGGATAGACCAGAAGAAGCAGTGGATGTTTTAAAGAAGGTGATCAGATTTGATAGAAACAGTAAGATTGCCTACAGGAAATTAGCTCAAGCATATTCTGAAATTGATGATTTGGAAAACGCCTCAAGAGTTTATGAGGACTTATTAAAACTTGATCCAAGGGATCTCCATATAATTGTCCAAACTTCTAAATTGTATATAGAGTTACAGAATTTTAGAAAAGCCTTACTCTGGGCAGATAAAGCTATTCAGGTATCAAAATCGTCAGGTCAGGGTTTTGGACAAAAAGGAAACGTCTATTATAAGGCTTTCCAATCCTGTCGGTCCACTGATATTACTAATGATGATCGAATTGTGGCTTCGTTGGCATATAAATATTTTCAGTTAGCAGAAGAAAATAATTATACACATTATTCTGGTTCAGCAGCTTGGTTAAAAGAGAATGAAACGCTGTTTTCACGAGCCAACTGGTTTATGATAGATCCTGATAAACAAAGTAAAGGATATTTGTTACCGGAAACAGCATGTTATAATTGGGTGGAAGAACGATTGAAAAAAGATCCCACCTGGTAACAAAAGTCGTTCCTTTTAAGCAAATGAATTTAAAAGATACGGACGGTGAACTATTTGAAATCCTGAATAGAGAAATCAGGAGAGAGGACGAAACTTTGGAGCTCATTGCTTCAGAGAATTTTGTGAGTAATGCGGTGTTGGAAATGGCTGGTGGAGTTATGACGAATAAATACGCGGAGGGGTATCCGGGTAAACGGTATTATGGTGGTTGCCAGTTTGTAGATGAAGCGGAAAACCTTGCAAGGGATAGGGCAAAACAGCTTTTCAATGCAGAATATACCAATGTACAGCCCCATTCCGGTTCACAGGCGAATATGGCTGCATTGATGACATTTCTGGAAAACGGGGATACAGTCATGGGTCTTGACTTGGCTCATGGTGGTCATTTGACTCATGGAAGTCCAGTTAATTTTTCTGGACAATTATTTAATTTTGTCTCCTACCATGTCCATCCTGATACGGGGCGTGTTGATTTTGACGAGGTATGGAATCTTGCCCGAAAATATAAACCAAAAATGATAATCTGTGGAGGTAGTGCCTATCCTCGTTTCATTGAATTTGAGCAGTTTCGGGAGGTAGTCGATGAGGTAGATGCATTTCTCATGGCGGATATCGCCCATCCGGCAGGTCTAGTGGCAATGGGTTTGCACCCCTCTCCAATTCCTTACTGTGATGTAATTACGACAACCACCCATAAAACTCTCAGAGGTCCTCGGGGAGGAATGATTATGATGGGTGAGGATAGAGAAAATCCTTGGGGGAAAGTTGCTCCGAAGTCCGGCCGAGTGAAAATGATTTCAGAATTGATTGACTCCATGGTGATGCCGGGTATTCAGGGTGGACCTCTCATGCATATCATAGCCGCTAAAGCTGTAGCTTTTGGGGAAGCTTTAAAACCGGAGTTTTCGGAATATGCTCGTCAAATAGTTGATAATGCTAAAAGTATGGCTGAAGAATTTCTTTCCAGAGGATATCATCTTGTTTCTGGCGGGACAGATACCCATTTGGTTCTCATTGATCTGACAGAAAAAGGCATCACTGGGAAAAAAGCGGAAAATGCCCTTGAAAAGGTTGGAATTACTGTCAATAAAAATATGGTACCATTTGATCAGAAAAGTCCCTTTATCACCAGTGGAATTCGAATAGGTACACCAGCAGTAACGACTCGCGGGATGAAAGAAGATGAAATGAAAACAATAGTAGCGTTGATTGATAAGGTAATATCTTCCCCAGACAGTGAAGATTTATTATCAACTGTGATGTCTGAAGTGCTGAATCTTTGCGGGGATTTTCCTCTATATAGAGACCTCGTTAGTTAATATTATTCTTAGGAATTTTGATGGCTGAAAGTCACCGGATTTGGAGCCAAAAACTATCAGGAATATTCCTTTTTATTCTATTTACTACTGCGTGTACTCCTGCTTATCTGGTCCGGAACCAACCTAATCTTGCGGAAAATATTTATGCTTTGAAAGTTGACAGAATTGAGAAGCAGGTAGCCCGCAATCCTGATAATCCCGATTTACTTCTGAAGGCTGTTTCCAATTTAACAATATATTCTTATGGTTTCCTGATGGAGAAAGCTGATAGAGAAGTTGTAAAAAATTATCATCAGGGGAAGAAATTATACCATCGTGCACAGAATATTTTTAATCGTGCCAAAGATTATGGGTTAAGAGGAATTAAATTTCATTATCCTGGATTTGATAGTTTGATGGAAGCAACAAAAATGGAATCGTTTACTTTCAAAAAAGAAGATGTTCCATTTTTTTATTGGACTGCTGCAGCTTGGGGTGGAGCCATTTCTGCTAGTAGAGGAGATTTGGATTATGTCGTCGAATTACCTAAAGTTGGTTGGCTTTTAGAACGGGCAATAGATGTAGATTCTGACTGGAATAAGGGGGCGCTCTATTCGGCAATGATTTCATATTCAATGAAGAGGCCTGACCAGGGTGGAAAAGGTGAAAAACTGGCTAGATTGTATTTTAAAAAAGCTATAGAATCATCAGGGGGACATGATTGCAGTCCATATGTAACATTGGCGGAACTTGTTTCAGTAAATAACCAGGATCACAAGGAATTCGAAGAGCTTTTGAAAAAAGCTTTAACTATTGATATTGATATAGATCCGGAATTAAAATTATCCAATATCATTGCCCAGTCCCGTGCCCGTTGGCTTTTAGAACAAAAAGAGGAATTATTTTATTGATATGCTGAAACGTTTATTCAAAAACGCTATTTTTCTCATGATTTTGGTGTCTGTTCTCGTAGCAGGGAAAAAAACTGTAATAAAAATGGCCACACTTGCCCCGGAAGGTACGGATTGGCACGGAATGTTAATGGAAATGGGGCAGAGATGGAAAACCGCAACCGAGGGGAATGTTATTTTACGAATTTATCCCAGTGGTGTGGTAGGTGATGAACGTGATATGATACGAAAAATGCGGATTGGGCAGATCCATGCGGCGGCCATTACCACTGAAGGGCTTTCCGAAATTAATCCTGATGTCAATGTATATATTATCCCCATGTTATTTGACGACTACGATGATGTAGATTGGTTCCGAAAAAAGATTGGGAAAAAACTTGAAGAAGGAATCAAGGAAAATGGTTTTACCCCCTTGTTATGGGCGGATGTTGGTTGGGCGCATTGGTTTACCGTAACACCTATTCAATATCCGGAAGATTTAAAAAAAGCAAAAATATTTACCTGGGCAGGAGATTATAAAGCAGCTGAATTGTGGGGAAAAGGTGGTTATATGGCTGTTCCACTCGCATCAATAGATATTTTGTCCGGGTTACAAACGGGATTAATTGATGCTATCGGTGTAACTCCAATAGCTGCATTGGCATCACAGTGGTTTGGAATTGCAAATCATATGTTGGAAATGAAATGGGGATTATTGACAAGTTCTATAATCATTGACAATCGTATTTGGGACCGAATACCATCTGTCTATCAAAAATCTTTATTGGGGATTGCGCAGGAAATTGGAGCCAGCCACCAGAGGATCCATCGTTATGATGATGATAAATCCATTGAGATTATGAAAAAAAATGGCCTTGTTGTTCATCCTCAGTCTGTGGAAGATCATTTATTTTGGAAGTCGCACTTGAAAACATGGTATCCTGATATTCGGGGCACCTTTATTCCGGAAGATATATTTGATCAGGCGATAGAATTGATGAAGCAGAGAGAATCCAAGTGATACAACTTGTCCAACTGTGAATCGGACAAAAATCCATCTGGTTGAACGGCTGAAATGGGGGGAGGACATTTTGGCTTTAACCGTATTCTTCACGATGGTTTTTATTCCTACTTTTGAGACCATTGCACGATTTGTCAATTTTCGTGGTATTCCAGCTTCCCCGGTACTTGTTCAGCATTTGACCTTATGGATTGGTTTTCTTGGTGCTATTCTTGCAGCCCGTCAGAATAAACTTCTCGCTCTAACAACAACCCCTCTTTTTTCGATTGATGAGCAATTTCATTTTGGGAGATGGATAGCTAAAGTTATCTCTTTTATTGTTGTTCTAACTCTGATGTGGGGTAGTTGGGAATTGGTGAAGGTTGAGTTTGCTTACTCCGTTGATATTGCACCAAATATCCCACGCTGGTTTACCCAGGCTGTCATGCCCTTCTCATTTGGTTTGATCGCTATTCAAATCCTCATCAATAGCACTGAGAATAATTTATACCGTGCTTCCATCCTGATGATGACAGTCTTATGGATAATTATAGGACTAACCGGTGTTTTTCAGAATGAGTATTGGTTGATATGGATTGGTCTTGGAATTTTGAGCGTCTCAGTTCTGTACGGAGCACCAATTTTCGTCGGGTTGGGAGGTGTTGCTGTCCTTTTTTTCTGGGGTGATTTTACACCAATTTCTGCTATACCAGCTGAAATGTACCGAATTGTTGTTTCACCAACACTCCCTACAATTCCTCTTTTCACTTTGGCTGGATATATTTTAGCAGAAAGCGGTGCTTCCCGAAGAATGATTGACGTTTTCAGCAGCACTTTTGGATGGATAAGAGGAGGAACACCGGTTGTGGTTGTTTTGTTATGTGGGTTTTTTACCGCTTTAACCGGGGGTTCTGGTGTAACAATTTTAGCTCTAGGAGGACTTTTATATCCTTTATTAAGAAAATCCGGATATTCAGAATTATTTTCCTTGGGACTTATTACTGTATCTGGATCGTTAGGTTTGTTATTTCCACCCAGTTTGCCTGCCATAATTTATAGTGTAACTGCCGGTGTGTCAGTTAAAGATGTATTTATTGCAGGATTAATTCCCGGAACATTGCTCGTCACCTTTGTTGCTGGTTGGGCTATTCTCAGGGGAGAAAAAGAACGAATAAAGGTACAGTCTTTTCAATGGGATTCAACTGTAAAAAGTCTCTGGATAGCTAAGTGGGAATTGATTATTCCAATCTTGATTCTTTATGGTGTATTTGGTGGATTTACAACGCTGGTGGAAACAGCAGCAATTACGGTAGTATATATCCTTATAATCGAGACATTAATTTATAAGGATTTACCATTGAATAGTCTTCCAAAGATCGTTGTGGATTGTGCAACTCTGGTTGGCGGAGTGTTAATTATTCTCGGGGTAGCCATGGGAGTGACAAGTTATCTCGTGGATGCACAGATCCCTATGCATTTATTATCCTGGGTTAAGGAAACAATTTCATCGAAATATATTTTTCTTTTATTGTTGAATGGGCTTCTACTTCTTGTAGGATGCATGATGGACATTTTTTCGGCAATTATTGTTATTGTTCCTCTTATCAGTCCCTTAGGACATTATTTCGGAGTTGACCCAGTACATCTGGCCATAATATTCATTGCAAACTTAGAATTGGGTTTTCTGACACCTCCGGTGGGGATGAACTTATTTTTATCTGCTTACCGATTTGATAAAAGTATGCCTGTAATTTATAAGGCAACTTTACCGTACTTTACCATTCGGATTCTGGTTGTTTTACTTATTACTTATCTCCCGATCATTTCTCTTGGTTTGATACATTAAAAATGGATTTGGAGATTTGGAACAAATTTGATTCAATTCATTATAAATGTGTTGAAAATCACACTTCTGAAACAGTACTTGACAAGTGAAAGGTTCAGAGGATATATTCTCAGGAGTAAATGGAAAACTTAATGACATATCGCTAACCGTTCTAAACATCAGGCCCTGTCTTTCGGGTCTCGCAATAAATAACAATTTAAAACAACGGGAAAGGTAAGCCTAATGAAGCGTTTAGCAATATGTTCAGGATTATTACTTATAACACTTGTTAACCCTGTTTTTAGCGTAGGGGAAGCGGGGGCAATATTTTTGTTAATTGCACCGGGAGCAAGAGCCGGTGGTTTGGGGGAAGCTCAAGTTGCCGTAACGAATGATGCGTACGCCAGTTATTGGAATCCTGCGGGTCTAGGATTTTTAAAAGGACAGGAATTGTCGTTGATGTATGTCCCTGAATGGCTTCCAGGATTTAATCTGGATGATATGTATTATTCTTTTGCTGCTTACCGAAAGTCTTATCCCTATCTAGGTACAATTGGTGGACATATTATCTTTCTAAGCCTGGGTGAACAAACCCGCACTGATGAACAGGCAAATTATCTGGGGAAATTTACAAGTTATATGGCTGCATTGACGATATCTTATAGTGCATTATTATCTGATAACAGATCTTTTGGATTAAATGCGAAGATTTTTCATCAGCATTTAACAGATTTAGCTACTGCATCTGAAAAAGGAAAAGGCTATTCTACTGATTTTGGATTTGATATTGGTTATATGCACAAAGAGTTTTTATCTCCTCGACTTGACTTAGGGCTAACAATTACAAATATCGGTCCCAAGGTATCCTTCATAGATGTGAACCAAGGAGATCCGCAACCTACTAATTTCACATTGGGCTTAAATTACAGATTAATTGACGAACAGTTCAATAAATTGAATTTGATTTATGATGTTGATAAACTATTGGTTGGAGCCTACGCTGCTATGGACTGGGACGGGGACGGGTATATTGGAAGATATGATGAAAATGGGTCCTATAACGGTTCTGGTGGCTATAATAGTGATGGGCAACAGGAAACCGCTTATTCTGATCCAATTTATTTGGGCATATTTACTTCCTGGGTTGATGATTGGCTATTGGGTGGGGATCGAGATTTAGCAATCAGTTCTTCCTACACTCCAGATGGATTTATCGGTGGTTATAATTGGATTGATAGTGATGAAAATGGAGTAATGGATGTTAATCAGTGGGATGATAAAAATGAAAATGGTGATATGGATATTGGTGAAGGAGAAATAATTGAATCGGGGATTAATCAAGATGACATTGACTTTGGTGATCCTAATTGGGGAATCTATAACAAATGGGGCCAAAAGGAAGTAGGCAATTCAGATGACCGTTCCATAAAAGATGAATTGAAAAAACTTATCCATCATTTTGGACTGGAATATTGGTATTCTAAATATTTTGCATTGCGTGCCGGGTATTATTATGATCAGGAGGGGAAAATAAATAATCCAACGTTTGGCGTTGGTCTCCGTTTTGCAGGATATGGATTTGATTTTGGTTTTACATCTGGTGAACCGGGGCATCCCCTCACCAATACCATGCGGTTTTCATTGAATATGGCAATAAACAGCCCCAAGCAGGTAATCCAGCCATAATTAGTTTATAGGATTTCTGTATGCCAACCTGCAGGTTGCTCCTGCTTTTCTCTTTAGTTTGGGCTCGATTAGTAGCTTTAGATGTTTTCATAAATCCGGTGACAGGATTCAGGAAAATTGCTGCTATCCGGGTATCTTTTCAGCCGGATGACTCACAGGGAACAACTGGTGATGGGACATTTCTTTTAGCACAAAACACCGTGTCCTGTGGAAACTACACCATAGACAGGGCCCCACACGATAAATCCTACTTCGAATCCCAATTACAAGCAGTTGACAGTTATTTCCGAAATGTATCTAATGGCCACTATGGAATTGACTTGGATAACTCACAAGTATTTCCAGATGGTGAAGCAGCATCTTATCCGTTAGATCATACAATGGACTATTACCATCCTTACGGAGAATCAGATGAGGTTTATGAACAAAAACTTGTGGAATTATTTAAAGATGCACTCACGATAGCCGTTTCTGTTGATAATATCCTCCCTTTTCCTGATTCTACTTTAATTGTTGTTTTTCATGCAGGAATCGGCCAGGATTTTTCTTTGCCATTTCTAGATCCAACTCCGGAAGATATTCCGTCAACCTATGTAGATAGAGAAATGCTTGGTGAACCAATTTTTAATGTTGAACATGGAATTATTTTGCCGGAGACTCAAAATCATTTACTTTTTGATGAAGCGGAAGATATTTTTACCGATCCGGCAGAATCCTGCGATTACCAGTTTGGTCTTACGGGAACATTTGCTCTTATGATGGGTTTTGCGGAAGGGCTTCCGCCGCTCTGGGATACGGAAACTGGTGAAAGTGGAATTGGTGTATTTGGACTTATGGATCAGGGCTCAAACAATGGCCGAGGAATGATTCCATCTCCGCCAGATGCATGGACGCGAATTCATGCAGGATGGGCAACTCCTATTACGGTACAACCAACTACACAAATTGATTTACCAGCTCGATCATTGCAGGATTCTATAATTAAAATATTGATTGATGATGATGAGTATTTTTTAATCGAAAACAGGAATAACTGGTTTCGTGATAATGTAAATATTGATTCTGTCAGATATGCAATATATGATAATACAGATGATTATCCGGATTATGTTGAGGTATTGTTTGATTCTATAGCTATAGAATTTGATGAAAATGGAGTGGTTACTTCTGTATCTAGTTACGATTTAGGTTTGCCTGCCTCCGGTCTGCTTATATGGCATATTGATGAATCAGTTATCCTGACAGCTCCGGATGAATATTCAATTAACGCTGACAGAGAACGCAAAGGAATAGATTTAGAGGAAGCCGATGGTGCACAGGATATTGGTTACCCAAATATCCATCTTTTTACCGATCCTACAAGTGGATATTTCGGCGATATGTGGTTTGATGGAAATCCTGAGTACAAAAAATTAAATAATGGATTGGAATTCCCTGAGTTTGGTCCGTATTCATATCCAAATACCAAATCCAACGATGGAGCATCTACATTCCTGAGCATTGCTAATATCAGTGCTCCCGGAGATACCATGTCTTTCACAGTTTCAAATACATTTTTAGTGGATGGTTTTCCGGATACGGCAGCTTTTATTCGAACTGTGTATGATCTTAATGGTGATGGTGTGAATGAGGTTTTTGGAGGGAAGGATTTGCTCTGGTGGGCAAGTTCAGATGATTTAAGTGAGAGTAATCGCACATATTTTTATGATGAATTAGATATGGATAATATCTTTATTGGCTTCGAATTTGATCAGGAGAATGATACAACTATTGCTGAAGTATTTTTAGACTCTCCAAATTTTGTTGTTTATGATACTAATGGTACACAAATCTCCTTAGATGTAGAAAAATGGGAGAATCACAAAAATACAGTATTTGGTTCGTTTAGTGCGTTAGACAGTATTTCTTTAGAAGATATAAATGTGACGTGGACAGAAAAAACTTTTGATTATATTGCCGGAATTGATATTGATTTAGATGCATCATTGGACGTATTAGCATTGAGTTCAGATGGATTCCTGTATTGTTTTAATTCTGATCTTATTTTGATGGCAGGGTTTCCGTTGGATATTCAATTACAGCCGCCCATCCTTTCCCGTGATTTACTAGATGATTCCCATCCGGAAATAGTTGCAAGATCAGCAGATTCAACCTCCCTTTATGTTTTTGATTATCAAGGAAGAATTCAATACCAGTTTGCATCAAGGAAAGATGACGAATTAGTTGCAGTTGAAAATATTGATGAAAAGAATTCAATTCTCACAAGGTTCTCTATTTATCAATTAGGAAATTCAACCGAAACCAAAGGGAATGAATGGGCGTCTGAACACGGTGACTGGGGCAGAGGCCGGACAGTTTCTCTGAATTATTCAGTGGATTTTTCAGGTGAAAATCTTCTAACAAGGGCCTACTGCTATCCGAATCCAGTCCGGAATAACTCTGGTACACTTCGAGTTGAAAGTATCAACGCTGAAAAAATTGAGGTCAGGCTGTATGATCTTGCCGGCTATTTTGTAGATACTTTCACCAAGGATTCATTTACTTCCGAAAACCAGATTTCAGAATGGATTTGGGATGTAAGTGATGTGGATTCTGGTGTTTATTTTGCAAATGTTACTGTAAATAATGGTGAGAAAAGTGAAACAACAATTCTCAAAATTGCTGTTATTCATTAAAAATGCGTTTCCATTCATTCATTTTCTGCCTTGCATTTATCGGATTTTTCTCCTTGAGTTTTCCTCAAGTAACCTACAACCATCCTGAACTGAACTGGCAGACGTTTGAGACAGATCATTTCATGATTCATTTTTATGATGGAACGGAACATTCAGCAAGAGAAGGGGCGGTTGTGGCTGAAAATATTTATCCATTTGTTACTGATTTATATGATTATGCACCACCGGTAAAAACGCATATAATTTTTACGGACACTGATGATATTGCAAATGGGGCGGCATATTATTACGATAACAAAATTATTATTTGGACCATGCCGCTGGATTTCGAACTTCGGGGCAGTCATCGCTGGCTCCAGAATGTCATCACCCATGAATTCACTCATATCGTTTCCATGCAAAAAGCCATGAAAGCAGGATTAAAATACCCGGGAGCATATCTTCAGTATATGGGATATGAGGATGAAAAAAGACAAGATGTTTTGTACGGATTCCCAAATACTTTAGTGAGTTATCCTTTGCCGGGCACTGCTGTTCCTCCCTGGCTGGCAGAGGGCACCGCCCAGTTCATGTATGAAGGAGCGGACTATGATAATTGGGACACACACCGGGATATGATTCTACGGGACAGAGTTTTATATGATAATCTTTTAACACTGACAGAAATGAATACCTTTGGAAAATCCGGAATTGGGAATGAATCCACCTATAATTCCGGATATGCTTTATGCCGTTATATCGCTGTGAAATATGGTCCGGAAAAACTGAAAATGATCATGGAGGAATTGTCTCATCCCTTCCAGTATTCCATTGATAATGCCACTGAAAAAGCAACGGGACTTCCAGGAAAAGAGTTGTACAATAATTATAAAGATGTGCTTGAAAAAAGATATGATTTATTAACTGCAACGATGAGAGAGAACGAACAAAAAGGGAATATTCTTATTTCAGAGGGGACAGCGAATCTTCATCCGGTGTGGTCACCGGATGGAAAACGATTTGCTTATATTTCAAATAAAAATAACGACTATTTTGGTCAGACAGATTTATTTATTTATACAATAGATACGAAAGAAGAAGAAAAGATTTCCGGTGGAGTAAAAAGTGCTCCTAGCTGGCATCCTGATGGAAAGACCATTTACTACACAAAAAAGCCAAAAAATCCCGATAAAACCGGTTCAAAATATTTTGATCTTTTTGAATATAGATTTGAATCAGAAGAAGAAACCCGCCTGACAAAGGAAACCAGGGCATTTTCCCCTGTGTTTATTCCATCTGACAGTTCTATTGCCTTTATTGCAACCAAAGATGGAAGTCAGAATCTCCATCAGTTTGATTTCAAAAGAAACGTGATCCGGAAACTCACCGATTTTGATAATCATAAGATTATTCATTCGCTCTTTTATGATTCTGTTAAGGGTTGGTTGATTTTTGACCATACTGATCATCATTTTCGTAATATTGGTTACCTGTCTTTGGAAGATTCAACTTATGGTGATTTTTTCAACAATGCGCTTTGGGATGAACGGGATATGACGGTAACACCATCAGGTCAAATCGTTTATTCAGACGATAGAAGCGGGATTTTCAATCTTTACCAGATCGATGAAGAAAGTGGTAGACAGGGATATATAACCAATGTGACTGGCGGCGCTTTTATGCCTGACGTTAATGCAAATGGGGAAATTTTATATTCACTGTATGAGAATGGTGGATATAAAATAGCTTTTTTGGATTCTGTCAATTTGATAGGTGAAGAAAATGTTGGGTATTCATCCACCTATTTTCTGAGGAATGAAAATATTCAGCCACCTTTATTGGAGCAGGATACTTCCATTGCATCAACCTATGAGGACAATTTTCCGTCTATGTTTATTCTTCCAAAAATTATGGCAGATTACGGAACGGTGAAGCCGGGATTTTACTTTTATTCCAGTGAGA
>Ga0187827_10000310_pt1 | contig 78112 bp, 72 predicted proteins | sample ETNtaG_39_FD_167969 | JGI IMG/M metagenome (GOLD analysis project Ga0187827, IMG submission 167969) | Marine microbial and viral communities from oxygen minimum zone, Eastern Pacific Ocean - ETNP2014_SV_150_PacBio MetaG (Illumina Assembly) | ecosystem: Environmental > Aquatic > Marine > Hypoxic... | reverse complement strand
CCCTTTACCCAGCCCAGAGGAGTTTTCCCATGCCCCCCAACTATCCTCCTGTCATCGGCATTCTCGCCGGGAGCGGTCTCTACGACATGGAGGACCTAACCAACCAGCGCCGTGAAAAGGTCCATTCCCCATTTGGCAAACCCTCCAGCGAGTTATGTTTCGGTGAGTTGGAAGGCGTGCAGCTAGTGTTTCTGCCCCGCCACGGCAACGGCCACCGCCTTCCACCGTCAGAAATCAACTTTCGTGCTAATATTGATGCTATGAAACGGGCTGGTGTTACCGACATTCTCTCGGTAAGCACGGTGGGTAGCCTCAATCCAGACCTACCACCAGGCACCTTCGTCATCATCGACCAGTTCATTGACCGTACTTTCGCCCGTAACAAAAGCTTCTTCGAATCTGGTCTTGTAGCTCATGTCTCCATGGCCCACCCAGTCTGCGCCAGGCTCAGTAAGCATGCCAAGGCGGCAGCAAGGGAGGCAGAGATTCCAGTAGTGCACGGTGGCACCTACCTGGTGATGGAAGGCCCTCAGTTTTCCAGCCGCGCCGAATCTGAACTATACCGTAGCTGGGGCTGCGACGTAATCGGCATGACCAACATGCCCGAGGCCAAGCTAGCCCGCGAAGCGGAGATCTGCTACGCCACCATCGCAATGGTCACTGATTTCGATTGTTGGCATCCTGATCATGATAACGTAACAGTGGAAACGATTGTCGAAGTGCTGCAAAGCAATACTCGCAGGGCCCGTTTGCTCATCGGTGCCCTAATGCCAAAACTGGGTGGCCACAAGGGGCCCTGCACGGAAGGGTGCCAGATGGCGCTAGAATACGCCCTGATTACTGCTCCAGAAGCGCGGGATCCTGAACTGGCCCGACGTCTTGATGCGGTAGCAGGCCGTGTGCTGGGAAAACAGAAGCCGACAGAAACATCATGAAGGTGCACGGAAGACCAACGCGCACCATCCGCCAAGCCGAGGATGGCTGGGCGGTGGAGATCATTGACCAGACGCAGCTGCCCCATCATTTCGTAATCCGCCGCCTGACCACGCTGGACGAGGCCGCCCACGCCATTTCCGCCATGCTTGTTCGCGGGGCACCGCTAATCGGCGCTACCGCCGCCTATGGTGTCTGTCTGGCACTGCGCGAGGATGCCTCCGACCACGCCCTTGACAATGCCTGTGACACCCTGATGGCTACTCGCCCCACAGCTGTCAATTTGCGCTGGGCATTAAAAACAATGCGGGTTCTTCTCACCCCTCTTCCTGAGGATAAGCGGTGTACAGCGGCATATGTGCAGGCAGCAAAAATCTGTGATGAGGACGTGGCAATCTGTTACAATATTGGCCTCAACGGCCTACCTCTTATTGTCGAGATAGCGAAAGGTAAGATCAAAGATACGCCAGTGAATATCCTCACCCACTGTAACGCAGGTTGGCTTGCAGCGGTGGACTGGGGCACGGCCTTGGCGCCCATCTACGCTGCCCATAATGAAGGGATTATCATCCATGTATGGGTGGACGAGACAAGGCCCCGCAACCAGGGAGCATCCCTCACCGCTTGGGAGTTGGGTCAGAATGGTGTCTCCCACAGTGTTATTGTCGATAATGCTGGGGGGCATCTGATGCAGCATGGTAAGGTAGATTTAGTCATTACTGGTACCGACCGAACCACCGCCAACGGCGACGTGTGTAATAAGATAGGCACCTATCTGAAGGCACTAGCTGCTCACGATAACGGAGTCCCCTTCTACGTAGCCCTACCGGGGTCTACCATTGATTGGACCATGAGCAGTGGCGTTGCCGAAATCCCTATCGAGGAACGAGATCCAACCGAAGTGAAGTGGATTTCAGGACGAACAGCAGAAGGTGAGATGGTAGCTGTGTACGTTACTCCTGAAGAATCCGCTGCAGCTAATCCAGCCTTCGACGTGACCCCAGCACGGCTGGTGACAGGGCTCATCACCGAGCGCGGCATCTGCCATGCTTCTCGCGAAGGGCTTGCAGAGCTTTACCCAGAATTGGCAGGTCAAGGAACGATATGAGTCCCGGTGCGACATTCCCAGTAATGCAACATTCATTTTCTGTTCACTTACTCGTGACTAGTCTGCGGTGGTGACCCGTAAAAGAATATCATTGCTCCAAGAGCGCCGCATTATCATCTCTACCGCCAGATCGCTGCATGCGAAAGGTCTGGTCCATGGCCGGGAAGGTAATGTGAGTCTCCGCGTGGGCAACAACATACTTATCACACCCACAAACATGAACTACGAGACTCTCGAGCCTTCCGATATTGTCTCGATAACCAGCATGGGTAGAACGAGTAGTAAGCATTCGCCTTCCAGCGAGTGGCAGCTTCATCTTGATATTTTCTCCTCCCGGTCGGAGATAAACGCAGTAGTACACACTCACTCCGTATCTGCTACAGCGCTAGCCTGTCAGGGCCTCGGAATTCCTCCCTTTCATTACATGGTAGCTCTTGCCGGCGGCACGGACATCCGCTGCGCGCCCTATGCTACTTTCGGAACCAAAACATTGGCACAAAATACAATAGTGGCGTTAAAAAACCGCCGCGCCTGTCTTCTCGCCTATCACGGAATGATTGCCATAGGTGAGACCATTGACAAAGCGGCAGAACTTACCAGAGAGGTGGAATACCTAGCAGAACTGTACTGGCGGGTACGCCTGTTGGGAAAACCGAAGCTGCTTTCATCGGTCGAGATGAAAAAGACGCTTAGAAGATTCACTACTAGAAAGCGTCAGTCTATGACTAAAGGCAAAGGAAAACGCGGCTGCTCATCTTAATACCTAGAGGCCGCAGCATTCCTCCTGTTTCAGATTACAGATGAAGTACATCAGCGACTAGTTAATATCGTAAGTTACATCATCTGAACCCAGGAGTCGCACCCTCACACATTAAAGCGGAACAGGATCACGTCTCCGTCATTCACAGCGTAGTCTCTACCCTCTTGGCGCATTTTGCCAGCGTCGCGCGTACCCTGTTCACCGCCGTATGATATGTAATCATCGTAAGATATAGTCTCGGCGCTGATAAAGCCCTTCTTGAAGTCAGTATGGATGACACCCGCCGCCGCCGGCGCCAGTATGCCCCGGCGCACAGTCCAGGCGCGGGCTTCCTTGGGGGTGGCGGTGAAGAAAGTAATGAGGTTCAGCAGCGCATAGCCGGCGTGGATGATGCGGGCGAGACCGGTTTCCTCCAGCCCCAGGACGGCGAGAAACTCTTCCCGCTCCGCCTCGTCGCTTAACTGCGCCACCTCGGCCTCGATGGCCGCCGAGATCACCACGCAACCCGCACTCTCTTTTTCCACCGTCTTCGCGAAACACGCCGAGAACTCGTTGCCAGCGGCGGCCCCTTCCTCCACGTTGCACACGTAGAGCACCGGCTTTGAGGTCAGTAGCTGCAAGCGCGCTAGCGCCCGCAGCTGGTCGGGATTATCACTGAAGGAGCGGGCCGGCTTACCCTCGCGCAACACTTCCAGGACCCGGGTCATCAGGTCAAGTTCGTCTTTGGCCTCCTTGTTGCCGCTGCGCGCCTTCTTGGTAGCGGACTCGGCGTGTTTCTCAAGGTTTTCCAGGTCGGCCAGCATGAGCTCCGTTTCCACCGTGTCGCGGTCACGCAGCGGGTCTATATCGCCCTCCACATGGGTTATGTCGCCGTCGGAGAAACAGCGCAGCACATGGACGATGGCGTCCACCTCACGGATATGGCCCAGGAACTGGTTGCCCAGCCCCTCGCCCTTGCTGGCGCCGCGCACCAGCCCCGCGATATCCACGAATTCGAGTTGGGTCGGCAGCACCCGGGCCGACCCCGCCAGTTGCGCCAGTTCATCGAGACGGGGATCTGGCACTGCCACCCGCCCGGTATTGGGTTCGACGGTGCAGAAGGGATAGTTTTCTGCTTCTGCCGCGGCGGTGGAGGTGAGCGCGTTGAACAGGGTGGACTTGCCCACATTGGGCAGGCCGACGATGCCGCAGTTAAACCCCATCAGGCCGGGTCCGAATCTGCTTTCCGGGACGGGGTTCCGCCTCCCTCACCCGGCGCCTCCTCCTTGGCCGGAGACTCTTGAGCCGGGGGTGGGGCTAGCCGCGCCACCTTGGTCATGAAGCCCTCGTCCTCGCCCGCAACCAATAGGGGTAGGCTCTCGGCGATGGCGTCGATCAGGGGGTCGAGCCAGGCCTTGTCTGCTTTGGCGAAGTCCTTGAGCACATGGCCCGTCACCTTGTCGCGGTGGCCGGGATGGCCGATGCCGAGACGGATACGCCAGAAGTCGAGACCGAGGTGGGAAGCAATGCTGCGGATGCCCTTATGGCCAGCCGCGCCACCACCGAACCTGACCCGTAGCCTGCCCGGGGCGAGGTCGAGCTCGTCGTAGAAAACGAAAATCTGATCGGGCGGCACCTTGAAGAAACGCGCGGCCTCGCCCACGGCGCGACCTGATTCGTTCATATAGGTTATAGGCTTGAAGGCCAACGCCTTTTCCCCGGCTACCTCGCCCTCGGACAGCTGTCCCTGGAACTTCTTGAGGAATGGAGGAAAGCCGTGAGCCACGGCCAGATGGTCGAGCGCCATGAAGCCGATATTGTGGCGGTTTCCAGCATAGTCGCGGCCCGGATTTCCCAATCCTACAAAAAGCAACATGGCACCGCCCCGTTTCTTGTCTTCGCGGAAAGACGGTTAGGACTCGGAATCCTTGGAATCGCCCTTGGAATCCCTGCCTTCTTCGGCTTTCTCTCCCTTGGGAGCCTCGGCGCCTTCCACGGCCTCGCCTTCCTCGCCTTCGGGCAGCTCGCCCTCTTCCAGTTCGCCCTCTTCAAGCTCGACCTCTTCGGGCTCGGGCTCGACCACAATGGTGGGAGCGGCGATGGTGGCGACCGTAAAGTCGCGGTCGACGATGGTGGGCACCACGCCTTCGGGCAGGTCAAGATCACTTATATGAACGCTGTCGCCGATATCGAGTCCGGTTAGGTCCACCTCGAAGGCCGTGGGAATGTTGGCCACGGCACAGATCACCTCGATGTCGTGGCGCACCACGTTGATGACCCCGCCTCGCTTGAGCCCGGGGGATTCTTCCTCGTTCAGGAACACCACCTCGATATTCACGTGCAGCTTGGTGTCCGCGGTAACGCGAAGAAAATCCACGTGAATGGGCTGATCGGTAAGGGGATGCAGCTGCACGTCACGGGGCAGCACACGGTGTTTGGTCCCGTCCACCTCGATATCGTACTGGCGCACGAAAAAGCCCTGTTGGCCGATCTCGCGGCCGAGCAGCTTGCTCTCCAGCGAGATTGTCACAGGGTCCTTCTTGTCGCCATAGATAACACAGGGCACAAGGCCAGCCTTGCGGACGGCACGGGCATTCCCCTTTCCGGCCCGTTCGCGCTTTTCGGCGGAGATGGTTGCAATTTCCGGCATTTTTTCTCACTCCACAACGTCTGTTGCCGTGTTGTCTTGGCGGCGGTTTCCGGCGCGCCAGCCTCCCAGGAGTGCCGAGGCGCCGATGGAAAACAGGCGTCCGCTCACTCGAAGAGGCTGGACACCGACTTTTCTTCACTGATTCTTAGGATCGCCTCGCCCAGAAGCGAGGCAATGCTCAACTGTTCTATATTCTTGATCTCACCCATGGCTTCGGTGGCCATGATGCTGTCGGTGATGACGAGCCGGTCAAGCGGCGAGGAGGCCACCCGATCCACGGCGCCGCCCGAAAGCACGCCGTGGGTGACATAGGCGGTAACGCCCGAGGCCCCCGCATCAATCAGCGCCTGGGCCGCGTTGCATAGGGTCCCGGCGGAATCGACGATGTCGTCCACCAGGACGCAATGGTATTCGTCCACGTCGCCGATGATGTTCATAACCTCGGATACGCCGGCCCGTTCGCGGCGCTTGTCGATGATAGCGAGGTCGACGCTGATGCTCTTGGCGATGGCGCGGGCGCGCACCACGCCGCCCACATCGGGGGAAACGATCATCAGCTGCTTGCTCCTGTATTTTTCCTTGATGTCCTTGATGAAAACCGGCGCAGCGAACAGGTTGTCGGTGGGAATGTCGAAAAAGCCCTGAATCTGCCCAGCGTGAAGATCGAGGGTCAGCACCCTGCTGGCCCCGGCCACGGTGACAAGATTGGCCACCAGCTTGGCGGAAATAGGGCTGCGGGGGCCTGATTTGCGGTCCTGACGGGCATAGCCATAATAGGGGATTACGGCGGTGATGCGGCGCGCCGACCCGCGCTTCAGGGCGTCAATGGCCACCAGCAGTTCCATCAGGTTGTCATTGGCCGGAAACGAGGCGGATTGGATAAAAAACACATCCTCGCCACGCACGTTTTCGAGAATCTCAACAAACACCTCCATGTCAGGAAAACGGCGGATGCTCGCCTTTGTCATGGGCAGGTTGAGATAGGCGCTGATGGCCTCGGCCAAGGGTGGATTGCTGTTTCCTGCGAGTATCTTCATCTCGTATATCCTGGCAACGGAAGCCGCCCGGGAACCGAAAAAAGGAAAACCCAAAAACCCCGTCCGGAAACGGAACCCGGCGGGACGCGGCGGAATGTAACAGGGTGTCGGGGGCCTGTAAACGCCCTTGAAAGCGGCTAATTTTCGAGAAAGATAACCGACAGGTTGCGGCCGAAATCAGATTCGCCGAAAAGCCGGGCACGGCGGTAACTGAAGAAGCGACCGGCCTCGGCGCAGGTGTCATAAGGTAACCGAGAGGCGTTCTTGAGTCCCAGAGCATAGAGGCAGTGAAAGATATAGGCCGAAAAATTGAATAAAAAATACCCCTGGCGCGGGGCCGGAGCAAAAATTTTGTGGTTTCCGATTCCCCAACCAGGGAAGTTGTCCGGGAATTCCGGTCCCACCTCATAGGATCGCATGGAAATGCAGGGGCCGATAACGGCGGTAATGCGCTCAGGAGCTGCACCGAGACCGGTCATAGCCTCGACCGTAGCCTCGATTACTCCAGCCAGAGCGCCTTTCCACCCCACATGAGCTATCGCGACCACGCCGACGCGGTTGTCTGCGAACAAGACCGGAGCACAATCAGCGGTAAGAACGCCCAACACCATCTCCGGGGATTTTGTCACCAAGGCATCCGCCTGTAGCACCTCTCCTTCCTGGACGACCCCCCTCACCACCGCCACCGTGGCACTATGGGTCTGATGGGGCGTGACAAGAGAATTGGGAGACACGTCTAGCCGCACCATGGCCCGGTCGCGATTTATGCGTACACATTCCGGATCATCATTGGAACCGGGACCACAATTAAGCGACTCATAAATGCCCGTGCTCACCCCCCCCTGACGGGTAAAGAAGGCATGATGGATACCACTATGATTATTGAAAGCCCCAGAACTGACGATAGGAACGGAAGTATCGGCGGTCATAACGGGCCCTGTGTTGTTACAGAAAATGAGTTGGGAGAAACTAGAATCCCGCAGGCACCGGCTGCGATGAGCCCGTGAGGGCGAAAGCCTTAAACAGGGTGCCCATTTCCTCCTCTGAGATCAAGCGCTGGCAGCCGCTTTTCAGAAGCCAGCGCTCTTCCTCCGGCACGGATTCGGCTAGCTGCGCGGTACGGGCCTCGATCCCTAGAGAGCGCAGGAACGCGCCTTGAGAAAGCGGACCGTGGACATGTATTCCTGAGTCCAAGGCCGTAGTCGTGAGGGCGGCGAAATCCACGTGAGCGGTGATGTCGGTGTAGCCCGGTGCCTCCAGAACGGCACATGGGCAATGACCACGTACCGCCTGAAGGGTGTCCCCGATGGCGCTCCGGGCATAGCCGTAATCCACCACCAAGGCCGCGCCTCCATAACAACCGAGGCGCGCGGAGAGGTCGCTTAAGAAGGTTAAACCGCCGGGACATATTTCGGTGATGCTTCCTGGAGGCGCATCCGCCACCTCAGTTGCGGCCAAAGTCTCCGGTAGAGAAACGGTTCCTTCGGTAAGCAGGAAGCGGAACCCGCCCGTCTCCGAGTCTAGCCCCACTAGGCGTTCGCGCCAGCCATCAGCCGCTCGTTGAAACTGATGCACAGGCAGGGCGTCAAGAAACTCGTTGGCCATAAGCAGTAGAGGAACCTCCCCAAAAATGCGGTCAAGGGACTCTACCCAAACCACCTCGTGGTCGTGGAGGACTTCTTCCTGATGAGCTCTTAATACTGGGCTGTTTTCCACAAGATGTACCCGTGCCGCAGCAAGAAAATCAGGATTCATAGATACCGCACGTAGGGCATCCGCCATCAGGGTACCGCGCCCCGGCCCCATCTCCACCAAGAGAAAAGGATCGGGAGATCCCAAGCACCGCCAGTAATCGAGACACCACAGGCCCAGCAGTTCTCCGAAGACTTGGGTGATTTCGGGGGCGGTGATAAAATCTCCGGCACGGCCCAATGGATCGCGCTTCATATAATAGCCGAATTCTGGATGGCCCAAAGCTGCTGCCATGTATTGGGCTACAGTGAGCGGGCCCTCACTCTTCATGCGTGCACGCAGCTCCGTCTCCAGCCCCGTCACAGCATTCTCACGAGTTGGTTTCTCCCGCTTTGTTATCTGGAGGTTCCGTGTTGTCTTCTCGCACCACTTTCGTAGTCAGCCACAGGCCGAAAAGAAAAATAGGCAGAGAGAGAAGCTGCCCCATGGTGACTCCGGAAAAAAGGTAGCCGAGATGGGCGTCGGGCTGGCGGAAAAACTCCACTACGATGCGCGACAGGCCATAGCCCATAGTAAAGACTCCGCTGACCAGTCCCGGCCTTTCTAAGGCGCGGCCGTAGCGAATCAGGGCATAGAGTAAGAAAAACAGGGCTGGTCCTTCAAGGATCGCCTCGTAGAGCTGGCTGGGATGACGGGGATAGGGCCCACTGTGAGGGAAGACCATTGCCCAAGGCACATCGGAGACTCGGCCATAAAGTTCGCCATTGATGAAATTGGCGAGCCGACCGAAGAAAAGGCCGAGTGGAGCGGCGGCAGTAACAAAGTCGCCAAGCTTAAGAAAAGGAATGGCATGACGGCGACAGAAAAGAGCAATGGCGGCGATCAGACCAAGAAATCCGCCGTGGAAAGACATGCCGCCCTCCCACACCAGGAAAATTTCTTCCGGATTGCTAAGATAAAATCCAGGCTTATAGAACAAAGTATAGCCCAGCCGTCCGCCCAGAATCACCGCCAGAGTCGCCCATAACAGAAAGTCGTCGATCCTCTGCGGGGCGATTGTCGCCAGCGGACGCTTCGCCAGCGCTAGACAGTAGCGCCAGCCCAGAACCAGCCCAGCGATATAGGCCAGGGAATACCAGCGGATGAGCAGCGGCCCTAGTGCCAAGGCTACTGGGTCAATATGAGGATAAGGAAGAACCAAAATCACGGTCTACTCCCGCATCTAGGGCAAGCGGCGTAAATACTACCGCTATTTATAGGGATCCGGAGTATCGAGAAACTCCCGCACATAACGCTGCACTCCCTCTTCTAGGGAGGCAAACGGGTTGGCGTATCCAGTTACGCGCAGGCGGTCCATACGGGCCTGGGTGAAATACTGGTAATGGTCGCGAATTTCCTCGGGTATGTCCATGTACTCTATGGCGCATTCCAATCCCAACGTCCCGTAGACAGCTGCGGCAAGATCGGCGAAGCTCCGCGCCTTTCCCGTGCCCAGATTATAGATCCCGTTCAAGTCAGGATTGTCGAGAAACCACAACATCACATCTACACAGTCCTTAACCCAGATAAAATCGCGTAGTTGGCCGCCATCCTTATAGTCGGGTTGGTGCGACTTGAACAACCGACACGGCTTTCCCTCCCTGGCCACGGGGAAAATCTGGCAAACCACGCTTTTCATATCACCCTTGTGGTACTCGTTGGGACCATAGACATTAAAAAACTTGAGCCCTGCCCATTGTGGGGGGGCCTCACCACCACGGCTCAAACCCAGCACATGGCGGTCGAACAGATGCTTGCTCCAGCCGTAGAGGTTGAGGGGACGCAGCACGGCCAAGGCAGCGTCGCTTTCATCATCGTTGAAACCTTGGGAGCCGTCGCCGTAGGTGGCCGCCGAAGAGGCGTAGATAAAACGCTTCTCGTGCCTACAGCACCATTTCCACAGGTCCAGGGAGAATCGGATATTGGTGTCGAGGACAAGGTTCACGTCGGTCTCGGTGGTGGACGATATGGCGCCCATGTGAAAAAGTGCAGTCAAATCCCCTCCCAGATCATCGAGAAATGCAAAAATCTCTTCTGGGGGGACGATTCGCGAAATGTTACGTTTGTCGAGGTTGCGCCACTTGTCACCCTTTTCCTGCCGGTCACAGACCACAATTTCACCGTCGGCGCGCGCTTCCAACCCCGCCGCTAGATTCGAGCCGATAAAACCGAGGCCGCCGGTGATCAGATACATTTTTATTCTGCCGTCATTGGGGGAATTGGAGACTGCATTACCGGCTTTCGTTATAGGCATCCCCCCGAAATGCCGCAAGGGGAGGGTCGCGTAGGAAAGACAAACGGTTGCACCCTATGCTCCGGGGGTTCCATAATAAGGGCGCAGAACACGCCTTCTCCAGTGTTGTGCCCATATTGCTGCCCGTCACCACCTAGTTTACGAGAGCCTAGCCATGCAGACTCGCAACCATATTCTCGACGATCTGGCCAAAGTAGCCGGCGGTGCCCTGTCGGTGGCGACCGGAATCAAAAGAGAGACAGAGGTCGTCCTACGTCAGCAGTTTGAGAAGGTTCTCAATAAGATGGACCTGATCTCACGCGAGGATTTCGAGGCGGTACGAGCCATGGCAGCCAAAGCTCGCAACCAGCAAGAAGAACTAAGCAAGCGGGTGGCAGTGCTGGAGACTGCGCTGAAAATAAAACCGCGGCACAAGCCCGCTACGAAAAAAACCGCCACCAGGCGCGCCTCGAAAAAATCCCCTGCCCGAACGACAAAACCTAGCAATTGGAAGACTAAGACTGCCAAAAGTGAAACTCCCGGTATAAAAGGCGCTAAGGGCTGAGCCTATCGACTCCTTCCCTCTTATCCCCGCTATCCCCACCTTTATCCACAACATTTAGTGTTTCTGCATGTGTGTAGGCATAAATCTATGTTGCGCGGGGGTCGTCATTCTGGCACCCTACTATCTATAGTGTACATATACCCAAGCCCCACGACATATCTGATGCCCTGGGGCCCGTGGTCGGCGGCTTGCACTAGGAGGGCTCGGTCATGATTACTCATCACATTGAGACCTGTGATATTCCGGCTAACCCTCTCGACCTCATGGAGGAAATCGTCAGCTCTAACGAATGGCCTTTCGACCGCCCCAGCGACCGTGAGCTGAGGGTGGAATTTTCCGGCCAGTGGTGTGACTACCGCCTTTATTTCGGCTGGGCTAAGGAAATTAGCGCCATGCAGTTTTCTTGCGCCTATGACATGAAGGTGCCAGAGCCCAAGATTTCGGAGGTATGCACGCTACTTTCCATAATCAACGAACGACTGTGGGTAGGTCATTTCGATCTTGCCTCCGAGAGCCGGCTACTGTCCTTCCGCCACGGGGTTCTGCTGCGTGGGATGCACGGCGCCAGCGTGGAACAGCTGGAAGATCTTGTAGATATCGCGCTCTCGGAATCTGAACGCTATTATCCGGCCTTTCAACTTGTGGTCTGGGGTGGACGTACGCCTCTACAAGCCATAGACACCGCCCTTCTCGAGACGGTCGGCGAAGCGTGATAACGCTACCTTCTTCCCTGCTTCTCGTGGGCTACGGGAAGATGGGGAGCGCCCTTCTTGAACACTGGTTTAATCACGGCCTTACCACCGGGGCGGTTGTGGTGGTGGAACCCCATGAGGAGACCGCCACGGCCCTACGCAAACGTCACGGTCTCACAGTCCTTTCCTCCCCCTCCGAAACCAAAGGTGTGCCGCAGGTGGTGGTCTTCGCTATCAAGCCACAGATGATGGAGGAAGCATTGCCCCAGTATGCCAAGCTCGGTGCCGCTGGAACGAGTTCCGGGGCTCTCTTCGTTTCCATTGCTGCCGGACGCACCATTGCCTCCTTGACCCGTCATCTGGGGGCAGATGCTGCCATTGTGCGTGCTATGCCCAATATACCTGTGGCTATCGGCCACGGCATGACCGTAGCCTGCGCCAGTCCTACTGTCGGAAACACTCAACGCGAGCTCGCTGCTGACCTGTTCACGGCGGCTGGTGCTTTCACCTGGGTCGATTCCGAAAATCTGCTCGATCCGGTAACGGCAGTTTCGGGAAGTGGTCCAGCTTACGTGTTCCTGCTGGCCGAATGCTTAGCTCGCGCCGGAGTGGCCGCCGGACTCGACGAAGATCTAGCCCAGCAGCTGGCGTGCGCTACGGTATCGGGCAGCGGCGCACTCCTGGACAAAACACGCAAGACAGCAGCACAATTGCAGAGAGATATCGCCAGCCCTGGTGGTACCACCGAAGCGGCGTTGGAGGTTCTCATGGCGGAGCCGGGGATGCAAAAGCTTCTCACCGAAGCTGTGGCCGCCGCCACAGCGCGAGCGCGCCAACTCTCCAAATAGATATTCGCAGACGTTAGACTCCCAATCTACAAATCTTCTCTAAAGCTCCATATATGTGCGCCGCAAAATTATATTGCATCGCACAATGACTATTGACTTAGGAGTCTATCTGATCCATATTAACACTCTATTGTGCAGTGCAGCATAATTATACGCGTAAAAATACCTCTTTATGGAGAATTGAAAATGAGTGCCAATACAGCCAACCCCTTCCCCGAGATGGATTTCACCAAGGTGATGTCTGCCTTTAAGATTCCGGCAGTTAACACCGAGGGAATCATGGCTGCTCACAAAAAGAATGTAGATGCCCTTACCAGCGCCGGTCAGCTTGCCTTTGAAAGCGTGCAGGAGATCACCAAGCGCCAGGGCGAAATGATTAGCCAAGGTGTCGAGGAATTGACCGGCATCACCAAAGACGCCGCCATCCCGAGCTCTATCGAGGAATCCACCATCAAGGGTGCACAGGCTGTCAAGACCGTCTATCAGTCTGTGCTCGCCAATAGCTGGGATCTCAACGACATGGCCACCAAGACCACATCTAAGAGCCTAGGCCTCATCAACAAGCGTGTTGCCGAGTCCCTCGATGAGGTCAAAGACTACTTCACGAACCCAGTGAAACCAGTCTCGTCCCCAACCAAGGCTACTGACGTCAGTTAAGTCCAGCAGAAACTAGAAGTTAGGCAGGGAATTCGCAATCCTTCCCCTTGTTGGGTTCCCGGCTTCCTTCCATTGAAATTAGGACCGCCTGTTGGCGGTCCTTTTTTATACCAGGTTTGCAACCCGTCCTTTTTAAACTGGCAACCGCACCACCACACGCAGACCACCCAGTGGTGAAGTCTCTAGGGAAATATCACCACCATGGGCATGAACAATATCACGCGAAATACTCAGCCCCAGCCCGGCACCGCCACCGTCTAAGTTACGCGCAGAATCGAGCCGGAAGAAAGCCTTAAACACTTCCTCGCGTTTATCCTCAGGAATGCCTGGACCATCGTCATCAACAGTAATTTCAAGGCCCCCGTCTAGCCGCCGTGCAGCAAGGCGAATATGTTTGGCGTGGCGGGCGGCGTTTCCCAACAGGTTACCGAGACAACGCCGAAAAGCGTTGGGACGAAGTGGAATAGTCATGCCGGTTGCAGCCTCCAGCTTGATCTCGGCCCCGTTGCGGCGAGCGTTCCCCACCACCTCCTTCAACAGTGGGTCTACCTCTACTGGTTCCGTATTTCCCTTTCCCTCACCCCTGGCGAAAGCGAGATAGCCCTCGATCATGTGTTCCATTTCCACCACGTCTGCAGCCAGGGCCCTAGCCTCCGGCGATTCACCAAGTAGCGCCAATTCCAGCTTCATCCGCGTCAGAACAGTGCCAAGATCGTGAGAAACCCCAGCCAGCATTTCCGTACGCTGGCTTATCTGACGCTGGATGCGCGCCTGCATAAGCTTGAAGGCCGCCGCCGCCTGTCGCACTTCCGCCGCCCCTCCGGGCCTAAAGTCGGGCACATCGCGGCCCTTTCCAAAATTATCAGCGGCCACAGCTAGGCGACGGATGGGGCGCACCTGGTTGCGCATGAAGATGGTGGCTACGATGAACAGAATGAGCGAGGTGCCAATCATCCACATGATCAGGATGTAGGTGGTCGAACTGAATAGCAGTTTACGCTTACCAAGTACGTTCAGTACACCTTCAGGAAGTTGAATTTTTACTTGGACCTTGTCGCCGAAACTCTCGTTGTTAATGTGGAACGGCCGGTGTACCCGTTCGTCCATGCCACGCGCTAGCATTTCTGTAATCAGTCCCTTGGGTTTTTCTGCCGTGTCCTCCGAAAGGATCGCACCTTCATCAAAGCTCAGTTCAAGGCCCAGATTCCCTGGCGAGATGAGAAAGATCCATTCCCTGTCCTTCACATCAGGAAAACGGTTCATGGTGTCGATGACCATGGAAATGTTACCGCTGAAACTGCGCGAGAGTAGCAGTGAGATGGTTTCCCAGTGGCGGTTGAAGAAAATTAGAGTGGTCACCACCTGAAGCAGGATCAACGGTACGACGATGATGAGGATAGAGCGCCCAAAAAGAGTACGGGGAAGAAGACGCTTAATTATTTTCATAGGAATTTTTGCTTTCCTCAATCAATACGCAACAGATAGCCTCTGCCGCGGGCGGTCTGGAGGTAATCCGGAGCCCTGTGGTCGGCTTCAATCTTGTGGCGCAGACGAGCCACCTGCACATCCACGGTACGTGTATTGCTTGAAACCTGACTCGGGCTCTGTAATTCCTCACGCGACAACGGCACACCAGCATTCAGGGCAAGGGCCTTAAGTAGACTGCTCTCGGTACCGGTGAGATGGATCCGCTCGGCGCCCCTATACAACTCGTCGCGTCGTATGTGGAAACGGAAGGCTCCGAAGCGGACTTCTTCGGGGGGTTTTTCTTCCTTCGGCACACGGCGTAGGATGGCACGTGCCCGTAAGACCAATTCGTGGGGCTCAAAGGGCTTGGTAAGATAGTCATCGGCACCACACTCCAACCCTGCGATTCTATCGCCGGATTCGGCGCGAGCGGTGAGTAGGAGAATCGGCACCTGATTTTGGCCGCGCAGTGAGACAGTGAGTTCTATTCCAGATTCTCCGGGCATCATGACATCGAGAATAATCAGATCAAAGGCGAACGACTTCAGCCGGGTCCGAGCGGCGGCGGCATCTTCCGCTGTGGTGACACGGAAGCCGTTGTCGAAGAGGTACTTTTCTAATAGCTCACGTAGCCGCGTGTCGTCATCCACGACCAGAATATGCGGTGGCTCCTTTGGCAGAGCTGGCGGATCAGGGTGGCCTGGAGATGGTTCAGGGCTGGAATATGCTTTCATCATGTTGACTTAATCGCCTTCGACCATTGGTCAAATTATCTCTATACGGCTATTGTATGCCTAAGCAGGCCTAGATTTAAGGCTGCTTTTTTCTGGGGTCTGTCTTTTATGCCGATTCTTCCCTTCGACGATCGCGACGGTGTTATCTGGTTCAACGGTGAAATGGTGCCATGGTGCGATGCCAAGACCCATGTGCTGACCCATGGCCTGCACTATGGCAGTTGTGTGTTCGAGGGGGAACGGGTTTATGGTGGGCATATCTTTAAGCTACGTGAACACAGTGAACGCCTGTTTCATTCGGCAAAAGTTATGGGGTTCGAGATCCCATATTCTGTGGAGGAGATCGACGCCGCCAGCGAAGAAATAGTGGCCACCCAGAATATCGAGGACGGCTATATTCGCCCGGTTTCCTGGCGTGGTAGCGAGATGATGGGGGTCTCTGCCCAACAGACCCGTATCCACGTGGCCATCGCCACTTGGCCCTGGCCATCTTACTTCACACCCGAGGCGCGGCTGAAAGGCATTCGCCTGACTATCGCTAAATGGGCGCGCCCGGCGCCAAATACCGCGCCTACTGACAGCAAGGCAGCAGGCCTCTACATGATCTGTAGCCTGAGCAAACATGCCGCGGAGGCGGAAGGATACGACGATGCGCTGATGCTCGATTACCGTGGCCGCATCTCCGAGGCCACTGGAGCCAATGTCTTCCTCGTGCAAAAAGGCGTGCTACACACGCCGGACCCAGACTGCTTCCTTGACGGCATTACGCGGCGCAGCGTCATCGATCTGGCCCGCAAGCGCGGAATCGAGGTAGTGGAACGCGCTATCATACCCGAAGAGCTTGCTAGCACAGATGAGGTGTTTCTCACAGGCACGGCAGTGGAGGTGACGCCGGTATCTGAGATCGGAAAATACCAATTTGAGGTGGGCGAGATCTGCCGCCAGATGATTAAAGACTACAAAGCTCTGGTCCTTGCCTATCAGAAAAAAGCCGCCAACGCCACCTGACCTCCCTCCAGAGCTAGTCCTTTTCCCATCGCCGCGCCGCCTCACGATCACTGTGCTCCTGTTCGACCCAATACTCGCCGTCGGCGCTCTTTTCCTTTTTCCAGAAAGGTGCACTGGTCTTGAGCCAGTCGATGACAAAACGGCAGGCCTCAAAGGCGGCATCGCGATGGCAGGAGGCAGTAGCCACAAGAACAATTCTGTCTCTGGGCTCAAGGTGACCATATCGGTGAATGACAAGACAGCCCTCTAAGGGCCAGCGCTTTTCGGCCTGGGATACAGTCTGTCGTAGTTTTGCCTCCGTCATCCCCGGATAATGCTCTAGGGTCATACTCTCGATAGCATCCACGCCTGCCACATCGCGAACCAGCCCCACGAAACAGACCACAGCGCCCATTCTAGCGGTGCCCTCAGAGAGCCGAGCAAGCTCTTCTCCTACGTCGAAATCTTCTTCCTGGACCCTGATGATGGTGGCGGTCATAGCATCAACCACCGGTGATGGGCGGGAACATGGCCACCTCGTCATCCGCTGCTAAGACGTGGTCAAGGGAGACGAATTCCTGGTTGACGGCGGCGCGCACGGCAGAGAGGTCGGCTAGAGCCTCGGCATGGCCGGGGCTACGCCCCTTCAGCCATTCCATCAGTGCCGCCACATCACCCACATTGGCAGGTGGGGAAAGCTCTTCCTGTGCACAGCCGATTTTAGTGCGTAGCCAGGCAAAATACAGTACTTTCATGATAAAACCTCACGGAATGGCAGGAAATCCACCATATCTCCCTCTGCCACACAGGACACTTCCTCGGCCAGTTCAACGAGACCGTCAGCTGCCACCATGGAGGACAGGATGCCCGAGCCTTGGCGTGGAAACTTTTCGGCTTGCAATACATCCCCTTGACCTTGCACTAACCGCACACGTAACCATTCCCGGCGTCCGGGCTTCTTCTTATGAGAAAAGGTGGAGCGGACCCGGAACAGGAGCGGCTTGAAATCCACAGCCCCTGACAGTTTGAAAATCGCCGGACGAGCAAAGCGCAGGAACGTGACCATTACCGCCACCGGGTTGCCGGGCAGGCCCATGAAAGGTGTGGTCCCTACCTGTCCTATGGCCAGCGGTCGCCCCGGTTTTATAGAAAGACGCCAGAAATAGAGACTTCCAAGCGCCTCCACTGCGGTGCGGATGTGGTCCTCTTCACCGGTAGAGACGCCGCCCGAGGTCAGAATGAGGCCGTGGTTCCCGGCGGCTTTGTCCAATGCCTCCCTGATAGCGGTTTCATCATCGGGAAGGATCCCTAGGTCCGTCGCTGTACAGCCAAGACCCTCAAGAAGGGCAAACAGGCTGTAGCGGTTCGCGTCAAAGATAGCGCCCTCGGGCAGTGTATTTCCGGGGTCCCGCACCTCGTCGCCGCTGGAAAACACTGCCACGGATAGGGGCTCATAGACAGAAATCGTGGTCAGGCCTAGGGAAGCCACTAACCCTATCTCTTGGGGACGCAAACGGTGGCCCTTTTCCATGACCACGTCACCAGGCCTCATGTCCTCGCCCTTTTTGCGTAGATTGGCGCCCCGGGCAATACCTGGGGGGATAGTCACTCGTCCGTCTTCCTCGCAGCAATCTTCCTGCATCAGTACCGTATCGTGGCCGGGAGCATTGAGCTTGCCGGGAACAGGAGCGCCGGTGAAGATGCGCAGAGCCTCGCCGCGGCGTGGTGGCCGACCTAGGGGATGCCCAGCAGTGATACGTGCTGCTACCGGTAGAGTGGTTTCTTCTCCTGTGTCGAGATCATCAAAATAGACGGCATAGCCATCTACTGCGGCGTTATCATGGGGTGGCACGAAATTCTGGGCCACCACGTCCTCAGCGAGGATACGACCATGGGCCCTGCGCAACGGCAACGTTTCGAGGGAAACCACCGGAGAAAGCCGTTCATCGAGGATGGCCAAGGCTTCGTCGGTGGGCATCAGTTCGCCGCCGAAGGCAAAGCAATCGTCTGAAAGTTGTGCCATGGATTAGCCTCCCTCCAACCCGCAGCGGACAAGGATAAACGACGCTAGCGCTGCCACGTCGCTGAGAGCGAATACAGGCAAACGCACCTTGGGCAGGTCCACGTCGCTAGCCACCGCCACAATATGGGGGTCCTCAGTGCAGATCAGCGGTTTGTCGTTGTCCCGGCGGTAGACTTCTACTTTGTCGTGGGGATAGGCCCTGAACCCCTCCACGAGCAATATATCCACCGGCGTCATACGCGCGATTAGGCCGTCGAGAGAAGTCTCCGGTTCACCGCGGTTTTCGTGGATGAGCGCCCAGCGCTGGGGCGACCCCACCAACACCTCAGTGGCACCGGATTCGCGGTGCACGTAGCTGTCCTTGCCAGGCTCGTCCACTTCCACAGAATGGTGGGTATGCTTGATGGTGGAGACCATGACGCCTCTTCCGATCAGTTCGGGGAGCAGTTTTGACAGCAGGGTAGTCTTGCCGCTACCGCTCCATCCCGCTAGACCAAAAACCTTCATGAATTGACCTCTCTCTCCCTAGAAAAAAATCGTTTAAGGAGATAAGGGTTGGTGCGGGAGGATTGTCAACCGTGGGAGCGCATGGTGTCGCTGCTACTCACGTGGACCTTGCTCTGGCTTTTCCTTTCCCTCGCTGCGATGCTCCCCCTCCTCAGCCAGCATACGGCGCAAGCCTGCTTGCATATAATCATAGCCCGTGATCAGGGTCAGCCCCGCCGCCAACCACACTCCGATGTCACCGATCAGCACCGCCGGGATCCAGTCGGGGCTGGCATCGCCAACGATGAGAAAACCCAGCGCGAACATCTGGATGGTGGTTTTCCACTTGGCAAGCCTGGAAACCGGCACCCCCACGTGAAGGTTGGCAAGGAATTCGCGCAGACCCGAGACTAGTATCTCGCGTATCAGGATTATCACTGCTGGTAACACTGTGAGTCCGGAGATGCGATCAAAAGCCACCAGCATCAGGATAACGGCGGCGATAAGGATTTTGTCGGCCACCGGATCCAAGAATTTCCCCAAAGCTGAATACTGGCCACGCACGCGAGCCAGATAGCCATCGAAGAAATCGGTGATCCCCGCCAGCGTGAAGAACCCAAGAGCAATCCACCGCGGAACGGCGCCATCAAGGAAGAACAGCCACACAAGGATGGGAATCACGGCGATACGCGACAGAGTTAGAAGGTTGGGCAGGGTGGTTATCATGCCGCGGGAGGGCCCGAAAACGGAGAAACAGCAGGACGTGCGTACATCTTATCTTCCATATCTTGATTTATCCATCGTCATGAAAGTGGTCGTAGATTTTTTTCGCTACCGTCCTACTGATCCCGGAAACAACCTCTAGATCTTTAAACCCGGCCCGCGCCACGTCCCGGGCGGAACCAAAATGTTGGAGAAGAGCCTTCTTACGCACCGCCCCCACACCCACAATCTCGTCCAACGTAGACCGTGATAGCGCCGCGGAGCGCTTTCTGCGATGAGATCCAATGGCAAAACGGTGGGCCTCATCACGAAGCCGTTGCAGGAAAAACAACACTGGATCACGGGATTTGAGGCCGAAGGGCTCGCCGCCGGGGAGAAAAAACCGTTCTCTTCCAGCGCAACGGTCTAGCCCCTTGGCAATGGCCACCACGGGGATACTGCCTAGCCCAAGATCGGCCATCACCTGACAGGTCACAGCAAGATGCCCGGCACCACCGTCAATCAGTAGCAAGTCGGGCCAGCCTTTCTTCTCCCGTGCCGGATCTTCTTTAAGGGCGCGAGTGAAGCGCCTGGTCAACACCTCACGCATCATAGTGTAGTCGTCACCTGGGGATATTAGTGAAGTCGTACCGGAAGTATCCTCCACCGTCCCGCTTTTTTTCATATCTACGCCCTTGATATTACCCCCCTTAATATTAAAGGTGCGATAGGCCTTTTTGTTAAGACCATCAGGCCCCGCCACCACCATAGCACCCACAGGCTTGGTACCTTGGATATGGCTATTATCGTAGACCTCAATGCGGTTTGGCGGTGCGTCGAGACCGAAAACCCGGGCTACTCTCTCCAGAAGCTGCCGCTGCGAAGCGCTTTCGGCCAAACGCCGCGAGAGCGCTTCCTCAGCATTGATCAGGGCATGTCCCATCAGCTTAAATTTTGCACCGCGGCGCGGTCGCGCCAGTACCACCTTGTGCCCAGCACGCAAGGTAAGTGCCTGTTCTATCAGTCTGTGATCGGCCACGTCATGGCTAAGAAGAATAGAGGGAGGCGCAATACGGGATTCGTAAAACTGGGTGATGAAAGGTCCCAGAATTTCCTCGGCCGCCAGATTGGCGTCATGGTAGGGGAAATAGGAACGGTTGCCATAATTGCGCCCACCACGGAAGAAAAACACCTGGATACAGCTCCGGCCACCAACTTGATGAATAGCGATAACTTCGGCGTCTCCTAGAACCGCCACGTTGATGTCTTGGTGCAACTGGACTTGAGACAGGGCACGGATACGGTCGCGATAGGCAGCCGCCATCTCATAATTCAATGCCTTGCTAGCTTTTTGCATGGAGACGGCCAGACGCTTCTGAACGTCCCGGCTACGACCGGAAAGAAAGTCCTTGGCCTGGGCCACCAGCTCGGCGTAGGCCCCGGCATCGATGCGGCCAACGCAGGGTGCTGAACAACGCTTGATCTGATAGAGCAAGCAGGGGCGGCTGCGGGCGGTGAACACGCTGTCGTCACAGTTCCGCAAGAGGAATACGCGTGCGAGAATGTTCAGCGTTTCATTGACTGCCCCGGCCGAGGCGAAGGGACCGAAATACTCCCCCTTACGGGAACGTGCACCGCGATGCTTGCAGATCTGCGGAAAATCATGGTCGCCGACGATGAAAATATAGGGGAAAGACTTGTCGTCACGCAGAAGCACGTTATAGCGCGGCGTAAGCCGTTTGATTAGGTTGCTCTCCAGAAGCAGCGCCTCCACCTCGGTATGGGTAGTGACAATCTCCATGGCCATGGTTTCGGCAACCATCCGTTGCAACCGCCGCGGAAGTTTCGCGAAATGGGTATAAGAAGCTACCCGCTTTGCTAGGTTTTTCGCCTTACCCACGTAGAGAACCTTGTCGCCGGCACCAATCATGCGATAGACGCCGGGCCTAGTAGGAAGGGTCTTCATGCAATTGCGAATCACCGCCAGCCCGGCAGCAGCGGGAGCCACCAACGTGGTCCTTTCTCCAGAGGCCTTGCCGGCAGCGCCCGGCTTTTGATCCTTGCCGCTCATAGATGCTCCGCTTCCGTAAACCTCATAAGTTATCCTCACAGCCACGGTACGCAGATGACAGAATCCGTTCACAAACATCCTGCCTGTCCCGTTGGGGACCCTTTACTTGTCCAGAAAGATGCACCCTTTGAGAGAGGCGTTGCCACCTTTCGAGAGCGGCAGGGTCAGGCCTACCACGCCCGTCTACGGGCCTGCGATAAGACTAACTTATTGATATGGCTTTGGAAGGAAGGAAGCAAAAAAATACTATCCACGAAATCTGTGGATAATTTTGTTGACAACTCATCTCTTTAGACGTTTACCCCTAGGTAGAGTGGGATTTTTACGTGAATGCTTATATTTTAGGCATTAAAGTTAACTCATTGATTATCATTGACAAATCAAAACTAAAGTAGCAACAGAATAGTATTCGAAAGTTTTTTGCTTTAATCCTCTTCACAAATTCACGGAGTTCACACGCGCTGTGCACAACTTCCCTGTTATGCTTAAAAATGCCATTAACATTTTGTTTATATGATCTTTTTAGAAATGTTATTTTTTGAATCGCCTTTTAGAGCCTGGCACAGTTTAGGTCCCGGAAATAACGGGGAAGAGTGTGTCGTCGCTCCGTAAAAAAGGACGTGCCCGTTTATTCTTCAGGTAGATAATCCCGGTCAAGCTGTGCCCAGCCCAAGTGCTGGCCGCCGTCCAACGCCACCATCTGTCCCGTCATGGCGGGAGCGGAAAGAAGAAAGCGCACGGCGGCGCAGATTTCTTCCGTGGGAGTACGGCGCTGCAAAGGCGTAGACTGCCACTGCCTGGTGAATTGAGCTTCTGTCTGGCGAGCACTGGCCATGGTGGGGCCGGGACCGATAGCGTTAACGCGAATCTTCGGCGCCAGGGCCATGGCCAAGGTCTGGGTCAAGATCCACAGCCCAGCCTTGCTCAGGGTATAGGTGGTGAAGAAGGGGGTAAGGTTCCATACCCTCTGGTCGATAATGTTGACTACGCAGCCGCTAGACTCCGCTGGCACCTGCGCGGCGAAGCCCTGTGTCAACACGAAGGGCGCGCGTAAGTTCACCTCTATATGGGTTTCCCAGCTTTCACGGGTGGCAGTCTCCGGTGTGTCTGCCTCAAATCGCGAAGCATTGTTAATGAGACAGCCCAGCGGCCCCAGTGCTTTCACCGCCCGAGGAACCAGTCCTGCCGCTTCGCCATATTCGGCAAGATCAGCGGCTAGGGCCACGGCGCGGCCTCCAGCCTTTGTGATCTTCGCCACCATTTCCTCAGCTTGCGACTTGGAACGGTTGTAGTGCACGGCGACCGCCCAGCCGTCGCGAGCCAAATCAAGGGCGATGGCGCGGCCTATGCGGTGCGCTGCACCCGTAACCAAGACGGCTCTGGGCGGTGTAGCGAAGTGGCATTCATCGAAGGGAGTTTCAGACATGGCGGAACGCAGACATTCTTAAGTAACACCTCAGGAATCTTTCTATTCTAGCGGAGAAAAAGGGAGAGCGAACAGTACGTTTGTGGCGGGTGTAACACTTTTTCCCTTCTCTAGCGCCCCCTTTTGTATTTGCTTTTTTTCTTCTTTCTTAGCCTCATACCGGCGCACCCCGATTGCGAGCGGCCGCGCACGCCATCCGCCTTGCATTCCGTAGCTAGCCCCAGATCACCGGCCTCGAGCTTCTTGATTTCGTCGCGCAGTCGCGCCGCCTCTTCGAATTCCAGCTCGGCCGCTGCGACCTTCATACGTTTTTCCAGCCCTTCCAGATGGGCCTTCAGGTTCGCGCCTACCAGATGATCGTCCCCACCTCCGCTTAAGCCCACCGTCACGTGGTCCCTTTCATATACGCTACCCAAGATGTCGACGATAGATTTCTTCACCGATTCCGGAGTAATCCCGTTTGCAGCGTTGTAGGCCCGCTGTTTTTCGCGGCGACGCGCCGTCTCGGCTAGTGCGTATTTCAAGGATTCCGTCACCGTATCGGCACAAAGAATAACTCGGCCTTCCACATTGCGGGCAGCACGGCCGATAGTTTGCACCAGCGAGGTCTTGGAACGCAGAAAGCCTTCCTTATCAGCATCGAGAATAGCCACCAACGCACATTCTGGAATATCCAGTCCCTCGCGCAGTAGGTTGATACCCACCAGCACGTCGAAAGCCCCCAATCGCAAATCGCGGATGATCTCGATGCGCTCCAGGGTCTCAATGTCGGAATGCATATAGCGCACGGCCACCCCGGCTTCGTGCAGATATTCCGTCAAATCCTCGGCCATGCGCTTAGTGAGCGTGGTTATCAGTACACGTTGGTTTTTAGCCGCCACCTCTCGGCATTCCACCAAAAGATCATCCACCTGGGTTTCCACCGGCCGTACAAGGCATACCGGATCAATGAGCCCCGTGGGCCGCACCAATTGCTCGACTATGACGCCATGGGTGCGTTCCAACTCCCACGGCCCTGGCGTGGCCGAGACAAACATGGTCTGTGGCCGCATATTGTCCCATTCCTCAAACTTCAGGGGCCGGTTGTCGAGGCATGATGGCAGGCGAAAACCGTATTCGGCCAGTGTCGTCTTGCGGCTGGCATCGCCGCGGTACATGCCGCCAAGCTGAGGCACAGCGACGTGGCTCTCGTCGACGATGAGCACGGCGTCCTCTGGCAGGTACTCGAACAAAGTGGGTGGCGGCTGGCCAGGCCTACGGCCGGTCAGATGACGGGAGTAGTTCTCGATACCGGCACAGCCTCCCGTAGCCTCAATCATTTCGAGATCGAAATTAGTGCGCTGTTCCAACCGTTCTGCCTCCAACAGCAGCCCCTTTTTGCGGAATTCCGCCAGACGTTCGGCCAGTTCCACGCGGATAGTCTTCGTTGCCTTCTGCAGCGTCGGTTTGGGCGTCACATGGTGGCTGTTGGGAAAGGCCTTGATAGCGTCCAGGATCTGGGTCTTCTCGCCCGTCAGCGGGTCGAAGGCGGTGAGCGCGTCGATCTCGTCGCCAAACAAGGACAGCCGCCAGGCCAGATCTTCGAGATGGGCGGGAAAGATTTCCACACCGTCGCCGCACACCCGGAAGGTGCCGCGCTGAAAATCGGTATCGTTGCGACGGTACTGTAGTTCCACCAGTCGGCGCAGCAGGTCGTTGCGATTGATTTTCTGTCCCTTTTCCAGAGTCACGGTCATGGAGGAATAGGTCTCCACGTCACCGATGCCATATATGCACGATACGCTGGCGACGATCACCACGTCGCGACGCTCAAGCAGGGCGCGGGTAGCGGAATGGCGCATGCGATCAATCTGTTCGTTGACCGAAGATTCCTTCTCGATATAAACATCAGAGCGCGGCACATAGGCCTCAGGTTGGTAGTAATCGTAATAGGAGACAAAATATTCCACTGCGTTGCCGGGGAAGAACCCTTTCATCTCACCGTAAAGTTGAGCCGCTAGAGTCTTGTTGGGAGCCAGAATCAGGGTCGGGCGCGCGACATTGGCAATCACATGGGCCATGGTGAAAGTCTTGCCCGATCCGGTGACGCCCAGCAGAACCTGGTCGCGATCTCCTGCCTCCAGCCCGGTGGTAAGCGCTGCAATGGCCTGAGGCTGGTCGCCGGCAGGAGTAAACTCGGAGACAAGGACAAAGCCGTCCTCTGCATCCTTCGTACCCTGCCCGGAAGTTTTCTTTTTTGGTGCAGTGGTCATTGTTCTTTTATGCGCCAGCACACAATCAAATGCCAGCGCCACACCTCCTTACGCTTGCCTGCATGCCCCTCGCAGCGTAATTTCAGCCTTCTTATTTTGTGGAGCGCCTTTCATGACCATCATCGCCGAGTCCTTTTCCCGCATCAAACCATCGCCCACCATGGCCGTAACCCAGAAGGCCGCGGAACTGAAAGCCGCCGGATGCGACGTCATCGGGCTCGGTGCCGGCGAGCCCGACTTCGACACCCCCGACAACATCAAGGCCGCTGCCATCTCCGCCATCGAGGCGGGAGAGACAAAATACACCGCCGTAGCTGGCACCACGGCGCTGAGAGACGCCATCGTGGCAAAGTTCAAGCACGATAACGGACTCACCTACAGCACCAATCAGATCATCGTTGGTGCTGGCGGCAAACAGGTGCTCTATAACGCCCTCATGGCCTCCCTTAATCCAGGTGACGAGGTGATCATCCCTGCTCCCTACTGGGTTTCGTACCCGGACATGACGCTGCTCGCGGGTGGCACCCCGGTCGTCGTAGAATGCAGCGAGGAACATGGATTCAAACTCCAGGCCGCAGCCCTTGAGGCAGCCATCACCAACAAGACAAAATGGCTCATCCTCAACTCGCCCAGCAACCCCACCGGTGCAGCCTATACCCGCAATGACATGAAGGCCGTTACCGACGTACTTCTACGCCATCCCAATATCTGGATCATGAGCGATGACATGTACGAACACCTGGTCTATGACGGGTTCACCTTCGTCACCCCCGCCGAGGCCGAGCCAGGGCTTTATAACCGCACGCTCACTATAAACGGCGTCTCCAAGGCCTATGCCATGACCGGTTGGCGCATCGGCTACGCCGGCGGCCCAACGGAACTCATCAAAGCCATGTCCAAGGTTCAGTCTCAGAGTACGTCCAACCCCTGTTCGGTGAGCCAAGCAGCGGCAGTGGAAGCTCTGAATGGGCCCCAGGATTTCATTGCCAAGCGCAACGCCGTCTTTGCCCAGCGCCGCAACATGGTAGTAGGACTGTTGAACGATATCGAGGGACTTGCCTGCCTGACGCCGGAAGGGGCCTTTTATGTCTATCCCTCCTGTGCCAGCCTCATGGGCCGTAAGACTCCTGACGGCAAGGTCCTGAAAAGTGACAGCGATTTCGTCACCTATCTTCTGGAGGCCAAGGGCGTGGCCTGCGTCCAAGGCGAGGCCTTCGGCCTGTCGCCCTATTTCCGTATTTCCTACGCTACTTCCACCGAAGCCCTGAGCGAAGCCTGCACGCGCATCAAACGCGCCGTGGAAGCCCTACAATAGCGGCTTCGGACAATGCCTTCTTTGAGGCGTTCACCCCTTTCACCGACGGCACCTGAAACCTCCGCCCGTAGTCACCTTCTCCGTATTTTCCTTGCATCCCTCCAGTGAGGCTGGGAACATATCTCTCCAAGCAAGTTGCCTGGATCAAGGGCGCGGCTCGAAGTGGGTCCTGATATGGGGAGGAAACAGTGACAAAGCTCGCGGAACCGCGCTGCGCAGTATTGGTGGGGCCATATCTCAGTGGTAAAACCACGCTTCTTGAAAGCCTTCTTTCGATTACAGGAACCGTTAATCGTAAGGGCACGGTGAAAGAAGGCAATACGGTAGGCGATAGTTCGCTGGAGGCTCGTGGCCGACAGATGAGCACGGAACTGACCGTCGCCCCCGCCACTTATCTCGATGACCAGTGGACCTTTATAGATTGTCCCGGTTCAGTGGAATTTTTCCAGGATTCTCAGGATGCACTCAGCATCGCCGACATCGCTGTGGTGGTCGTGGAGCCGGAAACCGATCGTGCCATCATGCTGTCCCCGCTCCTGCGCTTCCTTGACTCTCGCAACATCCCCCACATGATTTTCATCAACAAGGTAGACACCGCAGACGCTAGCCCTTCCGATGTACTGGCGGCCTATCAGGCGGTCTCGGAACGACCACTGGTAATGCGCCAAGTGCCGATCCAGGACGAAGATACCATCAGGGGCTATGTAGACCTCATCAGCGACCGCGCTTACAACTACAAGAGCGGGTCGGCTTCCGACCTTGTGGAAATTCCCGTTGAATTACAGGAAATCGAGCAAAGTGCTCGTACGGAAATGCTGGAAACGCTGGCCGACTTCGACGACGATCTGCTGACCCAACTTATCGAGGACGTGGTGCCACCAAAGGAGGAAATTTACCAGTTCCTCAAGAAAGATATCGCCGATGACAAAGTGGTTCCGGTACTTTTCGGTTCGGCGGAAAATGACCAGGGAGTGCGGCGCCTCTTGAAGGCGTTGCGCCACGATGTGCCAGATCCCGTGGCCACTGCCGATCGGCTGGGAATCGAGGCCAAAGGCGAACCTCTAGCCTGGATTTTCAAGACTATTCACGCCCCCCATCTGGGCAAGCTCTCCTTAGCACGCATCCTTCGCGGCGCTATCAAGGACAATACCGCCCTAGGTAGCGCTCACCCCAGCGGAATGTTCCGCCTTACCGGCGAGAAACACGAAAAGTTGGGGGAAGCGAAGCTGGGCGAGATAGCGGCTATGGGACGGCTGGAGGCGGCTAAGACAGGTGACATACTCACATCCTCTGGCAAGGTTCCCGACGGCTTAGAATCCTTTCCAAAACCACTTTCCCCCATGTACAGCGCCGCCATCTCTACAGAAAAAAGCAGCGACGAGGTAAAACTCACCGAAGCGTTGGCCAAGATTAGAGAGGAAGACCCTTCGCTTTCATATGAACAAAACTTGGACACTCACGAACTGGTGCTGTGGGGCCAAGGTGAAATGCATCTTCAGATCGCCTCAGACAGGTTCAAGAACAAGTTCAACCTGTCTTCAGTGACTATGAAGAAGCCCCAGGTGCCCTACAGCGAGACTATCTCTAAGCCAGTCTCCCAGCATGCTAGATTCAAGCGTCAGACAGGGGGCCACGGACAGTTCGGCGACGTCCATGTGGACATCAAGCCTCTTCCCCGGGGGTCTGGCTTCAAGTTCGATAACACGGTGGTAGGCGGCCACGTGCCGCGTCAGTTCATCCCAGCGGTGGAAAACGGGGTCAAGGAATACTTGAAATCGGGTCCGCTGGGCTTCCCTGTAGTGGATCTCTCAGTGACACTAACCGATGGTCAGCACCATGCAGTAGACAGTTCTGAACAGGCCTTTAAACAAGCTGGGCGACTGGCCATGAGCGAAGGCCTACCTCAATGCAAGCCGGTGCTTCTGGAACCCATCTGCAAGGTGACCATCTCCCTGCCTACAGAGTTCACCTCCAAAGCGCAACGGGTAATCTCCGGCCGCCGTGGCCAGATTCTAGGCTTTGACGCCAAGTCTGGCTGGAAGAGCTGGGACGAGGTTTCCTCCCTTATGCCTCAGGCCGAGATGTATGACCTCATCATCGAGCTCCGCTCTCTCTCCTCTGGAGCAGGAAGCTATACCTTTGAATTCGACCACAAGCAGGAGCTGACGGGCCGCGATGCTGATCAGGTGATTTCCGCACGCGCCGAGGCCAAGAAGGCGTCCTGAAGATCCGGACAACGTGCCCACCGCCACGTTTTTCCACTCTCCCCCTAAAATCCCCCCGAAATCCGTCACAGACCCAATGATGGTGGTGCAACCCACAGAAGTCAGTCTTCCTGCTCGGCCAAGAATTTCTCTGCTTCCAAGGCGCTCATACAGCCCATGCCCGCCGCCGTCACCGCCTGGCGATAGACCTTGTCGGTGACATCGCCGGCGGCAAATACACCAGGAACGCTGGCGGCGGTGCTGTCGGGAGCGCTGATGATATAGTCTTCCTCGTCCATATCCAGCTTACCCTTGAAAATCTTGGTGGCGGGATCATGGCCAATAGCGATAAAGATTCCTTCCACGGACATGTCTGTAATCTCACCAGTCTTCACATTCTTGAGACGCGCCGCAGTCACGCCAAGGGGGTCATTCTGGCCCAGAATGTCGGTCAGTACGCTATTCCAAACCGTCTCGATTTTTGGATTTTTCAGTAAACGCTCTTGCAGGATCTTCTCGGCCCGCAATTCGTCGCGGCGGTGGACAAGCGTCACCTTCTCGGCATGGTTAGTAAGGTAGATGGCCTCTTCCACGGCAGTATCCCCACCGCCGATCACCGCCACCTTCTTACCGCGGTAGAAAAACCCATCACAGGTGGCGCAAGCAGAAACGCCGAACCCCATGAATTTCTTCTCCGCCGGCAGACCGAGCCAGCGGGCGCGGGCGCCGGTGGAGATAATCAGGGTCTCGGCGGTATAGGTGTCTCCGGAATCACCGCTACAAACAAAAGGCCTTTTCGAGAGATCCACCTCGACGATGATGTCGGAAATCCGCCGCGTGCCCACCTTTTCCGCCTGGGCCTGCATCTGCTCCATCAGCCACGGCCCCTGGATCACGTCGGCGAAGCCGGGATAGTTCTCCACGTCGGTGGTGATGGTGAGTTGTCCGCCGGGCTGGAGACCGGCCACCATCAGCGGATCCAGATTGGCGCGTGCGGCGTAGATGGCCGCAGTGCAACCCGCAGGGCCGGAACCGAGGATCAGAACCCTAGTGTGGTGCGTGTTCACCATTCAGGAAGGCCCCTAGAATCCAAACATGTGGTCGAAACAAAAGGCAGCGCCATCATTGACAAGGCCGTGATAGCCGAACAAACGGCAGGTCACGTCACGAACCAGCACATAGGCGTTATCGCCGGCCTCAGCGCGTTCATTATCGTCGAACATATCGCTATAGCGCCAGTGCAGGGAGCCGCTGCAAGGGATGTTGACGACGCGCGTGGCCACTTCCTCGCCGTGAGCGTTGTGGAGAGTAAGCTGGGTATCGGAGGTTTCGTGCCAAGGTGTGGAAGCGGGATAGATGAGGTGGCACATTGTATCGGTGGTACCCGATCCCAGGCGTAGGAAGATACGGGTGGAAAGCCCCGGCGGCTGTGCAATATAGGATTGGGGCTCATTCTTGTAGACCAGTGCCGTATTGTAGATGTGGGCACCGAAGGAGGTCTCGGCTACGTGGCCGCTCTGGCGCTGTTCGTAGCGACAGAAACCGTGCAGCCAGCCATCAGCCTCACCACCATTTCGGAAATCATAAATGAATTCCACATGACCGTAACCGCTGGGAAGGCCGTCTTTGGTCTCGGCTATCCAGGCGTCCACGTCCAAAGGCTGGCTTTCACGGCGTGGGATGCAGCCCAGAAAACGGCGGTCCATTTCATCGCCGGTGCCGTCGACGAGGATAGCGCTCAGAGGCAGGTCCCGCTGGCAGGTGGCCATAGGCGTGGGCAGCGCCGTTGTAGTGAATTCCGCCACCGGCAGTACCGGCAGCGGCATGATATAGCCTTTGCCCATAGTGTCGGCCAGTTCCGGGATGCGAGGATCGCACTCCAGATCGGTGCGTTCCACATTGGCGTGGGCGATGCGGTGGCGGCCGTCCTCTTTGACCACTTCGTAGCGGGGGCGCACGAAATAGCGCCCTGCTTGAATCTCGATCTGGATGGGCCAGCTTACTTCCGGCAGCAACGTGCTCACGTCCAGGGCATGGGTGCCAAAGGGGGGGATGGTCTCTTCGAGCCAGTGCACATCCTGAGAGCCCACGGTGTTAAGCCCGATCCCGTGCTCGGGAATAGGCACGGGATGGCTGTTCTGAATCCACAGAATCACTTTCTCGCCAGCGTCCGGCGCTGGTATCCCTGCGTACAGATCAGCGGGCCAAGCATTGGCGTCATGGGAACAGGACATAACTTTGTCGTCGTCACCATAGATATCAAGTGCGTACTTGACGATGTCATGGCCAGCGATGCACACCGCGTGCATGAACAGTGTGCCGGCGAAGTCCCCGAGGCTGAAGCGATCCCGCAACTCGGCGCTGTCGATGACATAGGTGCCACCGGCATGGAGCAACTCCTCGCGCCATTTGGCTAGAATCTTGCCCTCTCCGTCAAATAGACACAGCCACAGCGCCGGGTCCTTTGCCCCATAGCCGCTCCAGTAATTGGTGGAAGAGACACGGGTGTGATTGCCGCCGCCATCACGCAGAAAAGCAAAATTGGTGGCAAAGTTGATGGGCGCCAGGTAATTGCGAGTATTAGTGAGCATGTCATCGGGAAGACGGGCATCGTCAAAGCTGACGATCTCCGTGCCTTCTGGTATCATATGGCGGATATTGTCGACTAGCCGACCAGCGTCAAAGGCCGCCACAAGAACCGTCTTACAGCCACTCTGTCCGATTCCTGAGATCGGGCGCGTGGTCTGGCCCAAGCGCTTGGCGCCAATCTCCTCCACATTCTGCACGAAAATACCGGCCAGATCACAGGCTTCTAGGTTGTAGAAATTGCTGAAATCTCCGGCCTCGCCCAGGGGGTCATAGACGGCTACAGACCCTTTTCTCGCGATCTCCGCCACCAACGCACGGGCTTTAACGGCGGCCAGCGGATGGCCCAACGCCTTGAACAAGGTGTTGCCGCCGAAATTATTTCCCGGCCGCCAGTTACGGTTGGTGAAGGTATCAATATTGAGGCTCATTTTACGGGCTCATAGCGGTCAGCAAACACTCTTGCGCCACGTGGTGCAACTATGGATATAGGGAGTTTATAGCCGATTTCACACGTGGTGCACGCACGCTTTTCCTCCTCGGTTCAAAAAATACAGATGCCCCCGACCCCTTATTCTCGGCCATTATTTCCCATGCACAAGAAAGGCACCGCGTATGGCGGCGGCGGCGGCGGACATGTCTTCGAGCGGTGGCGGCGTCCATTTTTCGTAGCGGCCCGTAAACGCGCGTATATAGCCGTCTTTCTCCATGGCTTGGTGAAAACGGCAGAAGCGCTTCGATCCTCCGGGAAAATACGCCACCAAAACCGGCTTCGCGGTGGCGCAGGCCTCACTCACCATGGAGACGGAATCACAGGTAACCACGAGAAGATCAGAGAGCCCGAGGATGCCGTAATAGGGGTTTTTGCCGGAGTCCTTTTCCTGTTCATCCCAGATCACCGTGGGCACACCCTTCAGCTTTTCTCGCAGCACCGCCATGCAGGCCACATCCGTGCGCCGGGAACCCGTCACCGCGAGACCGGCTCCGCTTTCTTCGTATAGCTTCCGCAGCTTATCTCCCAGACCCGCCATTTCCCGTTTCCCAAAACGATAGCGCCGGCTGAAACCGCCTACCAAAACCCCCACCAACGGCCGCGGTAGATGGGCATAGAGAGGTGCAAAGGTTTCCGCATCTTGGATCAATCTCTGCGGCGTCACCCGGTGTATGGCGCCACGGGTCACATGGACATTGGGGCCGGTGAACCTGTCATGTTTTGGTGCCACGATCATGTTAAAGGCGCTTGCCGGAACGGTAGGATGCTGGATGTGCACTCTAAAAGTCTTGCCGCCGCTCTTGCGACCTATGGCCAGGGAGAGAGGCACGCTGCGCCGCCCGATAGTAATCAGAATATCCGGCCAAAGAGGAGTGAGTGCATCGCTCCCCTTTGCTGCCGCGTGAAATGGGAATGGCCACACACATGCGGGCAGAAAGGTCCAGGGAAAGCGGGCGGACACTCGCTTAACTTCGGGTGTGAACCCCATGGCTTCGGCCAGGCCGATCCCTTGGTTTTCCATCCCCGCATAGCCTTCACTCAGGACCCAGCAGGTGTAGGAAGACATATCTCGTTGTGATGAATCGTCTTTAAATTGGTTGCCAGACACAGCCTAAGCGAACTTGACGGAAATGATCTCGTAGGATTTAGCTCCACCAGGCGTGGTCACTTCCACCGAATCACCCTTTGTCTTGCCGAGCAGGGCAATGGCCAGTGGCGAGGTAATAGAAAGAAGCCCACTGTTGATATCGGATTCATCAGTGCCTACGATTTTATAGGTACTTCTCTCGTCGGCATCCTCATCAGCTAGCACCACGGTGGCACCGAATTTCACGCTCTTACCCGAAAGGGTACTAACGTCGATCACCTGGGCACGGCTGATTTTATCTTCGAGTTCGGCGACGCGGCCCTCGATAAAACTCTGGCGCTCCCGGGCGGCTTGGTATTCGGCGTTCTCAGACAGGTCACCGTGCTCGCGCGCAGCGGCGATGGACTGGATCACCTCAGGGCGTTCCACAGATCTTAACTTTTCCAACTCTGATTTCAGAGATTCGAAACCAGAAATTGTCATAGGAAACCTAGAATTGACGGTCACTGTGCTGTCCAAATTGTTGTTAAATGGGGGATGCTTCCGACCAGGCGTGACTATTTTCGGCCCAATCGGCGGTGGCGTCAAACACTCAGTTTAGGAACTGTAAATCAGAAGTATCAGCTAGGGAAATACGCCTGAAGCGAGGTTACGTCAAGTTCCCCATGCTTCAGAGCGGCAATGGCCTCCGCCGCAGCAAGTGCGCCTGCCAAAGTAGTAAAATAGGGAATATTATGGATTAGTGCAGTGCGCCGCAGAGAAAAACTGTCAGCAATGGCGGCGGCTCCCTCTGTGGTGTTGATGACCATCTGTACCTCATTGTTCTCGAGGGCATCAACAATATGGGGCGGGCCTTCCAATACTTTGTTAATGACGTCGGTTTCCACACCTTCGCCGTTGAGATATTCCATCGTGCCGCGGGTGGCCACAAGATCGAAGCCCATCTTCGCCAATTTGCGCCCCAGCGCCACTAAAGCCAGCTTGTCGTGGTCGCGCACCGAGAGAAAGGCGGTGCCGGAAACCGGTAGGCTAGTGCCACCGCCAAGCTGGGATTTAGCGAAGGCACGGCCGAAGTCTGTGTCCAGACCCATAACTTCTCCAGTAGACCGCATTTCGGGGCCAAGGATGATATCGACGCCGGGAAAGCGGGCGAAGGGGAACACCGCCTCTTTCACCGCCACATGGGTGATTGCCGGGGGCGACAGGTCGAAATCGGCCAGCTTTTCCCCGGCCATGACGCGGGCGGCGATCTTGGTGATAGGCACGCCGGTGGCCTTGGCCACGAATGGCACGGTGCGGCTGGCCCGGGGATTGACCTCGATCAGGTAAATTTCTCCGTCCTTGACCGCGAACTGTACGTTCATCAGCCCAACCACGCCCAGCGCCCCGGCCAAGGAGCGGGTCTGACGCTCGAGCTCGGCCACCACACCCGCATTCAGAGAATAAGGCGGCAGCGAACAGGCAGAATCTCCCGAATGCACGCCCGCCTCCTCGATATGCTCCATGATCCCGGCTACATACACGTTCCAGCCGTCGGCCACGGCGTCCACGTCCACTTCGGTGGCGTCTTGAAGGAAGGAATCGATGAGCACCGGGATGGTGCCGGAAACCCGCATCGCCTCGCTCATATATCTGCTCAGCCCGGCATCGTCATGGACGATCTCCATGGCCCGCCCACCCAGCACATAGGAAGGCCGGATGACCACGGGAAAGCCGATCTCGGCGGCAATGGCTTGCGCTTCCCCGCGGCTGGCGGCGATGCCGTTGGCAGGCTGTTTAAGGCCCAGATCAGCCACTAGTTTTTTGAAACGCTCGCGGTCCTCGGCCAGATCGATGGCGTCGGGCGAGGTGCCGAGAATGGGAATCTGCGCCGCCTCCAGGGCGCGCGCCAACTTCAGCGGCGTCTGCCCGCCAAGCTGGACGATGACACCACGAAAATCGCCTTTCGCGCGCTCCACCCGCACCAGCTCGATCACGTCTTCGGCCGTCAGCGGCTCGAAATAGAGGCGGTCGGAGGTGTCGTAATCGGTGGATACGGTCTCGGGGTTGCAATTAACCATGATGGTCTCGTAGCCGGCCTCAGACAGCGCATAGGCGGCATGGACACAGCAATAGTCAAACTCGATGCCCTGGCCGATACGGTTGGGACCGCCACCCAGGATCACCACCTTGGGCGCCTCGCTGGGATCGGCCTCGCACTCGCCCGCGCCACCACCCGTCTCCTCGTAGGTAGCGTACATATAAGGCGTCTGCGAGGGGAACTCGGCGGCGCAGGTGTCGATGCGCTTGAACACGGGATGGACGCTTAAATTCCGGCGGTGCTCGGCAATTTGGGTCTCCGTTTGCCCCGTCAACTCAGCCAGCCGGGCGTCGGAGAATCCCTGCCCCTTGAGCCGGGCTAGCGCCTCAACATCTTGCGGCAGGCCGTCCCGCTCCAGTTCCACCTCCACCGCCACCAGGTCGGCAATCTGGCGCAGAAACCAAGGCTCGAAGAGACAGGCTTCGCCTACCTCCGCTACGGAAAGCCCGCGGCGCAAGGCCTCGGCTATTACCAGCAGGCGGTCCGGGGTGGGCCGCGCTAGGGCCGTCTTGATGGCCTTCTTACCGCCTTTACCATCGGCGCCGGGAATTTCCACCCGGTTGAGGCCAGTGAGTCCGGTTTCCATGGAGCGCAAGGCCTTTTGCAGGGATTCTTGGAAGCTGCGACCGATGGACATGGCCTCACCCACCGATTTCATGGAGGTGGTGAGCAACGGTTCGGTGCCGGGAAACTTCTCGAAGGTGAAGCGCGGGATCTTGGTCACCACGTAGTCGATGCTGGGCTCGAAAGAAGCCGGCGTGACCCCGGTGATGTCGTTCATCAGTTCGTCCAGAGTATAGCCCACGGCCAGCTTGGCCGCCACCTTGGCGATGGGGAAGCCGGTAGCCTTGGAGGCCAGCGCCGAGGAGCGCGAAACCCGGGGATTCATTTCGATAATGACCATGCGGCCGTCTTCCGGATTAACGGCAAACTGCACGTTTGAGCCGCCGGTATCCACGCCGATCTCACGCAGCACCGCAATAGAGGCATCACGCATGATCTGGTATTCCTTGTCAGTCAACGTCAGCGCCGGGGCCACGGTGATGGAATCGCCCGTATGCACGCCCATGGGGTCTACGTTCTCGATGGAACAGACGATAATGCAGTTATCGGCGTGGTCGCGTACCACCTCCATTTCGTATTCCTTCCAGCCGACGATAGATTCCTCAACCAACACTTCAGCAGTGGGCGAAGCGTCGAAGCCACCTACGACGATGGCCTCGAAATCCTCACGGTTATGGGCGATACCACCACCAGTGCCACCTAAGGTAAAAGAGGGTCGGATAATAAGGGGTAGGCCGATTTCCTCCAGCGCGGTACGCGCATCGTCCATATTGTGGGCAAGGGAGCTCTTAGGGCTTTCCAAACCTATCTTATCCATAGCCTGGCGGAACTTTTCACGGTCCTCAGCCTTGTCTATGGCCTCACGGTTGGCGCCAATCATCTCCACGCCGTGCCTCTCGAGCTCGCCCATCTTGGCCAGAGTAAGCGAGGTGTTGAGCCCAGTCTGTCCGCCCATGGTAGGCAGGATAGCGTCTGGTTTCTCACGGGTGATGATGCGCGCTACCATCTCCGGGGTTACCGGTTCGATATAGGTTGCGTCGGCCATTTCCGGGTCGGTCATAATGGTGGCGGGGTTTGAGTTCACCAGGATGACGCGGTAGCCTTCTTCCTTGAGGGCTTTGCAGGCTTGGGCCCCAGAATAGTCGAACTCGCAAGCCTGGCCGATAATGATGGGCCCCGCTCCAATAATGAGGATAGAGGATATGTCGGTGCGTTTGGGCATCAGACTTTCATCATCGCGATGAAGCGTTTGAACAGGTAATGGGCGTCGTGGGGGCCAGGCGAGGCTTCGGGATGGTACTGCACCGAAAAAACCGGCTTATCTTCCACCATCAGGCCCTCCAGAGAGCCATCGAAGAGCGACATGTGGGTGGCGGTCACGCCCTCCGGTAGAGTGTCAGCGTCTACCACGAAACCATGATTTTGGCTGGTGATCTCCACCTTGCCGGTCTCCAGATCTTTCACAGGATGGTTGGCACCACGATGGCCGTGGTGCATCTTCCGCGTTTCCGCGCCTAGGGCCAAGGCCAGCATCTGGTGACCCAGACAGATGCCAAATATGGACAGACCGCTGGCGACGAGCTCCCTGATCACCGGTACCGCGTACTGCCCGGTAGCCGCGGGGTCGCCGGGACCGTTGGAGAGAAAGATGCCGTCGGGTTTATAGGCCAGAATATCCGCCGCGGCGGTGGAAGCCGTAACCACGCTGACCCGGCAGCCGAGATCGGCGAGACAGCGCAGGATATTGTGTTTGGCCCCGAAATCCATGGCCACCACATGGCGTTTTGGGTTCGTCATTTGGCCGTGGCCGTGCCCCAGCGCCCAGCGCGTCTGGTCCCATTCAAAGGGGCCCTCGCAGGTGACCTCGCGGGCGAGGTCGAGACCTTCCATGGAGGGTGCGGATGCGGCCCGGTCGCGCAAGGCGTCGAGGTCGAATTTTCCATCCGGGTCATGGGCCACCACGCCGTTCACTGCGCCCTGTTGGCGCAGGCGGCGGGTCAATTTACGGGTATCGATCCCGGTCACGGCGATCAGCTTTTGCGCCTTCAGCCATTGATCCAAGCCGCCGCTGGCGCGGAAATTGGCGGCCTCGGTGATGGAAGCGCGCAGTACCAGCCCGCGGGCGGCGGGAACGAAGCTCTCCATGTCCTCATCGTTGGCACCGGGATTGCCGATATGGGGAAAGGTGAAACAAATGATCTGTCCGGCATAGGAGGGATCGGTGAGGATTTCCTGATAGCCGGTCATAGCAGTGTTGAAACAGAGCTCGCCCTCGGCAATCCCGGACGCGCCAGCGCCATGGCCGAGAAATACACCGCCATCGGCCAGCACCAGCACCGCTGTGGCCGCAGATGGTATTTCATCCGATTTCCCGGATGGCTTGCCCGGTTTCTTTTTTGATTTCTGGGGTGGCGGCGGCATCCGTGATGACTCCCTCCCCTTACGCGCGCTCGCGCGCCGTGGGGCAGGCCTCGTGGGAGGTGGCGTCATGGGCGGCGAATCCTATGAAAGGTGCCTCGCCTCATCTGGCAGCAGCAAAATTGCGCGATTGATAGGCAAATACTGTGCCGTCGTCAAGGGGGAACTTGATTAAAAAGAAATTTATTTTCAATAGGTTATCAAAAAAATCTAGTTTGCACTCATGGGTGAGTTGCTGTAGGGTCATCGTTTGTCCTGAAATTTATCATTTACGACTCCTGCCATGTTGCGTACGCGCCTCAGTGACGAGCTGAAGTTGGCCGTCAAGGATAAGGATGATTACCGCAAAGCGACCCTGAGGCTGATCCTGGCAGCGCTCAAGGACCGTGACATTGCCGCCAAGTCCAAGGGTTGTCTGGAAGGCATCAATGATGATGAAATTATTGAGATGCTCCAGACTATGGTCAAGCAGCGGATAGAAAGTGCTGAGCTCTACCACAAGGGTGGGCGCATGGACCTGGCGCAGCGGGAATCCAGGGAAACCGACGTTATTCGCAGCTTCCTTCCCGAACCACTCACCCAAGAAGAGACAGAGACGGCGGTCCAACGGGTGATCGCCGATACCGACGCCAGTGGGCCAAAGGACATGGGACGGATTATGGCAGCCCTACGCGAGCAATACGCAGGCCGCATGGATTTCAAGGTGGCAAGCAACACCGTAAAAGCCCATCTAGGCCAGGCCCCTGTGGCAGCTGACGGCTAGAGACAGAGACAAGAGGATAATTATACGTGGGTTTTCCCCCCGAATTTCTCGGTGAACTACGCAATCGCATCCCACTGGCCGACGTGATTGGGCGCCGCGTAAAACTCACCCGGCGCGGGCGCGAGTATCTAGGCCCATGCCCCTTCCACAATGAAAAAACGCCGTCTTTCACGGTCAACGAGGAAAAGGGCTTCTATCACTGTTTCGGCTGCGGGGCTCATGGCGATGTGATTGAATTCGTCATGCGTTCGGACAACCTACCCTTCCCTGAGGCGGTGGAACGCCTGGCCGAGGATATCGGTTTGGCGGTACCGGAATCCTCGCCCCAGGATCGCGCTAGAGAAAAGGAACGTCATTCTCTGCTGGAAGTGGTGGAGACTGCGGCGCTGTGGTTTACCAAACAACTTATGGGGGCACGCGGCGGAGAGGCGCGCGCCTACTTGCACGGTCGCGGCCTCGACGAAGCTACCCTTTCCGCCTTCCGGCTCGGGCTCGCCCTAGACACTCGCACTTCTCTGAAACAGGCGCTTACGGCAAAAGGTATTTCTGAGAAACTGCTGATAAGTGCTGGGCTTATCATCACCCCCGAGGACAGACGTGAATCCTATGACCGCTTCCGCAACCGCATCATCTTTCCCATCACCGACCGCCGCGGCCGGGTCATCGCTTTCGGTGGCCGTGCTATGGCCAAGGCCATTCCTACCTCCGACAGTGGAGCACATAAGATCGCCAAATACCTTAATTCGCCCGAGACCCCCCTCTTCCACAAGGGCCGCATGCTTTACGGCATGGCACAGGCCCTACCAGCCATGCGCGAGAAGCGCCAAGCCCTCGTCACCGAGGGCTATATGGACGTGATTACTTTGCACCGCGCCGGGCTCTCTCACGCCGTGGCACCACTGGGCACAGCATTGACGGAGGACCAGATGCGTCTCTTGTGGCAGGTGGTGGACGAACCAGTCCTGTGCTTCGACGGGGACGCGATGGGTGGACGGGCAGCAGCGCGGGCGGCTGAGCGGGCCCTGCCCCTACTCACACCCGGGAAGTCCCTGAGGTTTGCCATCCTCCCCGCCGAAGAAGACCCTGACAGCCTCATTCAACACGGCGGTCGAAATGCTATGGAAAAGGTTATCGCGGACGCAAAGCCCCTCTCCCACGTGATCTGGGAGATGGAAGCCTCTTTGCAATCAGCGGACACGCCGGAACGCCGCGCTAGCCTCGAATCTCGGCTCATGGCGCAGGTACGAACCATTGCCGACCGCACAGTCCAGAGCCATTACGCTCGAGATGTCAAGGATCGCCTGTGGCAGGCCTTCCGCGGTACCCGCCCGCACGGAGTGCCAAAGGCAACGCCCTATCTCCGTCCTCTGTCCCTCTACCCCCAGGTAGGTCAGGAAGGCGCGGGCACGGACGAACGTACCAATCCCCAGGTGGAACGAGAGAAGGTCCTTCTTGCCCTAGTGATTGCCCATCCTCAAATGCTCGATGAGGTGGCCGAACAGCTAGGCAGCATGGCCCTCACCGCCACCGGGCTCGAAGCCCTGCGCCAGGAGATTCTTCTGCTTGCGGAGCGTGAAGAGCTTGACAAGGCGACCGTTGAAAGCCACCTCTTGGAGTGTGGATTTAGGGATACTCTCAAGGCCCTGTTGGATATGGAGAACATCGCCTCCTACCTGCACACAGATGCTGCGGAAGGTAAGGCACGCACCATGTGGAACCATACTCTGAACTTGCACCAGCTTCCGGAAATCGAGGCACAGCTGAAGGAGGCGGAACAGGCAGAAGACTGGGAACGGTTTTCCAACCTTAAGAACCGGATTTTTGCAATCAGAACGGAAGCCATCGAGGATGACCTTTCCAAAATGGTGCCGAGGCGTGTATAGAGCCCCCGCCGGACATTCCTAGAACTTTCCGGAGCGGGTCGGTGCTCCGGATTTCCTTTGTCTGGATATCTTTGTAAGGACAAGAGGTGGACGTTAATGGCGACCAAGACGGCAAGCTCAGCGGAAGCAACCGAAACTACGGACGAGCAGACTGACGGTCCTCTCATGGACAGGGTGGCCGCCATGGTCAAGAAGATGGTGGCCAAGGGGAAGGAGCGTGGCTACGTCACCTACGATGAAGTCAACGGTGCCTTGCCATCGGAACAAGTCTCCTCCGAACAGATCGAAGACACCATGACCATGCTCTCCGAGATGGGCATCAACGTTATCGAGAATGAAGAGGCTGAGGAGACCCTCGGTGAAGAGACCAAGCAAAAGAAAAAAAAGAAAACCCGAGCCGGCAGCTATGATGACGAGGACTTGGGCCGCACCGACGATCCGGTGCGCATGTACCTGCGCGAAATGGGCAGCGTCGAGCTGTTGTCACGCAAAGGCGAAATCGCCATCGCCAAGCGTATCGAGGCTGGGCGTGAAAAGATGATCGGCGCCATCTGTGAAAACCCACTTACCATCCGCGCTATCGTCCACTGGCACGACGCTCTGGTTGAGGACCGCATGCTGCTGCGTGATATTATCGACTTGGATGCTACCTACGGCCGTCCGGAAAGTGCCGGATCCACAGCCAACGAAGGGAATGAGGAAGACAGGGCCGGAGAGGCCGTCTCGGACAGCAACCAGGAAACCGTACCCTTCGAAAAAGATGAAGATAAAAAAAGGGACCTCCGCAAAGATGGCGACAGCGAGGGTAAGAAACCAGGTGACGGCGCAAACAGCGATGAGGCGGATGATGATAGCGACAACACCATGTCGCTGGCTGTCCTGGAACAGACCCTGATGCCAGAGGTGATCGAGAACTTCGAAAAGATCGCCGCTGATTACAAGAAAATGCACCGGCTTCAGGACCAGCGTATTGCCGCCCAGAGTAAGGGAAAGTCGCTGAGCAAGTCCCAAGAAACCAGTTACAAAAATATCAAAAGTGGGCTCATCGAGCTGATGGAAAAGGTGCATCTCAATAATTCTCGCATCGAACAGCTGGTGGACCAACTCCACGGCATGAACCGTCGCCTTGTGGGCCTCGAAGGTAAGCTGCTGCGCCTAGCCCTAGACAGCGGTATCAAGCGTAATGACTTCCTAGAAAACTATCTCGGGCACGAGGTGGACCCCAAGTGGTTGAAGAATGTGGCTACTAAGCTACCGGGTCGCGCCTGGAAGAAGTTCACCGGCAAGCAGGCTAAGGAGGCTACGGTCCTACGTAAATCCATCGCCGAGATTTCTACCGCCTCTGGACTGCCAATTGGCGAATTCCGTCGTATTGTTGGCACGGTCCAGGAGGGAGAGAGAGAAACCAACCAGGCAAAGAAGGAAATGGTGGAGGCCAATCTCCGTCTCGTCATCTCCATCGCCAAGAAATACACCAACCGCGGCCTGCAGTTCCTCGATCTTATCCAGGAGGGTAATATCGGGCTGATGAAGGCGGTGGACAAATTCGAATATCGTCGTGGCTACAAGTTCTCCACCTACGCTACCTGGTGGATTCGCCAGGCCATCACCCGATCAATCGCCGACCAAGCGCGCACTATCCGCATCCCGGTGCATATGATCGAGACCATTTCGAAACTGGTGCGTACCTCACGGCAGATTCTACACGAGATCGGCCGCGAGCCGCAGCCAGAAGAACTGGCAGAAAAGCTCGGTATGTCGCTGGACAAGGTGCGTAAGGTGCTGAAAATCGCCAAAGAGCCCATCAGTCTTGAGACCCCCATCGGTGACGAGGAAGACAGTCATCTGGGCGATTTCATCGAGGATAAGAACGCAGTGCTGCCCATCGACGCAGCAATCCATGATAATCTTCGCGAGACCACTACACGGGTACTCTCCACCCTAACTGCGCGTGAGGAAAGGGTGCTGCGTATGCGTTTCGGCATCGGCATGAATACTGACCATACTTTGGAAGAAGTGGGTCAGCAGTTTTCCGTCACCCGCGAGCGAATACGACAGATTGAGGCCAAGGCCCTGCGCAAGCTCAAACACCCCTCGCGCTCGCGTAGGTTACGAAGTTTTCTCGATATCTAGAGTTTAATGGAGAACGCGTTTGAAAGCTGGAGCCGGCAATCAATGTAACGGTTCCTGGCCTTTTGTTTTTATGAGATTGTTCACAACACTGCCCGGCGTCACGGGCCCGTAGTTCAGTTGGTTAGAACGCGCCGCTCATAACGGTGTTGTCGCAGGTTCGAGTCCTGCCGGGCCCACCACTGTCAAAAGTGTAGAGAGCGTAGAAACCCCGGATTTCTGTGCTCTCTTGTCGATCAGCAATGGAGAATTGGCTGGGGCGGCAGGATTCGAACCTGCGCATGGCGGCATCAAAAGCCGCTGCCTTACCACTTGGCGACGCCCCAACGCAGCACGAACGCCCGCGACGAGCAAGCTGAAAGCTGATCGTAACCGTCCCTGAAAAATACGGGGTTTGGCAGGACCACGCAAGGGAGCGCCCACTTGTATTTACCATCCAGAAATGCCCCATCAGCCCTAGACAGAAGCATCACCGCCGCCGGTTTCGTTATCGCGGTACCAGGCATAGGCTCGACCCAGCCCCTCCTCTAGTTCCGTCTGCGCAGTCCAGCCCAGGACAGAAAGACGACTCACGTCGAGGAGTTTACATGGCGCACCGTCTGGTTTGTCGGCAACAAAATGGAAACGGCCTTCAAAACCGATGACATGGGCTACCAGAGAGGCCAGCTCGGCGATGGTCACATCCTTTCCAGTGCCCACGTTGATGTGGGTTTCCTCTGAATATGACTTCATGAGAAAGACCAGAGCGTCGGCCAAGTCTTCAACATAGAGGAATTCGCGCCTAGGTTGCCCGGTGCCCCAGACTTCCACGGACTCGGCACCGCTTTCTCTGGCGGCGTGGATTTTAGCGATGAGAGCGGGTACCACGTGGCTAGCCTTGAGGTCGTAATTATCGTGGGGACCATAAAGGTTAGTGGGCATAGCAGAGATAAAGTCGCAACCGTACTGCCGGCGATAAGCCTGGCACAGCTTGATGCCGGAAATCTTGGCCAGCGCATACCATTGATTGGTGGGCTCCAGGCCGCCACTGAGGAGCGCCTCTTCGCTCATGGGCTGGGACGCCAGCCGGGGATAGATACAGGACGAGCCAAGATAGAGAAGTTTAGCCTGACAATGACGCCAGACACTATTCACCACATTGGTTACCACCATGATGTTGTCATAGATGAATTCGGCCGGGCGCGTGTCGTTGGCGTGGATGCCGCCCACGGTGCCAGCGGCTAGAAACACAGCCTCGGGCTTGTTGGCGACGAGCCAATCTTCCACCTGTGCCTGGTTACGAAGGTCTACCTCGGCGTGGGGCACTGTCAGGATACGGCAATTCTCGCTTTCCAGACGCGACACGATGGCAGTGCCCACCATGCCCGTGTGTCCAGCCACCCAGACCTTCCGGCCCTCAAGCCGAAACGGAAGCTCAGTCGACGAGGGAATTACGCCCACGCTCGTTTTCCACGTTCACAAGATCTGCCTCCACCATCTCGCGAACCAGATCTGGAAAACCGGTATGGTGTTTCCACCCCAACACCTTCCGGGCCTTGGAGGGATCACCCCGCAGGTTGTCCACTTCGGTGGGGCGGAAATAGCGGGGGTCGACGCGGACTAGCACCTCGCCGGTTTCAGCATCCATCCCCTGTTCATCCACCCCCTTGCCTGACCAGACAAGAGGACGGCCCACATGCTCGAAGGCCAATTCCACAAACTCGCGTACTGGGTGACTTTCGCCGGTGGCCAGTACAAAATCGTCTGGTTTGTCATGCTGAACGATACACCACATTCCCTCTACGTAATCACGGGCATGCCCCCAGTCGCGGACGGCGTCGAGATTGCCCAGATGCAGCGTCGACTGCATGTCCAACTTGATGGCGGCAGCAGCGCGCGTGATCTTGCGAGTGACGAAAGTCTCGCCGCGGGTGGGGCTTTCATGATTGAAGAGAATACCGTTGGAGGCATGAAAATTGTAGGCCTCGCGGTAATTCACTGTGACCCAATGGGCGTAGAGCTTGGCCGCTGCATAGGGGCTACGCGGTGCAAAGGGAGAGGTTTCGTTCTGGGGTGGCGGCGTGTTGCCGTAGAGCTCCGATGAGGAGGCCTGATAGAAGCGCACCGTGTTGTCCATCCCCAGAATGCGAATAGCCTCGAGAAGCCGCAGGGTGCCAAGACCATCGGCATTAGCCGTGTATTCCGGGGTTTCGAAGCTGACTTGGACGTGGCTTTGCGCCGCCAGATTGTAAATTTCCGTGGGCTGAGTTTCCTGCACTAGACGAATCAAATTAGTAGCATCGGTCATGTCGCCGTAGTGCATGAAGAAGCGCACGTCTTCTTCATGAGGGTCTTGATAGAGATGATCCACCCGAGACGTGTTGAAGGAAGACGACCGCCGTTTTACACCATGGACCTCATAGCCCTTGTCGAGGAGGAACTCGGCGAGATACGCTCCGTCCTGACCGGTAACGCCAGTGATCAACGCAACCTTTTCCGCCATAATTTCTACACTTTCCCCAGATATCTTCAGAATGACCACGGCACGAAGCGAAAGAGCCCGCCGCACCGGTCACGAGAACACATCTCGATTCCACTAACGCCAAGCTAACCCATTTCCTCCTCGGGAAAAAGAGCCTGAAAACGGCAACAGATTTGCCGCGAAACGGGACGTGGGTCATACGGGTCATACTTGGTGTGACGTGTGATGTTTGTCGTCCATTTTATCCCCGGGGGAAAATAAAATCTTTGCTGCCCTTGAAGAACCATTCTTATAGATCAGATTCACATAATAAGGACGGCCTGTTCGGCTACTCACCTAGGGGCCCAGAGCCAGCCACCGTCAGGACCCGGCCAGAATTCCCTCATCAAGCGTGACGTTAGCAATGTCAGCGGCAAGGCGTGTGGTCACCACCCACCAACCTGGCGCTTCTCCGGAGATCACAGCGGCAGCCTGACGAGCGTCATCCTCTCCGCCGAACAGGCCAAAACAGGTGGTGCCACTTCCCGACATACGGGCCAGAAGAGATCCCCTGGACGACTCCAAGGCATCTAGCGCGTTACCTATTTCTGGCGACAAAGACACCGCCGCCTGCGTCAAGTCGTTGTTTCTTTCCTTCAACAAGGCGGCCAGCTCTGCGGCATCGCTGGGTATATCTTTGAAACGGCCGGATTGGGAAAAAGGTCCCTCGCGCGCGGCAAAAACCTCCGAGGTCGACAGCGCCGCCGAAGGATTGATCAGCACCACCCACACCGCAGGAGCGCCGGGCGGCGGCACCGCTGCCGGCTCGAGTGACTCGCCGATGCCGCCCACGAATCCCGCCTCTCCAGCCAGACAGAAGGGAACATCGGCGCCAAGCCCCAGCGCCAGCGCAACCATATCCTCCGGTGCTGGGGACAGCCGCCAGAGATGGCTGAGCGCCTGCAGCGTAGCCGCTGCATCGGCCGAGCCGCCGCCCAGTCCGGAGGCCAATGGCAGGTTTTTAACGAGCCGGATACGAACCCCTGCCGTAACACCGCCAGCACCCGCCAGGCAGCGCGCCGCCCGCAGCACCAGATTATCCTCGCCCTCGTCCAAGCCCTCGGCAAAGGGGCCTTCCACCGTCAGGGACAGGTCATTTGCTGGCTCTGCGTAAATGCCGTCGCCCACACGGACGAAAGTCATCAGGCTATCGAGAAGGTGATAGCCGTCATCCCGGCGGCCCAGCACATGGAGATAGAGATTGAGCTTCGCCGGCGCGGCGAAGCAGACTACTCCCACCCCGTGACCGGAGCTCTTGTCATTCTTCATGTCGGGATCGCCATTGGGTCAGGAATCTGGTTTGCCCCCGGTGTCACCAAGCCCGTTTATCAGTTTAATTTCTATGGCCGCAGCCAGTTCCGGCGGTGGATCAAAATTGAGCGCGCGGCGCCACTGGAAGCGCGCCTCGTTGCGCCGCCCCGTCCGCCAATAGGCGTCCCCGAGATGATCGTTGATGGTGGAATCATGAGGCCGCAATTCCACCGCGAGCTCCAGTTCCCGCACGGCGCGCTCGAACTCACCGAAGCGGAACAGCACCCAGCCCAACGAATCGACGATGTAACCATCGCGGGGTTTGAGCTTTACCGCCTCTTCGATCATCTCGCGCGCACGCTCCATATTGACCCCCTGCTCCACCCAGGAATAGCCAAGATAATTAAGCACGTAGGGCTGGCCGGGCTGTAGTTCCAGCGCCAGCAACAGGTCTTCTTCCGCACGCTGCCACAACTTCGTGCGCTCCAGAGCGATTCCCCGCCCATAGAAAAGCACCCAGTGGCGTTGTTCCATCTCGTCTATGCGCGCCACCGCCTCGTCGTAGGCGGCGATGGCTTCCTTGAAGCGTTCCCTGGCGCGCAGGATGTCGCCCATGCTGACCAGGGATTCCACGCTGTCGGGCCGGTCATTGGCGAGCGAGCGCAGTGCGGACACAGCCTCTTCGGTGCGGTCGAGTTCATCAAGGATCAGGGCCACGCGCAAATCCGCCATCCAGCGATGGGGCGTGCCCTGGCGAATCGTCTCATAGAGGGATTTAGCGGATTCCTTGCGACCCTGAAAACCGTAGATCTCAGCGAGCAGGATTTGATTTATGGGAAAGTCGGGACGCAGGAAACCCGCAAGGCGGGAGTAGATAAGAGCCATTGTCTCCGCGCCTTCCTGACGCATGGCGCTGGAGATGTTGAATAGGGCCTCGGCCATGCCGTCACGCACCGAGGCCACCACAGCCTCGGGCATCTCGTTGTTTTCAAGCCGCGCCAGGGCGGGCTCGATCATATAGGTATTGGATACGGTCTCGAGATAGTTCTGGTAAATTTCCGAGGCTTTTTCGGAATGCCCGGAACGCTCAAAAAAATTACCAAAAATTTCCACAAGCCGGAAGGAAGATGGAGAAGCGCTTGAAAGGACATTTTTATAGCTTTCCATTGCTTTTTCCTCGTCACCCGACACGTCCCGGATCAGCCCCAGATGCAGGTCCCGCAAGACGGCAAAACCACTGTTCTCGGACAAGGGCGTCAAGGCCATCTCTGCCTCCAGTTCAAGCCCCTGTCCCGACAGCACCCAGGACAGCATCAGGGGCTTGAGAAACTTGTTGAACCCCTCTTCGGGAATGGAATGCAGCTTGACCTCGGCCAGATGCAGGTCTCCTTCAATCACATCCACCATAGCCAGGGTAAGAATGGGCAGCGTTGCCTCGGGGTTAATGTCGAGCACACGCTTGGCCAGGGATGTCGCTTCGTCAAAACGCCCCTCCTCCACCATCAGCAGAAAAGCGCGGTTGAGAAGATCGAGATTCTCAGGGTCGGCGACCAGGGCGTGGAGAAGAAAATCCCCCGCCGGACCGGCCTTGCCGTGCCATTCGGCATGAAGCCCCGCCAGATAGTTCCCCGGTGAGGATAAAGGCTGTGTCTCCCCCCCTGCCGTCCTGGCCTTGGCCGTGGATTGGGGCGCGCCCTCCCCGTCCTTCTCGGCCACACATCCCGCAACCATCAAACCGGCCAGGATGGCACAAGCAACAAGGCATGGCTTTTTGCACAGAAAAAGGGACAAGGCTGATGAAACCACCCGCAAACGGGCCTCCTGTTTTAAGCGAGGAAAGATTAAGAAGCTACAAGGGCTCAATGAACTCCAATAGTATCCCAAACCTACGTTTTCCGCCATTACATGTTGGGATAATTGGGACCGCTACCGCCCTCGGGCACCACCCAGTCAATGTTCTGGGTCGGGTCCTTGATGTCACAGGCCTTGCAGTGAACGCAGTTCTGCGCGTTGATCTGGAGACGGGGCAAAGCGCTTTCCCTGTCATACAGGACTTCATAAACCCCGGCAGGACAATAACGCTGTTCCGGCGCATTATAGAGCGCCAGGTTGACCGCCACCGGCACGCCTTCGTCCTTGAGTCGGAGATGAACTGGCTGGTCTTTCTCGTGATTGGTGTTGGAGAGTTGGACCGAGGTCAGCCTATCAAAAGTGAGCGTGCCATCGGAGGAGGGATAGTCGATGGGAGAGCATTTGGCTGCCGGTTTGAGGCTTTCATGATCGGCATTATGGCGCAGAGTCCAGGACGCACGTCCCCGCAAGACATAAGCCTCCAGCGCCGAATAAATTATGCCAGGCCACAAGCCCCAGCGGAAGGCGGGGCGGATGTTGCGCTCGCGCCTAAGTTCCCGGCCCACCCAGCTTTCCCGCAGCGCCTTCCCGTAGCCCTCAGCCTCGGCGCCATCTTTGCCCCCGGCGAACACCGCGAAGGCGGCCTCGGCCGCCAGCATGCCCGACTTCATGGCGGTATGGGTGCCCTTGATCTTGGGCACGTTGAGGAAGCCCGCGCCATCGCCCATGAGGAGCCCACCCGGGAATGACAATTTCGGAATCGACTGCCAACCGCCCTCGTTGAGTGCCCGCGCCCCATAGGCGATACGCCGCCCTCCCTCGAAAACGGGGCGTATGGCGGGATGGGTCTTGAAACGCTGAAATTCCTCATAAGGGTTGAGATGGGGATTTTCGTAATCCAGTCCCACCACGAAACCCACGGCCACCTGATTGTCTTCGAGATGATAGAGGAAAGACCCCCCATAGGTACGCGTATCCAGCGGCCAGCCCACGGAATGCACCACCGTCCCCGGCTTGTGTTGCGCCGGGTTCAAATCCCACAATTCCTTCAGGCCGATGCCGTAGGTCTGGGGGTCGATACCGTCACCCAGGCCGAAGGTCTCGAACAAGCCCTTGGTGAGTGAGCCGCGGCAGCCCTCCGCGAACAGGGTCTGGCGGGCCACCAGATCGATGCCGGGCTGGTAGTTGGCGCCGGGCTCGCCGTCCTTACCCACGCCCATATCGCCCGTGCCGACGCCGCGCACCGACCCGTTATCGTGAAAAAGAACCCGGGCCGCGGCAAAGCCGGGATAGATTTCCACCCCCAGCGCCTCGGCCTGTTGCGCCAACCAGCGGCACAGATCGCCAAGGCTGATGATGTAGTTACCGTTATTGTTCATCTGCGGTGGGGTGGGCAGCCGCAGGGCGCGGGTCTTGGTGAGAAACAAGAAACGGTCCTTTTCGGCGGGGGTGCGCAGCGGCGCGTCCAGCGTTTTCCAGTCGGGGATCAGTTCGTCGAGGGCGCGGGTCTCGATGACGGCACCGGAAAGGATATGGGCACCCACTTCGGAGCCTTTTTCCACCACGCAGACGTTGACCTCACGGTCCGCTTCCCGGCCCAGCTGCTTCATGCGGATAGCGGCCGAGAGCCCGGACGGGCCGGCACCAACGATAACTACATCGTATTCCATGATCTCACGCTGCATGGTGATTCTCTTGTCAAAGTCTGTCGGCAGCGGCCGCCGACCGTGCTAAACTCGCGCTATGAACGCCGACGCCGATCTTACGAAACTCCTGTTGTGGCAAATGGAGGCCGGGGCCGACGAGGCGGTTCTCGATCACCCCGTCAACCACTATCACGCCCAAGCGGGACAGCGCCAGTGCCAAGCGAGCCCGCCGCAAATCCTTAAAAATCCAACGAAAAGTGGGGACATGGCGCGGGGAATAAACAAGGGCAGGGCGGCGGCGATGCCAAGGCTCTCCCCAGATTCAGACGTCGCGCCGCCGCCCAGACTCCACACCACTGATGAGGCTATGCATGACGCCCGTAGTCTAGCCCATTCCGCGGAAAGTATGGAAGAACTGGCTGAAAAGCTGTGCAGCTTCGAAGGATGCAGCCTGAAAAAGACCGCCACCAACACGGTTTTCGGCGATGGCAACCCCGAGTCCCTCATCATGTTCGTGGGCGAGGCGCCGGGTGCCGACGAAGACCGTCTGGGGCGTCCCTTTGTGGGGGTCAGCGGCCAACTTCTCGACCGCATGTTAGCCGCCATCAGCCTTGACCGGGACAGCGCCTATATCAGCAATATCCTGCCCTGGCGGCCACCCGGCAACCGCAACCCGACACCGGACGAGATTTTGCTGTGCCTACCCTTCGTTGAACGCCAGATCGAGCTGGTGGCACCCTATATCCTAGTCCTGGTGGGAGGCACCGCAGCTAAAACGCTGCTCGGCCGCAAGGAAGGCATCATGAAGCTGCGCGGCCAGTGGTTCGACTATGCCAGCCCCGGCTTAAACTGCCCCGTCAAGGCGCGGGCCGTCTTCCATCCCGCCTATCTGCTGCGTTCGCCGGCCCAGAAACAAAAGGCTTGGCAGGATCTTCTGGAAATAAGGAGTGAAATGAGCGTTGCTCCGGTAAGAAGAATTTCGTATTAATCCTGAATGCTATCGAACGGACCCATTATTTATCTAGGTCGTTTTTTCAACGAGTTTTCCGGTGTGTGGGTACTGATTTTCAGTCTGGCATTCTCCCTTTCCACTACTATTTCATTGCCCGGAAAAGCCGACTCTAGTGACTTCTTTTCCAAGGACGAAAAAGCCGCAGCCGCGCATGACACCAGGATTGTTCCTATCGATGTCGCCGCGACACACGTGCCGTATGCCGGAAGCACAGAAACGGCAGGGCTAGAACCCTCCCGGGTCATAGTGGATACCGCTACTCCCCTTCCCCGGCTGCTAAGCGCGGAGGATGAAGGTTTCTACCGGCGTATTTTTCTCTATCAAGAGTCGGGCGAATGGAAGGTCGCAGACCGTATAATTGCACAACTGAATGACCGGATCCTGATGGGTCATGTGCTGTACCAGCGCTACATGCACCCTACTAAGTATCGCTCCAAATACGAGGAACTGCGCGATTGGATGGCGCTCTATGCTGATCATCCCAGAGCCCAGAAGATTTATAACCTGGCGTTAAAACGCCGTCCTGAAAATTACAAGTATCCGAAAAAACCAGTAGGCGGCTATTTCTACGGAAGGGGCATCGACCCCAGCACCCAGGTGGAGCATGTTTATGTCTCCAAGCGAAAGCACACCAAGAATGGAAAAGCCCGCGTGGAAGCTCTGAAACGGTCCGTAAAGCGTTATGTACGCCGAGGCGGCCCCACAAAGGCGAAAAAGATTCTTGATGAGTCTCCAGCACACGATCTTCTCGATACCATCGAAACCGACCACCTGCTCTCCGCAATCGCAGCCGGATATTTCGCCGCCGGCAAGGATGCCCTGGCATTAGGCATCGCTGGCGCCGTGGTCAAGCGTTCAGGTATGCGCGTGCCCCGCGCCCACTGGACGGCTGGTCTGGCGTCATGGCGCCTAGGCCACCTGCTTGATGCAGCCCGCCATTTTGAGATCCTGGCCCTCTCCGACATGGCCTCTGACTGGAACGTGGCCGCCGCCGCCTATTGGGCAGCGCGCGGCCATCTGCTCACCCGCCAACCGCAAAAGGTTAACCATTGGCTCAATATTGCCGCCCTGCACAGCCGCACCTTCTATGGCCTTCTGGCGCGCCGCAGTCTGGGCCTTTCCACCTATTTCAACTGGGAAACGCCGACCCTCACCGAGTCCCGGCTGGCGCGCCTGACATCTGTCCCCAACGGTTCCAGAGCCCTGGCCTTGCTGCAGCTAGATCGCCATAACATGGCCGAAAAGGAACTGCGCAAAATTTATCCCCGGTCAAACTCTCCTCTGGCCAGCGCGATTCTAGCCGTCGCTACTAGTGCTAACCTGCCGGGATTAGCCATGCGCATCGGCAGCGAATGGGGCGATGAAAAAGACAACCCCAATGACGGTGCCCTTTATCCGATGCCAAACTGGGCGTTCAGCGGCGGTAAGAACGTGGATAAGGCGCTTGTTTTCGCTATTATTCGTCAGGAATCACGGTTTGATCCCAACGCCAAAAGCTACACCGGAGCGCGGGGGCTGATGCAAATCATGCCGCGCACAGCCAATTTCATCGCCGGTAAGAATAAGTTCCGTGGTAAAGCGCAAAACCTTCTGCTCGACCCGGAACTCAATATATCTCTGGGGAAAACCTATCTGCAGCAGCTTCTCAATCACAAAGATATTGGAGGTGATCTGTTCCTACTTACCGTGGCCTATAACAGCGGTCCAGGAAACCTCGCCAAGTGGCAACGCAAGATGGAATACCACGACGACCCACTATTGTTTATCGAGTCCATTCCTAATTCAGAAACCCGCGCGTTTATCGAACGGGTAATGGCCAACCTGTGGATCTATCGTAAACGCCTGGATCAGCCTACGCCGTCTCTCGACGCTATTGCTACTGGCGACTGGCCTCTTTACACACCCCTCGACGGAACCAGGATCAGGGTAGCAAAACATGGCAGGGATTGACGAAAGCCGGACCTTCCATCCCGTTAATATCGCACTGTTGACCGTCTCCGACACGCGCAGCGAGGCCGACGATAAGTCGGGAGATATTCTCGCCGAACTGGTGGCGGGAAGCGGCCATAACATCGCGGCCCGAGCTATCGTCGTCGATGAGCAGGGCCAAATAGTAGATCGGCTCGAGGACTGGATAAATGATGAAAACATCGACGTGGTGATTGCCACCGGCGGCACCGGCGTCACCGGGCGCGATATAACGTCGGAAGCCTTTTCCCAAGTCTATGATAAGGAAATTCCCGGTTTCGGCGAGCTCTTCCGTATGCTCAGCTACGAAGCCATCGGTACCTCCACCATGCAGTCACGGACCACCGGTGGTGTCGCTGGGGGCACCTATCTCTTCGCCTTGCCTGGTTCGCCCGGCGCCTGCCGCGATGGCTGGGAAAAAATACTGCGTTGGCAACTGGATTCCCGCTATCGTCCCTGCAATCTGGTGGATCTCATGCCGCGCCTGCAGGAGAATGGCGGGGAAGGCACGTAATCACATCATCGCAAGCGGAGGCCGCCATGCAGCAGACAGCTCTTTATACTTCAGCCGTGATTTTCGCGTTCGTCTCCTTGGCCCATTGGGTCCGCCTTTTCCTTGGCACTCAGGTTGTTATTGGAGATACCTCAATTCCCCTGGGGCTTTCTGTCGTCACCGGGCTGGTCTCGGCGGCGCTGGCGGTGTGGATGGTGATGGCGGCACGGAAATCCTAGAGCAATTCAGGAATTTCTCTTCCAGTCCCGATAATCTTCTGGCCTATCCACGTCAGAGAGCATCTCCACGAAAGCGGCGTCCGGGTCGGCCCCAAGATTGGCGAGGGTGTCAGCCAAGGCGTGTTCCCCCGACAAGCGCACGTTCCCGAACAGATCGGGACAGCGGGGAAAACGGCGTGCGCCCACCAGCCAGTATCCGCCGTCGGCGGCGGGGCCAAATACCGTATGGTGGGACCCCAAAAGCCGGAAGGCCAGCGCCACATGCCGCGCCTCGATGCCGGGAATATCGCTGCCCACAATCACCGCTGGCCCCGGGGGCAAGACACGCAGGATGCGGTCCATGCGCGCGCCCAGATCACCGCCGCCCTGGGCCATGCGCCGTATCCCTTTTGGCCAGAGGCGGGGACGGAACCTTATAACGTCTGGAGTCACCGCCAGCCAGGTGGTCCATCGTAGGTCGCGACTCAAACACCTGAGCAGCCTTTCGCTGCAAACGTGGTAGAAGCGCAGGGCGCGAACGGCATCTATATCGCGGGCCAGACGCCGCTTAACCCGCCCCATCTGCGGCGCCCGCACCATGACCACCAGATGACGGCGCAGTTTCATGGCTGGCCCCTCATAACTCGTAGAGCCGGGCGATAAGACGGGGCGGACAGTTCATGAAATAGAGGGCGAGACAGCCGAGATTGCGCAGCGGACGGCGCACATAACCGCCGCGCCGGTAACGCGCGGCGCCGGTCACGGCACGCACATCCAAGGCGGAGAACCGGCGGCGACCGATGCGACGCGCCAGTGCCACGTCCTCCATCAGAGGGAGCGGCAAGAAACCGCCCAGTTCGTGATAGAAATCCTGGGACAGGAGCAGCCCCTGGTCGCCATAGGGCAGCGCTAGCAAGCGGCAGCGCCAAGCAACCATCCGTTCTAGCCGCCGCGCCGCAAGCGCTTCGTCGTCGAGGGCGAAACGGAAATAAGCCGCGCGCCGGGCGTTTTCCTCTGCGCCCATGAAATCCGCCACGGCCCGCGTCCATCCCGATTCTAGAATCGTATCGGCGTGGAGAAACAGCAGCCAGTGGCCGCCTGCCGCCTGTGCCCCGACGGCTAGTTGGAGGCCCCTCCCCGGTGGCGACGAAACTACCCTCGCCCCCAGCACCCGGGCGGTTCCCACGGTGTCGGCCCGCGAGCCGCCATCGACGACAATCATTTCCAGGCTGAACCCCTCCTCCGGGGCGGCGGTCACGGCGCCGAGACAACGGCTCAACTCCCCCGCGGCGTTGAGGGTGGGAACGATGATACTCAGATCCGGTGTGGCCATGTCCCACCATAACCCAGGATTTACAGACCGTGCAGGGGGAGAAAAAGATTAGCCCATGGTACTGACACTCCTGCCGGGCGGGGGATCGTGATAGACTTCCGCCATGTCCGCCCATGCAGACCTGACGGGACTCGCTGTCGTCGTCCTCGCCGCCGTGATCTGCGGCGTCGTCATGTCGCGCCTTCGCCAGCCCGCCATCTCCGGATATATCCTGGCCGGGATATTGCTCGGCCCCTCCGGCCTGGCGCTGGTGGAAAACCGCGACCAAATTACGGTTCTGGCCGATCTCGGAGTGCTTATGCTGTTGTTCCTGGTGGGCATGGAACTGTCGCTCAGCGGTTTCAAGAGCGTATGGCGCGGCGCCCTTGTGGCCACCTTGTTACAGATAGCGGGAAGCGTCGGCGCCACCCTTGTCTTGTCATTGCTGTTCGGCTGGTCCCTGGGGCTGTCCGTGCTGCTCGGTTTCGTCATCGCCCTTTCTAGCACCGCCGTGGTGATCAAGATGCTGGAAGGCATGAACATCCTGAACACGCCGCTGGGCAAAGCCACCGTTGGCGTGCTGATTGCCCAAGACCTAGCCTTCGTGCCCATGATGCTGATCCTCGCCAGCCTTGCCGGGGACGGCTTCGGCGTCTTCGGCATGTTCCGGGTCGGCTTTTCGGTGGTGGTGCTGGTGCTGCTTATCCTCTATCTCACCCGCCGCCGTAAAATCTCCCTGCCATTTGCCAGCATGGTAGCCGGACATCGCGATCTTACGCCCCTGCGCGGGCTCGCCTTTTGTTTCGGGGCAGCGGCGCTGACCGGATATCTCGGCCTTTCCCCAGCCTATGGAGCGTTTCTGGCCGGGCTGGTGATCGGAAACAGCACAGAGCGCCGTGCCATGATGCGGGGCGTACAGCCCATACAAAGCATCCTCATGATGGTCTTTTTCCTCTCCATCGGCTTGCTCATCAATCTCGATTTCATCCTCGCCAATATGGGTACCGTCCTGTTGATCCTGTTTATGGTTACGGTGTTCAAGACGGGACTCAATATCGGGGTGCTGCGGCTAGCGCGGGAACCCTGGCCCCATGCCTTCATTGCCGGCATGTTGCTGGCCCAGATTGGCGAGTTTTCCTTTCTGCTGGGTCAGGCCGGCGTATCATCGGGGCTGATTGGCCGCGAGGAAGGAGACCTTGTTATCGCCGTGACAGCGCTGTCCCTTCTCATCAGCCCCTTGTGGCTAGTCATCGCGCGGCGGCTGATGCGTTTTGCCATTCTCAGCACCACCTCGGGCCGCGAGGGGGCGCGGCTTCTCTTCGGCCGCCAAGCCCCGGCTGTTTTCGCCGCCTTGGACGGCCTTGCCGGCAGAACCAAGGATTTTATCAACCGCATTCTTTCCCAGTTACCTGCGGGGGTGTCTGTGTGGCCTGTCCCCAAAGAAGAAGCCCCCGAAAGGGAAATCACCGACGCTGAATGGGAGGACATCCACACGGAAATACCGGAACCGCCGCTACCGAAAAAGACCCCAAAAAGAAAAAAATACACCCCGGTTAAAAAAAATGATGGCTGAATTTTCCCCTGATTTTTCCCTTGAACAGGCGTCTCCAGGACCCGTTGCCGGCGTAGACGAGGTAGGCCGTGGCCCTTGGGCAGGACCGGTGGTAGCGGCAGCTGTCGTCTTTCCCCATCGCGATTTCCTGCCCGCAGTGCTGCGGGACGGCCTCAACGATTCGAAGGCTCTTTCAGCCGCGCGCCGCGAGGTCTTATTCGCCAAACTCAACGCCTATACGGTAATCGGTATGGGTGCTGCCAGCGTTGCTGAAATTGATAGCCTCAATATTCTTCAGGCTACCCTGCGCGCCATGACCCGCGCCATCACCCAACTGAAAGGGCGGCTTGGGACAGGTCCCTGCTTGGCCCTGGTGGACGGGACCCATGCCCCACCCCTGTCCTGTCCAGTACAAACCGTCACCAAGGGCGACAGCAAAAGCCTGTCTATCGCCACCGCCTCAATTGTTGCCAAAGTCAGCCGAGACCGGCTGATGGCCGAACTTGGCCGCCGATATCCCGGGTTCGGCTGGGAACGCAATGCTGGCTACGGCACCGTCGAACATAGGGAAGGACTTACACGGCTCGGAATCACGCCCCATCACCGCCGCAGCTTCAAACCCATCAAGATGTTGAGTCAGTATGAAGGTTGATCCATAACATCTTGATTCTAAAAATTTTTATTGACGCAACGCGCGCCCTGACTCATCTTGACCACCATGGGGGGGTTACACCACATCTCTTCTGGTAAAATCGTGCTGGGAGACTGCGTCGACGTGATGAATGGTCTGGAGGCCGGTTCTGTGGACATGGTGTTCGCCGATCCACCCTACAACCTTCAGCTTGCTGGCGACCTGCGGCGGCCCGACAACTCGCTGGTGGACGGCGTCAATAGCGACTGGGATAAGTTCACTGACTTCGCGGCCTATGACCGTTTCACCAGCGACTGGCTGACCGCCGCGCGGCGCGTACTCAAAGACGACGGAAGTCTGTGGGTGATCGGTTCTTATCACAACATTTTTCGCGTCGGCAGTATTTTACAGAATCTAGGATTCTGGATTCTCAATGACATCGTCTGGCGCAAGGCCAATCCCATGCCTAATTTTCGTGGCACGCGCTTCACCAATGCCCATGAGACCCTTATCTGGTGCGCAAAGGATAACGCCAAGCGCCACGTCACCTTCAACTACGCGGCCATGAAGGAACTCAATGAAGGCCTGCAGATGCGTAGCGACTGGCACATTCCCTTGTGTACCGGCGGCGAACGTCTGAAGAATGATGGCCTAAAGGCTCATCCTACCCAGAAGCCGGAGGCCCTTCTCTACCGGGTGATTCTCGCTACTACCAATCACGACGATCTGGTGCTTGACCCTTTCTTCGGTACCGGCACCACCGGAGCTGTAGCGAAAAGGCTGGGCCGCCGTTACCTGGGCATAGAGCGCGACCACGAATACGCGGAGATGGCCGAAAAACGCATTGCCCGGACCCCCCCGGCGAGCGCAGCGGAATTACTGAGCACTCCCTCCAAGCGCACCGCACCGCGCGTTCCTTTCGGGGCGCTGCTGGAGCGCGGCCTGTTGTCGGCGGGAGATATCCTGTTCGACCCTAAGCGGCGGTGGCAGGCACAGGTTCATGCTGATGGGTCTCTTGCCTGTGATCGTAAACGCGGTTCGATCCACAAGCTCGGTGCCAGCCTTCAGGGCGCGCCTTCATGCAACGGCTGGACCTTCTGGCATTACGACATGGAGGGCAAGCTAGTATCCATTGATGTGCTGCGGCAGAAACTGCGCGACGAAATGGGCGCTCCTGGTTAAGCGGCCGGTTCTTCTTCCCTAGCATTCTACTCCTCACCCTTTTCCGCTGCGGGCAAGGTCAGCAATACCTTCAACCCTCCTAAATCGGATTCGGAAAGCGTGATGTCGCCCCCGTAGAGCCCCGCGGTATCACGCACGATGGCAAGTCCCAAACCGCTGCCCGGCGTGGTTTCATCCAGCCTGTGGCCACGGTTGAACACCTCGTCATGTTTTTCCGGCACCAAGCCGGGGCCGTCATCCTCAATGGTGACCTTGAGGTCCGCGCCTTCCACGCCCATGGTGATCCAGACCTGCGCGTGCGCCCATTTACAGGCGTTGTCAATGAGGTTGCCGAGCATTTCCTCGAGGTCGTGACGTTCGCCACGGAAACTTGTATCGGGATCCCCTCGCACTTCAAGTTCGATCGAACGTTCGGCGTGAATACGCTTTAGGGTACGGCGAAGGTCCTCGATAACCGGCATGACCCCGGTACACGCGCCCAGCACGCTGCTTGAGGCGGCGATACGGGCTTGGGAGAGATAATGGTCCACATGACGACGCATAATGGTAGTCTGTTTTTCCACCGTATCCGCAAGGGAGCTTGTCTTGGAGCCGGATTCGTTGGCCAGCACCGAAATCGGTGTTTTCAGGGCATGAGCGAGATTACCCACATGGGTGCGCGCCCGCCCAAGCACCTCCTCGTTGTGTTTGAGAAGAGTGTTGATCTCACTAGCCAGGGGCTCGATTTCTGACGGAAATTGACCCGTGAGCTTTGATTTACGGCCCGAACGGATAGCCGACAAGGCCATGCTGATGCGCCGCAGGGGTAGTAATCCGTATCGCACCTGGATGAATACGGCCAGGATTAACCCGCAGCCGAACAGGCCCAGAGACCAAGCCAGAGTGGTGTTGAAGCTTTGAATGTCCGCTTCGATGGAAGCGCGGTCCCCCGTCATCTGAAACTTCAGGCTGGATGCAGTCCCGGGAATATTGACATCCCGCCCGACAATCCGTAATTGGCGACTCTGGATTACCTGCGTCCGGTAGGATATGGCTGCGGGATCGCTGATAAAGGAAAGATCTGGAGGGAGCACCTGGTCCCAGAGGGACCGGGACCGCAGCATGGGTCCGCCAGCGCCAGAAATCTGCCAGTGCCATCCCGAATAAGGCTGTTCGTAGCGAGGGTCGCCAAGAGCCAAAGGCCGCATGACCCTCACGCGGCCTCGGTCATCCACTTCCACTACAGAAACTAGGGCATCGAGATAAACTAGAAGCTGTGCATCAAAAGTATGCTCGACATGGTCCCGAAAAATCGCTGAAAGCGTGACTCCCCCGGCGATAATAGCCACGGAGATCCACATGCCAGCCCCGACCACAAGGCGGAAAGCGAGCGAATTAGCCCGCATTTTTCTCTGCTTTTCTCTCTGGTTTTTCTCCGGATTCTTCCTTAGCACCCTCCGGAGCGCACAAACGGTAGCCCAGCCCCCGTTCTGTCTTAATCACGTCAACACCGAGTTTCTTACGCAGGCGACCGATAAATACTTCGATGGTGTTGGAATCGCGGTTGAAGTCCTGATCATAAACATGTTCAGTGAGTTCGGTGCGTGAGACAATTTTATCCTGATGGTGCATGAGATAGGCCAGGATTTTATATTCCTGCGCAGTAGGCTTGAGGGTGGCATCATTCACGGTGATGCGGCCACTTCTGGTATCCAGGACCACCGGCCCGCAACTTAGTTGCACTGAAGCGTGACCAGCGGCACGGCGGATAAGCGCCCGTAAGCGCGCTAGAAGTTCTTCCATCTGGAATGGCTTAGTGACGTAATCATCGGCACCGGCGTCGAATCCCGCCACTTTTTCGTTCCAACGTTCACGGGCGGTGAGAATGAGAACCGGCATATCCTTTTCGCTGCGACGCCACCGCTCCAGCACGGTGAGGCCGTCCATTAATGGCAGGCCCAAATCAAGTACCACGGCATCGTAGGGTTCGGTGTCGCCAAGGAAATGACCTTCTTCCCCGTCATGGGCTACGTCCACCGCATAACCCTCTTCCTTCAGCGTGGCGAATATCTGCCGCGCCAAGTCAGGCTCGTCCTCAATCACAAGAACACGCATGGGTTCGCTGCTCCTCTATTCTTTAAACACGGTGATCTGGCTTAAGGTGCTTCCTTATTGCCGGTGGCGTTACCAGTGGCGTTCTCTTTTCCGCGCTCGATTTTTAGGATTGTGGCCGTCCCGGCATCCACGCGCAATACCAGAAGCGAATCATTAGGCGTAAACATCCGGATTTCATAAACCCAGCCGTGTAGCCCATGTTCCTGATCCCGCAGCACTACCTCCAGAACGCGCCCTTCATACTGCTTATAAACGCGAGCAAGGATATCATGTAGGGCCATTATCTCACCCGACTGCACAGCTGCGCGAGCGCGGTCGTGGCCAATGCCAAGCTCGGCAGCCAAGACATCGCTGCTAACCAACCGAACACAGCCCAGCAAGAAAGCTGCCAGCAGGTACGGGAACGTTCCTTTACTGGTCACTTCCACAGCCTAGTTGCGAGAAAATGAATAAACAATGAATGTTGCACTCACTGCCAATTCAGAACAAACAGGTAGGATGCACGGTGAAGAAGAAAGTATTATTTCCCCTCATTCGCCGCAGCGTGACCCTCCCCCCCACCCTACGGCAATATCAACACCCGCCCGCCGGCACAGCGGGCGGGTGTTTTTACCTTTTTGCCTTTCCCCTGGGGATTTCCTAGCATTGTCCCGGGCCAGCACCTGCCCTAACATAGGAAACTGACTTTATGACACGAGCGGCTTGAGGAACGGAGTTCAAAACAGGCACCACTGCATCATGAATAACCAATCACCTGTCTCGTTCCCGGCACGGAAAAATGCCCTGCCACCAGCGCGAATCCAGAGAGGGCTTCTCGCCCTTAGCGCTATGGTCTCCAAGATCACCACGCCTCTCTATCGCAAACGCGGGTTCGCCGAGGTCCGGATTCTCAGCGACTGGCCCACCATCGTAGGCGAACGCTTTGCCGCCTTCACCCTCCCGGAAAAACTAGTCCTTCCCCGAGGAAGCAAGGGAGTGGGAAAACGGGACGGGCTTTTGCATGTGCGCGTGGAGGGCCCACTCGCCACCGAACTGCAACATCTAGAGCCCCAGATCGTTGAACGCATCAACGGTTATTTTGGCTACAGCGCGGTGGCCCGCCTAAAACTAGTCCATGGGCCTATTCCGCCCGTGTCGCAGCCAGCGGCGGGACAATCCCAACTCCAGGCCAATCCCCGCACCAAACGTGCCATGGAAGAAATGACCTCTGGCATCGCTGATACGGGCCTGCGCGCAGCACTCACCGATCTGGGTTGTGCGGTAGCTGCCAAACAGGAACGGAAGGAAGCCGGGAAATCCAAGAAAAAAGGGGGGAATACACTCAGGGGTACTCAGAAAGACACTGACGGAGAGTTCTGACAGGACCTGATCACCGGTTATTGTAATGTCTATGGCATGTCCAACAAGTGGCCTGGGCAATATTTTTGGCATGGGCAGGAACATCAGAAGTTTCTACCGCAAAATCGAAACAATTCCCTGCGCCGGGATGCAAACTCGGCGCATGGGGGATCATGGTGCATCCCCGCCGGGGATTAATTAAAAAAACAGGTCTGCTTTGCAGTTCTTAACTCCCATAAAAAGAATTTTTCATTCGATGGCATCTATCGCCGCTCTTCCTGTATCGGTTATGTGGTGGTTTGGCCAGCTTGTCCGCCATCTTTCCGTTCTGCGCAGGGCGTCCGGTGTTCTCTGAGCACATGCGGGCGGAGATGGTGGCGGCTGATACGTTCCCTCATGAAACGGTCAAAGATCCGTTTCCCCGCCCTTGCCGCCCCTCAAGGTGGCGCGTATAGTCAGCTGCACACGGCTTCCGGAGGAACTTTTGAACATATTGCCAACCCGATGGACTTCAGTCTTTCGTCTTCCTCTCGTTCTAGCGATCCTTGTTTCTTGTCTGGCCCTTATGGCCTTTTCCTATCCCGTGAATGCCACTATTTCCGATCCGGTGGAGGCCCTGTCCGAGAAAGTCCTTGGTGCCGGAGATGCGCCCATCACCATCGTCGAATTCGCCTCGCTCACCTGCCCCCACTGTGCAGCCTTCCACGCCGAAGTGCTGCCACAGTTGAAAAGCAAATATATCGAGACCGGCAAGGTGAAGCTGGTCTACCGCGACTTTCCCCTCGACCAGTACGCGCTGAAAGCTTCTGTGTTGGCGCGCTGCGCCGGAAACGACCGCTATTTTGCCTTTCTCGATATTCTCTTCCAGAAACAGCCGGTCTGGACATCAGAAAGCAACCCGATTTCCGCCCTGCAGCGTATTGCTAAGTTCGGCGGTATAGGTGCCGAGGACTTCAAGCAATGCCTCAATAGCAAGATTCTGGAGGAAGGTATCCTTGATATGCGGCTGCAAGCAGAGAAGGAATACAAGATTTCCTCTACGCCCACTATTTTCATTAACGGCAGAGAATACAGGGGGAAACAATCTTTCGAAGCCCTGGACAAGGCCCTGCAAAAGCTTGGGCCGGAGACACCCCCCCCCGCAACTGCCCCCACGACGGCGGCAGACGAGCCCTCTCCTAAGACCCAACCCCAATCTTGGTTTGACAGAATTATCAATGCTATACGCAACTTCTGATTCTTTTTCTGATCGCTTGTTAGGAACTCTCTTTGGTCCAGTTCACAAAGGTTCGGCTGTCGGGTTTCAAATCCTTCATTGATCCGACGGAAATCATGATTGAGCCCGGACTTACGGGCATCGTCGGCCCCAACGGCTGCGGCAAATCCAATATCGTTGACGCCCTGCGCTGGACCATGGGTGAGGCTTCCGCCAAGCAAATGCGTGGCGGCGAGATGGACGACGTCATCTTCAACGGCACAGACAACCGCCCAGCACGCAATATTGCCGAAGTCAGTGTTTCCCTCGACAATTCCACGCGGGAGGCCCCGACTTCTTTCAACGATGACGAAGATCTGGAAATTATCCGTCGTATCGAGCGTGACCAAGGCTCTTCCTATACCGTCAACGGCCGGGAAGTTCGGGCCCGCGACGTCCAACTTCTGTTCGCCGATTCCGCCACCGGTGCCCACTCCACCGCCCTAGTGAGCCAGGGACGAATCGGCGCCCTGATCGGCGCTAAACCCACCGACCGACGCACCATACTGGAAGAAGCGGCGGGCATAACGGGCCTTCATTCTCGCCGCCACGAGGCGGAACTGCGGCTACGCGGGGCTGAGACAAATCTCGAACGCCTTGATGACGTACTGTTGACCTTAGAGGAACAAGGCCGGGGATTGAAACGCCAGGCCCGCCAAGCTTCACGCTATCGCAATATCGGTGGCCAAATTCGCCGTCAGGAGGCCATGCTATTCCACCAGCGCTGGTGCGTCGCCAAAGAGGACATAGATGCCGCCAGAAAAAACCTTGGTGAGGCCGAGTTGCGGGTTACGGAACTGTCCGGGACCGTCGCCGCTGTCGCTACCAAGCAAACGAAAGCCGCCGCCGATCTACCAGACCTGCGCCGTGACGAAGCAAAATCCGCCAGTACCATGCAACGGCTTCTGCTCGCCAGCGACAACCTTGACGCCGAAGAGAAACGGCTAGCCCAGGCCCGCCAGGACTGTGAAAACCGCCTGACCCAGATCGCTGGGGACATCGAACGTGAAAGGACCCTGTCTCAAGATGCCACCACGGCACTAGCGCGGCTTGAGGAAGAACGCGCCGCCGCACTTTACACTGGCCTCAAAGAATCCGAGGCGGCCGTGGCGGCCGAGGAATCCCGTCTTGAAGAACTTCGCGCAGAAGCCGATAAAACTGAGAAAACCCTCACCGAGGCGCGAACCACTGACGAAGAAGCCCGCGAAGCACTCGCAGCCGCTGAAGCGGATGACGCCCGCCTGCACGCCGAAGAGGAAGCCTTAGCCGCCCTTCTTACCGCCTCTGAAGCGAGCGGTGGGACACCGCTCATGGACGAAATTACCGTAGAAGCCGGTTACGAGGTAGCGCTGGGAGCAGCACTGGGTGAAGACCTTTATGCGCCCGCCGACGAAGGCGAGCCAGTACGCTGGCGGACCCTGCCCCCCTATGATGATGATGCCACGTTCCCCGATGGGGTAGAGCCTCTGTCCGCTTTCGTCACGGCACCACAGGCCTTGTCCCGCAGACTAGCGCTGACCGGTGTGGTCATCGACGACGATCAAGACTGCGCTCTTGCCGCCGAGCTGAAACCCGGCCAGAGGTTGGTCAGCCGTGACGGCGGATTATGGCGCTGGGACGGCTTTACCATGGATTCTGGGGCCGATACCGCTGCCGCCACACGGCTGGGGCAGCGCAATCGTCTAAACGAACTTCGCAATCAAAAAAGTACCGCTAAAAGTAAGCTGGGTGAACTCCGCGCCCACGCCAAAGAAGCTCGTGACCAGGCGAGCGCTTCTCTCGATCTCGAACGCCAAGCTCAGAAATCCCTGCGCTGCGCCTACGCCGATCTCCATACCATCCAACGCCGCGACAGGCTAGCCGCCATAGCTACAGAGAAAGAAACCTGGGATGCCAGTCTACAGGCCGCGGCACGTCAGGTTTCTAAACTTGAGAAAAGACAGCAGACAGCAACAGCGGAACGTGGCCAACTGAACGCGCGTCCTCAAGAAATTTCTGCCCAGCGCACCACCCTCCAGGACCAGATCGACGAAGCCGAAGCCGCTCGTACACAAGCCGTCGATGTACTAGCTAAGGCCGAGGAACATCTGGGCGAAAGCGAGCGCAGGCTCAAGATTGAGGAAACCAGCCTGGCCGAGGCACGTGAAGACAGAGTACGAGCCGAAGCTGTAGTGGAACAAGCACAGCAGGCGATGGATACTTTGGCCGAACGTATCACCGAAAAGCTGGAATGCGCACCTGATAAGGTGCTGGAAACGGCTGGCATCCCACTAGATGACGACCTACCTGCACCGGAGGCCATGGAGAAAAAACTGGAGCGGCTTCTTCGTGAACGCGACAATATGGGCCCGGTTAACCTGCGCGCCGAGGAGGAAACCAGTGACATAGAGGAACAAATATCCACTCTACAGTCGGAACGTGAAGACCTTGTATCAGCCATCTCCCGCTTACGCCATGGTATTTCCGGTCTCAACCGCGAGGGCAGAGAACGCCTCCTTGCCGCCTTTTCGGAAGTGGACATCCATTTCCAGGAGCTTTTTGTGCGTCTGTTCGGCGGCGGCCAAGCACACATGGAATTGGTGGATTCCGACGACCCGCTAGAAGCCGGGCTGGAAATCTTCGCCAGTCCGCCCGGCAAAAAGCTTCAGGTTCTCTCTCTGTTGTCGGGTGGTGAAAAGGCCCTGACGGCACTAGCTCTGTTGTTCGCCGTCTTTCTCACTAATCCGGCGCCCATCTGCGTTCTTGACGAGGTGGATGCCCCCCTTGACGACGCCAATGTGGACCGCTTCTGTGACTTGATTGAGGAAATCGCCCACAAATCTGACACCCGCTTCCTCGTCGTCACCCATCACCGTCTGACCATGGCACGGGTGGATCGACTGTTTGGCGTTACCATGATGGAACGTGGTGTATCGCAAATCGTTTCGGTGGATCTACAACAGGCGGAACAGCTGCACGAAGCCAGCTAAGGGCAGATTGCAGCAGCTTCAAAAACTACGTTTTTTCTGCTTTCTCAGCTTTCATAGACTGTCGCTCCGCGGCCTTGACAGCCTAGTGAGCACCTCCTATTGTGCCCCGGCTTTGGCGCTGAATACCGCTGAAAAACAGGGGATTTTGTGACTTCCCGGCCATGACGGAATACACCCCTCCTCCTCCTCCTCCTCCTCCCCTTCACAACCTCGACGCCCGTTTGCGCGAGGCAAGAAAACGGAGGGAAAAACATACGGTCGAAGGTGGGGGATCGAGGACATCGTTAAAAGGGGCCGGCCTTGCTTTTCGCATTGGTGCCGAACTGGTAGCTGCCACTGTCGTAGGCGTCGTAATCGGTCTGCTGACAGATTATTGGCTAGACACCAGCCCTTGGGGGCTTATCGTCTTTTTCTTTTTGGGCGGAACTGCTGGTGTTTTGAATGTGTGGCGTGCCGTTTCCAGCATTGGTACGACCATCGGATACAAAACAGTGAACGAACAGGACGAAGACAAAGGGGAGGAATAAGGTGGCTGATCCACTCCATCAGTTTGAAATCTATCCCGTAGTTCACATTTCTTTAGGAGAGGTGAACGCATCCTTGACAAATTCCAGTGTCGCCATGCTAGCGACGACTATTATCATTACCTTGTTCATGACCTGGAGCATGCGCGGCCGCGCCTTAGTGCCAGGGCGCTGGCAGTCGCTGGCGGAAATGTCCTATGAATTTATCGGCAGCATGGTGCGTGATAATGTAGGCAAGGAAGGACACCCCTATTTCCCCTTTATCCTGTCGCTTTTCATGTTCATCCTGTTCGGCAATCTTCTAGGACTGCTGCCTTACAGCTTTACCTTTACCAGTCATATCATTGTCACCTTTGCTATGGCATTAGCGGTTTTCCTGGGCGTGACGGCCATTGGCATCATCCGCCACGGCTTCCACTTTTTCAGCTTTTTCGTGCCCAAGGGAGTGCCGGCGGTAATGCTGCCGCTAATGATCACCATTGAGGTGATCTCCTATCTTTCACGCCCGGTAAGCCTGTCCATCCGCCTGTTCGCCAATATGATGGCAGGCCACACCATGATGAAGGTCTTCGCCGGGTTTGTCTTCTTGTTGGGTTGGTTTGGTTTTGCCCCCTTGGCGGTGGACGTGGCCCTAACCGCGTTCGAGTTCATGGTGGCCTTTCTCCAGGCCTATGTGTTTACTGTTCTTACCTGTCTCTACCTCAATGACACCATCCACCTGCACTAGGAGAACGGACACGCAGAAGGAAAGGGGACATCCTCAAACAAGACCTTGATTTGTCACTTTCATAAACAGAGGATCTCAGAACCATGGATATTGAAGCTGCAAAAATGATTGGCGCCGGCCTTGCCGTCATCGGCCTTGGCGGCGTGGGCGCCGGTATCGGCCACATCTTTGCTTCGCTGATCAGCTCGATCTCACGCAATCCAGCATCCCGCCCTCAGGTGTTCCCCATGAGCATGTTGGGGTTTGCCCTAGTGGAAGCGGTGGCCCTTTACGCTCTACTGATCTCGTTCCTAATTCTATTCCTATAGAACAGGAAGAGGGAATTTTTCGGAAGCGTCCGCAAACCGCAGGGCACAAGGAAGCACCATGCCGCAATTCGACATCAACCTTTATCCTTCCCAGATCATCTGGTTAGTAGTCAGTTTCGTACTGCTTTATCTGGCTATGTCTAGAATCGCCCTGCCGCGTATTTCAGAGGTTCTTGAAAAACGCCGGGACTGCATCGAGAGGGATCTCGACAAAGCCGAGGCTTTGAAAAAGGAAGCCGATGAGGTTCTTGCAGCCTATGAACAGTCCATAGCCGAAACCAAGGCCAAGGCGCTAGACATAGTAAAACAGGCCTCAGATCAGCTAGCCAAAGAATCCGCTGCCCGCCACGCCAAACTTTCGGCTGCCCTAGTCGAACAGGTCAAGGCGGCCGAGAGCACCATCGCCCAGGCTAAGGCGAACGCACTAGCCGATATCAGAAGCATTGCCGAGGACATTACGCACCAGGTTACCACCAAGCTGATCGGGATCAAGAGAGTGGACAAGAAGCAGCTTCAGGACGCCGTTGTAGCTGCCATGAGGGAACATGAATAATGCTGGAATCCGCTGAATTCTGGGTTGCAGTTGCCTTCATTGCCTTCGTGGCCGGTGCCATAAAGCCCGGGCGAAAGGCCATACTCGAGGCCCTTGATAACAGAGCGGTGAAAATCGGCGCCGAGATTGACGAAGTCACGCGCCTGCGCGAGGAGGCCCAAGCTGAGTTAGCCGAAAATTTACGTAAACAGCGCGAAACCGCCGAGGAAACTGAGGACATTCTCGAACACGCCAAGGAAGAAGCCGACCTGTTGTGCAAGCACACCGTGAGCGATCTTGAGGATGCCCTGGAGCGGCGCGAGAGACAGGCCCTTAACCACATCACCCAGGCCGAAGCCGAGGCCACCAAAGAAATCCGGGATCACGCCGTAGACATTGCCGTCACCGCTACCCTGAGAATTCTCGAGGAGAACCTAGACGAAGAACGCGGCAATGACCTGATCGAAGCCGCCATCGAGGAACTTCCCAAGAAACTACATTAGAAAGCAAAATCACGCGGTTCACGCGCCTGCGTAACATAAACTCCCGCTAATAGCGGGAGTTTTTTAGTAGCTAACGGTAGCGGGAAGATAGAGCCTAAAGCTCCTTGTCACTGCCGTCGCAGAAAGGTGGTATCTTGGTATGCTTGCAACCACATAAGAAAATGATTTCCGATGTTTCAGGCGTGAAGAGAACGGGCTGGAACACGCTTCCGGAATGGGTGCCGTCGCAGAAAGGCTGGGTGGTGCTTTCCCCACAGGAGCACCAGTAATAGGTTTCTCCGGCCTCTACCTCCACCTCATAGGGACCCTTTCGGGCGATAGCTGGTTCCGTCATGATTTCCTCCCTTTCACCTTCTTTCTTTGCCCTTTTGGCTGTATTACCTTGCGATGCAGAATCAGACTACCGTTGTGTGGCGTCCTGGTTTAAACACTGATATAGGGAGGCATGCATGAGGACACAAGAGCAAACGGATCGCGGTTCCTAGTCGCCCCTAGCCCGTCCTCGGCACTCCTTTTCTAGCCCCTCCTCTGAGGAAGTTTCATGGCGGTCTACACGGAAGTTTCCGACCAAGAGCTGACCACCTTCCTTTGCGACTATGACATTGGCCTCGCGGTGTCGTTCAAGGGCATTGCCGAGGGTGTGGAGAACTCCAATTACCTTCTTCGCACAGATAGGGGTACTTTTATCCTGACTCTGTATGAAAAGCGAGTGGAGGCGGAAGACCTACCCTATTTCCTAGGCCTCATGGACCATCTCGCCGGAAAGGGCATTGCCTGCCCCATCCCCATTCACGGCCGTGATGGTAAGGCCCTGCGCGAACTTTGTGGGCGACCATCCGCTATCATCAGCTTCCTCAAGGGCATGTGGCCTCGCCGCATCGAACCCTACCACTGCGCCATGCTGGGCGAAGCCATGGCGAAGATGCATCTGGCTGGAAATTCCTTTGTCATGAAGCGGGAGAACAAGCTGTCGGTAGCGGGTTGGCGTTCTTTGTTCGAATCCTGCCGCACTCGCGCTCATGAAATCCAGAACGACCTTGAGGAAATCATGGAGGATGAACTTGCGCAACTGGAGGAAAGTTGGCCCACGGATCTTCCCGTCGGCATCATCCATGCCGATCTGTTTCCCGATAACGTTTTTTTCCTAGGCGGGACGCTTTCGGGACTCATTGATTTCTATTTCGCTTGTAACGACTTCCTCGCCTATGACTTAGCCATCTGTCTCAACGCTTGGTGCTTCGAGGAAGATGGTAGCTTCAACGTTACTAAGGCGAACCGTTTGCTAGTTGAATATAGCAGGGTGCGGCCCCTGGAGAAAAGCGAAGTTGATATCTTACCCCTGCTCGCCCGCGGTAGCGCCATGCGCTTTCTCCTCACTAGGCTCTATGATCAATTGCACCATCCCGAAGGAGCCATGGTCAACCCCAAGGACCCGCAGGAATATCTGGGCAAGCTACGTTTTCACCAGCAAGTGAAGGACGTTACTGCCTATGGGTTGGATGGGACCCCGTGAACAAGTCGTTAGCACAGCCACAGCCAGCGATGGTGGAACTGTTTACTGATGGTGCCTGTTCGGGCAATCCCGGGCCTGGAGGCTGGGGTGTGCTTCTTTGCTACGGTGAGGTGGAAAAGGAGCTATACGGCTTCGAGGCAGAAACCACCAATAATCGCATGGAACTCACCGCCGCCATTTACGGGCTGGAAGCGCTCAACCGTGATGCGCACGTAGCGCTTTACACTGACAGCACATACCTACGCGACGGCATCACCAAATGGATCGGTGAATGGAAAGCGCGTGGCTGGAAGACCGCGGGGAAGAAACCGGTGAAGAACCGGGATCTGTGGCAACGCCTAGAAGAAGCGCTGGGCCACCATGAGGTGGAATGGCACTGGGTTAGGGGCCACTCCGGCCACGACGGAAACGAGCGCGCCGACGTGCTAGCCCGCAAAGGGCTTGAGAAAGGCGCTAACGACTGTTCCTAGAGAATAAGGGAAAATTCCCTAAAGCTGTGTCAACAGATGTTCGGCAGAGCTGATTTCGAATCCGGGGCCGCCCTCATCATTGAGCACCGTGACCACCCCATCATCCACTATCATAGAATAGCGACTGGAGCGCACGCCAAGCCCTGCTTCGCCAAGGTCCAGCCCCATACCCACGGCCTTGACGAAATCGCCGGGATCAGAATAGAGCGACACCTTGTCTCCCACGTTTTGGGCCTCGCCCCAAGCCGCCATAACGAATGGATCGTTGACGGAGACACAGACGATGCTTTCCACACCCTTGGCCCTGATGGCATCAGCGTTATTCACATATCCGGGAAGATGCTCTGCCGAACAGGTGGGGGTGAAGGCGCCCGGGATCACGAAGAACACCACCTTTTTTCCACTAAAAATGTCATCGGTGGAAACTTGTGCAGGCCCATCCGCTGTCATGTGAAAAAGACTAACCGAAGGTATCCTATCGCCAACCTTAATGCTCATGTTCTTCCCCTATGGGTAAAATTTAAAAAAGGCGTAAAAACAAGCCAATGCCGGGCGCGACCATAACCATTCTAAAACGCAAATGCAACCATTCCCTGGCGCTAATCCATCGTGGAGGATATCCTTTTGCCCGCCCGGTTAACGGCATCTATCACCTGCGCTGGGGTGAGAAGTTCCGGCAACACGATTCCTCGGGGTGTGGCGGGGCCATAGACTGCGTTGAAAGGAATACCGAAGCGACCGAAACCTGCAAGATAGGCGGCAATATTATCGTCGCGGCGGGTCCAATCCGCACGCATTGCGGTGACACTGTCACTGGCAAGCATCTGCGCCACCTCAGTTCGATCGAGGACCAGCTTCTTGTTAACCTGGCAGGTGAGGCACCATCCAGCGGTAACATCCACCAAGACAACGTGCCCGGATTGCACCAGCGGCGCGATAGTGGCGTGGTCGAAAGGCCGCCAGATATCGTCTGGCGAGGGCAGCGGCGGCGCTTCCTCGAAGCGACCAGGCGCGACTAGCACCGTCAGGACCAGAACCCCCACCGCCAACCGCATGAGGGAAGGCGGCAGAGAAGACCAGAGTTTGCCTTCCGCCTGGATCCACAGCACCGCCCCCATTGCCAATAGTAGGGCCGCTACGAGAGCAGCAGCGGCAACAGAAAGCTGCGCAGCCAGAACCGAAACCAGCCAGAGGGCGGTAAATGCCAGCGCCAGGCCTAACAGCCGGCGCAGGCTCACCATCCACTGCCCCGGATGAGGCAGATACACGGCAAGTTTTGGTGCCACCACCATGGTCAGGTATGGGCTTGCAAATCCCAAGCCGAGGGCGAAAAAGATAATGTAGGTCTCCGCCACACTACGGACCATAGCAAAACCTATGGCGGTCCCGAGAAAGGGTGCCGAACAGGGCGTTGCTAGCAGAGTGGCGAAGGCCCCGGTGAGGAACTGTCCTTCGAGACTATGGGGACGGCCCTGCAGGTGGCCGCCATGACGTATGGTGAGGTCGCCCATCCAGCCAGGCAAGGGAATTTCGAAGAACCCCCACAGATTGCAAGCAAACAATGTTAGCACCACCGCCATGGTAGCCAGGAACACCGGCTGCTGGAACTGGATACCCCAGCCCACGCTAACCCCCATTATGCGTAGTCCCACTGCCAACGAGGCCAGCATCATGAAGGCGAAGAGAATCCCCGCCGAAGTCGCGAGAAAACTACGCCGCACGGCGATGACCTCGCCACCGCCATGATCGATGATACCCAGCAGTTTTAGCGACAACACCGGCAACACGCAGGGCATAAGGTTGAGAATGAACCCGCCCAGAAGAGCGATGGCGAGAATACCTAGAAGCTCACCGAGATCATCCGTCTCCGTCCCTGCCCCCACGGTAAGGCGCGTCTCCAGCATCCGAGACGGTGATGCATCGCCGTTCACATCTCTTTCCACGAGGGTCACGATAAGTGGCATGCCGACAAGAGAGAGATTTTTTCTATCATCGCCCGGAGAGGGAGTGACCCCCGCCGCCAAGATCAGCACCACAACTCGGTCCCCGGCCAGTTTACGCACCTTTGGTGCGCCGGCCCAGAACCCCGGCGGTCCTTCCACAAAGACGTCCACGTCACCGAAGGGTCGATCTGAACGGGCGGTAATGCGGAGCCGGCCATTTTCTCCAGTTCCCAGCGCCTCCACCCGCTCCACTGCCAGTTCTCCACCCTCTTGCGAGTCCGGCACCAGCGCTGCATAGCGGGCTATACGCACGGCGAAGGGGCTGGGTTCATCGCCCCCCCCGGTGAGAAGCTCAAAGGTGAGGTTGGCTTGGCGTGGAATACAAATTTCCTTGCACACAAGGTAATCCACACGGGCATTCAAGGACAACGCCAGACCAGGCGTTTCTAGCCGCGCTGTTACCGGTAGTACCACTTCCTTCTCGTAGCCGACCGTCTCCAGCCCATGGTCTAAATAGCGTCGCGGTGCTGGCCAGAATATCTCAGCTGCCGCCAGATTAGTTGAGCCTGACCAGTCCACCTGGGGCGGCAATCCGGCATCGCCCGGTGACCGCCAATAGGCCTTCCAACCTGGCTCCATAAGGAATTCCAAGCCAAGGGAGACGCTATCGCCTTCGCCAGCGGTGATCTTGGGAGCGATAATCCGTACTCTGCTTTCGCCTTTATCCGCCCAGGGAGAGGCACCCGGTGGGGATTGTGCGGCGGTGGGCCCCACCCGTAAAAGAGCTAAGAAAATGACCATGAGAGCGGTCATCAGGGAGGAAAGGAATAATCGGGACAAGGGGTTAATCGTCACCACTCCTCATAGGGTCTAAAAGTTTCCATTGCTATACTACAGCCCGCTGTGGGTTCACAGTCCCTCACGTTCACGTGTTACATTGGCAGGAGATACTTGCTCTACACCTTTTCATACTGGTACCCCGAACGGGATGAAAAATAACACTCCGCCATCCGTGGGATTTTAAGATGGGCTGTTCGGTGCATAAGGATACGCCGTCTTACCTTAGCGGAAATCTTCTCATCGCTACGCGGCAAATGCGTGATCCCCGCTTTGCCAAGTCCGTCATCTATGTGGTGTCCCATGATAACAACGGCGCCATGGGACTCGTTCTCAACCAGACAATCGATTCCATTACTTTTCCCGATCTGTTACAGCAGCTAGGCATCGAACTGGAACAGAAAGAACAAATCATCGACATCCATTGCGGTGGCCCGGTGGAAACTGGGCGCGGTTTCGTACTTCATTCTTCCGACTACCAGCAGAAAGGGACCTTTACCGTGGATTCGGAAATCTGTCTCACTGCCACGGAGAAAATCTTGCGCGACATTGCCGCAGGCCAGGGGCCAGAACAGTGCATTCTAGCGCTTGGCTACGCGGGATGGGGACCGGGACAACTTGATTCGGAAATCCAGTCCAACGGCTGGCATCACGCGCCTGCCAACAGTGATCTAGTGTTCAATGGGGACCTCCCCAGCATGTGGAAACAGGCGCTGGAGAGCCTGGGCATCACCCCCTCCATGCTTTCCGACGACGCTGGTCACGCCTGATTCCATTTTCTTATTACACCAGTTACTACCAACAACAGGCTACACACTCAGCTTAGTAGAATCGACACGTCGCTGGGAAGAAACGCACCGCCCGGACCCATAGCTACGAAGGTGGGGGCCGCGGACAGCAGGCGTGAGGCCACGCGGGAGATAGCCTCGCGGTCCACGGCGTTAATGTGATTTATAATCTCGTCGGGGGGTAACGGGCGGCCATAGACCAGCATCTGAGTGCCCAGTTGTTCGCAGCGTGAGGGAGCACTTTCCCTAGACATGAGCAAACCGGCGTGAGCCCGGGCGCGGGCGCGGGAAAGTTCGGCCTCCGTAGCGTTTTCGCACAGCGCCTTGATCTCGTCGCAGATTACGGGGAGTAACTCTCCTCCCTTGTCGGCGGAAGCACCGGCATGGATCCCCAGCAGACCGCTATCGGCAAAGGAACAGGTGAAGGAGTCGATGGTGTAGACCAACCCCCGTTTTTCGCGCACCTCTTGGAACAGACGAGAGGACATGCCGTCGCCAAGTATCCCGGAAAACACTGACAGGGCGTAGTAATCTGGATCGTCTGCGGGAACCCCTTCGAAGCCCAGGACCAGATGAAGCTGTTCCAACGGCCTTTCGGTGCGCATATCGCCGCCGGCGTAGTGCGCCGGCTCCGGCGTCGGTGCGGTAGTCACGCTGAGAGAGTCGAAAGTAGTCGCCACCAGCTTAGTGAAGGCATCGTGATTCACATCACCCGCTGCCACAACCACCATACGCTCAAGAGAATAATTCTCTGCCATATAGGTACCAAGAGAATCCCGTGAAAAAGCACTTACCAGGTGGGGCAGACCGAGGGTGGGACGGCCCATGGCCTGATCGGGGTAGGCGCGGGCCTGAAAATGATCGAAAATGAGGTCGTCAGGGGTGTCGTTGCACAGGGCAATCTCCTGGAGAACCACATGGCGTTCCAGTTCTAGTTCCGATTCGTCGAATACCGAATGCTGGAGGATGTCGGAGAGAATATCCAGTGCCAGGAGCGTGTCCTCCTTCAGCACGCGAGCCACGTAGACCGTTCTTTCGCGCGAGGTATAGGCGTTGAGATGCCCCCCCACGGCTTCGATCTCCTCGACGATAGCGCGCGCCGAACGCCGCTTAGTGCCCTTGAAGGCCATGTGTTCGAGAAGATGGGAAACACCGTTAATCCCCGGCGTCTCATTGCGGGTGCCAACCCCTACAAACACCCCCAACGACACCGAGGGCACATTCTCCATGGCGTCGGTAGCCACCCGCAGGCCACTATTGAGAGTGGTAACGGTAGTGGTCATGGGGTTTTTCCCTCGCTTTCCCCACCCCTTCCTCTAGCGGTCTGGGCCATGACAGCGGCGTGTTCGCGTACATAGGCGGCTACGGCATCCACGTCGGCCGGAAGCACTTGGAACCGTTCCTTGAAACCCGCCAACCCGGCCAAGGATTCTGGAATTTGGGGTGGCATTCCGATGGCCTCTTCCACGGCCTCAGGGAATTTAGCGTGATGGGCCGTAGCCAGCGCCACCACGGGGGTACCTTCGGCCGTTGCATCTCCCCCAAGCTGCCGAGCGGCGTAGACGCCGATAGCGCTGTGAGGATCGAGCAAAATACCAGTGTTCTTGTATTCTTGAGCGATAGCTGCCAGCGTGCCCTCGTCATCGAGGCAACAGGCGGAGAAAAGTTCATAGGCGGTGCGGTAGCACTCGAGATCTAGCTTTAGGCGCCCGCTTTCGCGGAATTTGGCCATGGCCGCCGTCACCCGTTTACCATCGCGGTTGTAGAGGTCAAACAGCAGACGTTCGAAATTACTAGAGACCTGGATATCCATGCTGGGGCTTAATGATGGTGTGACCTCGTGCATTTCCATGGTTCCGGAATCAAAGAAACGGGTGAGGATATCGTTGTGGTTGGAGCCAATAATGAGACGCTTGATGGGAAGCCCCATACAGCGCGCGGCATAGCCTGCATAGACGTTACCAAAATTGCCCGTGGGCACGGCGAATGATACCTCATGCTCCGGTGCGCCCAGGGAAAGTGCGGCAGAAAAGTAATAGACAGTCTGCGCCATGATGCGCGCCCAGTTGATGGAATTAACCGCGGACAAACGCATATCGTTGCGAAAGGCGGTATCGTTGAACAGGGTCTTCACAAGGTCCTGACAGCAGTCGAAATCGTCATCGATAGCGATATTGAACACATTGGGCGCGTCCACCGTAGTCATTTGCCGGCGCTGCACCTCCGAGACTCGGCCTTTTGGATGGAGCATAAACACATCCACCAACGGACAAGCCACGCAGCCAGAGATAGCAGCCGATCCGGTATCGCCCGAGGTGGCACCGAGAATGGTGACGCGTTCACCCCGACTTTCCAGAACGTGGTTGAAGAGCCGTCCCACTAGTTGCAGAGCATAGTCCTTAAAGGCCAGGGTGGGGCCGTGGAAAAGTTCCATGAGATGAATGCCACCACCCAAATCGACAAGTGGCGCGACGGGGTCGTGGTCGAAGGCAGAGTAGGAGTCTACCACAAGATCGGCGTAGGCAGCTTCGGGAATAGCCTTGCCCACGAAGGGATGGGTGAGACGTACCACCTGCTCCACATAGGATAGGGAGGCCATGTCGCGAAGCGCAGCGGCGTCGAAGCGGGGCCATTTTTCTGGCACATAGAGACCGCCGTCCAGGGCTAGTCCAGTCAGCAGTACCTCGTCGAAGGAAAGCGCCGGGGCATCCCCCCGGCTACTTATATAGCGCACGCGACCCGCCTCTCAAACCCTGTGGATAAAATGGGGGCCTAACCTACCCCGCGAACAGAAGCCAAGCAATACAGGGGGCAAGAGAATGGGAAAGAGCGGAGATGAGCATATCTGCGGGCGTTACAACCTCCTCAGAGCGGCTCTATAACCTGCTAGCGCAAGGGTTCCGCGTACCGTTCCTAAACGGTCTCAGTCAGGCCCCCTTCTCTTCATGCTTGGTGGAGTGGATGAGGTAGATGACAAAAAGGACCAAGGCCAGAGAATACCAAGTAACAGCATATTCCAGGTGGTCGTTGGGGAGATCTACCTTAAGCTGGCCGCCAACTGGAAAGCCGCCTGGATTAGGAAAATCACCCGCTTCAACATACCAAGTGGCGAGTGGTTCCAGCCCAGCGTAAGAAGCCATGGCGGGAAGGTCTACATAGAACCAGAAATTATTTTTCGGAACGTTATCTGGCGTGAAGCGGCCCTTACGGCCACCAGTGCGGAGCGCCCCCTCCAGCAAAACTGTACCTCCACTTTGGGCCGCCGCGCGCAGCGTGGGGTCTTTATAGTCCAATGGAATCCAGCCACGGTCTACCAGAATCAGACTTCCATCGGCACGCCTTAAGGGGGTGATTACGTGATAACCCAAGTGGCCCATGAGCGAGCGAGCACCAAGAAACATTTCGCGGTCATGGAGGAAGACGCCCTCGATCCGCACGCGGCGAAACTCAAATTCGTCTATGATGATTGGATCCGCCGTGGCCGCGGGCGGGGCCACTATGGGCGCGGTAAAACGCGACTGGCGGGTGGAAATCAAGTTCTCCTTCCAGAATAGGCGCTGCACTTGCCAGCTCCCCAGACACAACATAAAGACCACACCCAACACCGTGAACAGGGTAGGACCCAGCGCTGGGCGGAACACACAACCGCGGAAGTGAAAGCCGCCGTCACTATCAGCCATCTTCGCTCTTTCCGTTGTTTTCCTTATAGTCTTCCGATCTGTGGCAGAACTGCAGCGCTACCAGTGTCGCCTTGAACCAACGTGTGGCGAGAAGAGACCCACCGAGAATGAGCGGTAACAACACCACCCAATGCACCCAGAGCGGAGGCGC
>Ga0187827_10000306_pt1 | contig 78678 bp, 89 predicted proteins | sample ETNtaG_39_FD_167969 | JGI IMG/M metagenome (GOLD analysis project Ga0187827, IMG submission 167969) | Marine microbial and viral communities from oxygen minimum zone, Eastern Pacific Ocean - ETNP2014_SV_150_PacBio MetaG (Illumina Assembly) | ecosystem: Environmental > Aquatic > Marine > Hypoxic... | reverse complement strand
ATCTATGACAGCAAAACCTGGTGATAGGGTTAAAGTTGTAACTTCTGACGAAATAAAAGAAGGAATTCTAATGCCTAATCAGGAAACTGATTCTGTTGTCATTAAGCTGGATAATGGCTATAATGTCGGCATTGATAATAAGAAAGTAAAACAAATAAAAATTGTTGAGAAATACAAGGCAAAGGAAAAAACAAAATCAGCAATAAAAAAAGACAGCAAAAAGCCTACTATTACTATACTCCATACTGGCGGAACAATTGCTAGTAAAGTTGATTATAGGAGTGGAGCAGTTTATTCTTCCTTTAATCCAGAGGATCTTCTGGAAATGTTTCCGGAGCTATTTGATATCGCTAATTTTGATTCCAGATTAATAGCAAACATGTGGAGCGATGATTTAAGGTTTAAGCATTTCGAATTAATTGCTAAAGCTATTGAAAAAGAAGTAAAAAAAGGTGTAGATGGAATAATAATAGGAATGGGAACTGATAATTTAGCTGTTGCTTCTGCTGCATTAGCCTTTATTGTAGAGCAAACTCCAATACCCATATTATTAGTTGGTGCACAAAGAAGTTCTGACAGGGGCAGTTCAGATGCTGCTATGAATCTAATTTGTGCTGCAGAGTTTATCACAAAAACAGACTTTGCTGGAGTAGCTGTTTGCATGCATGAAAATAGTGGTGATAAAAGCTCTGCTATATTCCCAGCTACAAAAACAAGAAAATTACATAGCTCAAGAAGAGATGCATTAAAACCTGTAAATGATACAATAATAGCAAGGATAGATTACGATTCAAGAAAAATAGAATTTATCAAAAAAGATTATTTGAAAAAAGAAAAAAGAAAATTGATAATAAAACCAAAAATGGAAGATAAGGTAGGATTATTAAAAATCCATATTAATATGTTTCCTGAACTATTTGAGTTATATAAAAACTACAAAGGGTTGGTAATAGAAGGTACCGGATTAGGCCATACACCAGGGCAAGTTCCAAATGAATATTGTAAAATCCATGAAAAAATTTATCCTGCTATTAAAAAAGTAATTGCTTCTGGTTGTATTGTAATAATGACAACCCAATGTTTGTTTGGAAAAGTTCACATGCATGTTTACGATAAAGGTGTTGATTTGACAAACTTAGACGTAATACCTGGCCAAGACATGCTCCCGGAAACAGCTTTTGTAAAACTAGCATGGTTACTAGGAAACTATAAAAAAGACGAAGTTAAAGAGATGATTGGCAAGAATTTAAGAGGAGAAATTAATGAACGATTGATGAAAGATGAATTCTTGGATTAAACCTCACTTAAAACAACCAATGTTCGAGTCCTGTCTACACCATCTAAATTTCTTAGGTATCCGTCAATAAGCTTGTTCAATTCATCAATATCCTTCACCCAGACCTTAATTATTGTATCTGTTTCACCAGTTATCACTGATACCTCTTCTATAGCCGGATTTAATTTTAGTTTCTTTGCCAGTTCATACTGTGTTTTTTTTATTTGTTTTAGCAGCTTATAATCCACAGTAATTAGAACATAGGCAGAAATTGCTTTGTCAATCTTCTTATTGTCCAAAACAACTGTATATTTTTTTATTACCCCATCCTTCTCAAGTTTTTTAATCCTATGATGGACAGTTGTTATTGGTATAAAGGTTTTCTTTGAAATCTGCTGAGTGGATAATTTACTGTTTTCTTTCAAAACATCAAGTATTCGTTCATCTTTTTCGTCCATAATGGAATATATATTCCACTTTATTTATAAATTTTACTATTTTTTGCAAAAATATTCCATTTTTCTTGAGATACATTATTATAATTTTAATACAATCTAATCTAAATTCTATAGAATAGTAGGTATATACAATGTCTTACGAAGCAGAATTTGACGAAACAATCGAAGAGGAGTAAATACTTGAAAAAGATTAAATTTCTTTAAAGTTTTTAAAATTTATATCAACAAAATATTTATAGTAAATAAATCTTTTTTCTTTTATGCAGCCAATCCAAAACCTACTTAACAAAATAAAATGGGACAAAAGGGAAAACCCAGAGCAATACTCAATATTCTATTATGATAGAATTATCAAAAAATTAATAGAAATTCCTTATACAAAAATCAAGAGAATAGAAGGCAGCTTTATGGTTCTAAACAACGAAGAAGAATCAAACATCCCTTTGCACAGAATAAAAAAAGTTGCAAAAAACAACATTATTGTTTGGGAAAGAAAACATTAAGTAATAATTAAATGAAAATAAGTAAACAAAAGAAAACTTTAAATAAAATCAATAAAATAACTTGTTATAATGGAAGACGAAAAGGTAAAGCAGCTTGCTGAGACATTAAGGAAAAATGGGTTGGCCGCTTCTGAATACGAGGCAATTGAAAAGGCAAAGAGCATTCTGAATGTTAGGACGCAGAGGGAAGATGCTTCTCAGGAAGGAGATGTTGCAAAACATGACAGTGAAACAAAAAATGAGCAGGCAATGCCTAATCTTAACATAGATATAAAAAATCAAAATACTCCTTTAAATGAATTAATGAAGGAAATCAATGTCACACCAGAGCAGGTAGAAGCGCAGAAGCAGGAAAAGTTAGATGATATAGAAACAGAAGTCAATGAAATAAAAAAAGATATTAAACAGGCTGAAAAAAGCCCTGAAAAAACAGAACAGCTAAAAGAAGAGATTGCAAAGGTTAAGGACAACTTGGATAAGGTTGAGGAAGTTAAAGCAGAAAAAGAACCTCAAAACAAGCAACAAGCAGAGCAGGATGATATGTTTAAGGAAGAGAAAAAGATTGATTTGACAAAAGTATTTAACCATAAGAAGTAGTATTCTCAGTTAAAATAATTTAAGTTTATTATTTGCCAGCTCTTGTTGCATCTTTCATGCTTCTGACATAACCATATACATCCTGCAACATCTTTTTTTTATCATTAATATTTTTTGCTCATAAATCTGGGAGTGTTGTATAAGTTTATAAGATTTATGAAGATATTCTATTATTTCTCTTTAGCTTTATTTCCAATAACTTCATTCAATTTCTTCACTGCTTCCTCTACTTCCTTGTCACTCATACCATGCGTCTTAAATCCTGCTTCTAAACTCTCAAAACCAGCCACATGGCAACCAACACAATGAAGCCCAAAACCTGTTAAAGTTGGAACTACCTGCGGATATTTCTCTACAATTTCCCCTATTGTTGTATCTTTTGTAATTTTTTGTTGTTTTTGTTCCATTGTAATCACTATTATCAACAATATTTAGAAGGACTGTTCATTATATAAATGTTTTTATTGGGTGTTGACTGTATAGAGCTTTTGTGGTTTACTAATATCAAGAATAAGAATTTATCTACTGAGATATATTGCTTGGCAAGTAAAGAGGGAGTAATTCTGCAAGAGTATGTATTGTTATGTCTCCCTTACCCAAGGGTGTTCCAATATCTTTCTTATCCGGATTATATAGGATAAAAGTGAGGTTTGGATTTTCCTCTTTCGCTCTTTGTGCTGATTCACAATCATTACGTGCATCACCAACATATACCATTATAGCATTCTCAGGCACCTTGAACTTTTCACGAATATGATATATGCCATCTGGAGCAGGTTTAGGTTTCTTTACATTATCACCAGTAAGTACATAGTCAATATTATCTTTTAGAACCTGATATTTTTCCAATACTTTTCTCGTATACCCTTTATCAGAAGAAGTAAAGATTGCTGTCTTAATCCCTGCTTTTTTTAATTCTGGCAAGATTTCCATAACACCTTCGTAAAGAGTGACATTACCTGCATGTTCTTGCACATATCCTTGTTTGATGTTGGCAATCTTCTCGACTAATTCACTTTGATTTGGTTTATTTGAATTTTTTACTATAAGTTTAGCAAAACCTTCATGCGTGAGCCCTTTTTGTCCTTCTATAATCTCCTCAAGAGTTTTGTTCAAAGTAAGATTGTCTTCCTCTTTTGCTTGATTTATCGCCTTTCTGGCGCCCCCCTCATGCACCTTTGATCCATCGATTAATGTACCATCTAAATCAAAGATTACGAGGTAAGGCATACTTCCGTTTCCTGACAAATGGTCTTCTATCATTGTCACCACTATTAAGTAAGTATATCAGTATATAAATCTTTCGGTTTTGGACTGTTTGTATATACTACGAAATCTTTAAATATGCACTTATATTCTGTTTTCATATGCCGAAAAACATTGCAGTTATAGGTGCCCAGTTTGGTGATGAGGGCAAAGGCAAGATTATTGATTTTCTTGCAGAAAAAGCAGATGTTGTTGTAAGGTTCAATGGAGGAAATAATTCAGGCCACACAATAAAAATTAAAGATAAAACAACTATATTGCATTTAATACCCTCAGGAATATTGCATAAAGAAGCAATAAACATCATAGGCAATGGTCTTGTTATTGACCCAAAAGTTTTAATGCAGGAAATTGAGAATTTAGAAAACAAACATGTAAAAGTAAGTCCAGATAATCTGGTTCTGAGTGAAAATGCCCACATAATCCTGGAAAAGCACATTAAAGAAGACAAAGAAAAAAATAAGCGTTTAGGCACAACCTCAAGAGGAATAGGACCTGCTTATACAGACAAGGTAGCAAGATCTGGTTTAAGAGTTATTGATTATATTAATAAAAACAATGAATTTTCCAAAAAAATAAGCCCATTTGTAAAAAACACAACTTTATTTATCAATAATTTAATTGCTAAAAATAAAAAAATATTATTTGAAGGCGCACAAGGAACCTTGTTGGATATAGATTTTGGAACATACCCTTATGTCACTTCTTCAAACCCAACTGCTGGTGGTATTTGTACTGGCTTAGGCATTGGGCCTAAAACTATAGGAAATGTATTTGGGATTGCAAAGGCCTATATAACCAGAGTAGGCAGTGGACCGCTGCCAACAGAATTAAAAGATGATGTGGGAAAGCAGATACAGGAAAAAGGAAAAGAATTTGGAGCAACCACCGGCAGATCAAGAAGATGTGGATGGTTTGACGCCTTAATCGGGAAATATGCTGTTATGGTTAATGGCCTGGACGCAATTGCCTTGATGAAGCTTGATGTTTTATCAGGTCTGGAAAAAATAAAGATATGTATTGGCTATAAATATAAAGATAAAATCATAAAGAATTTTACAACCAATCTTGAGATTCTGGAAAACTGCAAGCCAGTTTATGAAGAGTTAGCTGGATGGAAGGAAAATCTTGACAACATAAATAAATTTGAACAACTGCCGGAAAACGCCAAGAAATACATTAAAAGAATTGAAGAACTGCTCGATGTTCCAGCATACATTGTTTCTATAGGACCTGAAAGAAACCAGACTCTTGTTCTTAAAAAAGAGTTTTTGTTTTAATACTTCTCCACACTAACTTTGCCTTTTCTTGCTTTAATCACAACATCTTCCTTTTCATCAAACTTTGCCAGTTTTGTTATTATTTTTGGTAACAAAATTCTTTCTGACCTGAAGTCAAGATTTGTGACAATCTGCTGTTCTGTATCGCTTTTTCCGGCTTTGCCAACACCTAAATCTGTAAACATTCTAGAAGTTTCTGTTGTCTTTCCCTTTTCAGAAAACTCTTTTGTTTTCTCATAAAGATATTTTGCAATTTTGTCAGTAACATCTATTTTTGTAACAGAAGTAATGCCCTGTAACCCCGGACTTATATTTGCCTCTATAACAGATGGACCTTTTGCTGTTTCCAGAATATCAACTGCGCAAATTTCTGCACCAATTGATTTTGCAGTATCAACTGCAATCTTTTTTGCATGTGCATCAAGTATAAGTGGTTCGCCTTTTCCACCTGCATGTATGTTAGCTCTTTTTTCTTCCCCAGCTGCTTTTCTTTTCATTGCTGCAACAACTTTATCCCCTACTACAATAGCCCTTATGTCAGACCCTTCTGTCTCAATATACTCCTGTATTAAAAATGGTTGCTTTAAAGTTTCTATTGCATCCAGCATTGAAGAGGCAGCTGCAAACGAGTCAGCAAACATGACACCCTTGCCCTGTGTACCATGTGGGAATTTTAGTATTATTGGATACTTTAAGTCTTTTAAAATTTTTTTTGCTGCACCTATTGTAGAGAGCACATAAGTATTAGGCATTGGTATCTTATAATATTGTAATGCAAGATGAGTAAGCAGCTTGTCATGCGCTATTGTAAAAGTATTTGGCTTTATTGGCATATATGTATTGCCATAGAGAGATGTTGTTATAGACCTTAACAAAGGAGCGTATCTGAAAGAGCCTTTTGCATAAACGCAGTCATATTTTTGTAGTGGCTTACTGTCATATAGAATTGAAAGACCCTTGCTTCCTAATGTGACTTCCATGCTCTTAATGTTTATGCTATCAACTGCATCAAAGTATTTTCTCATAGCTTCCAGTGTCATTTCACTGCTCTTGCTTCCCAATGATATTAATGCTGCTTTCATTTGTTTCAAACCTGTTTGGAACATTGAAAATTCCAACTAAATTCAATAAAATTTGGGATTTTCATTTTATTAATTTCAAATTGTTATTTTCTTGACGGATCAACCAAAAACCTATTTTCAAGTGTATTGACTCCAATTAAGACAGAATATTTCATATGAGTTCTGTCTGCTAAAGTAAATTCTGATCTCATTTTTTTCCCTGCCATTACAATTTCTGCTTCTACTATAGGCCTTAATGCGTTTCCATGGGCAGACTTTATTATTTTTGATTTTATCACAGGCCCCAGGTTTAATTTTGACGCCAGCTTTGTATCTATAGAGCTTCTTGTTGCACCTGTATCAACTTTTGCTGTAACCTCTTTGTTGCCATTACTAGACACAAAACTAACCTTTTCTGTGAGCCCAACTATAACCTTTCCATCAACCTTAGCATGCCTTTCCATAGCACAAAAAAAGAGTAATTCTTGGTTTATAAGGTTTTCTAATTTTGTGATATCATATGAATAAAAGAAAAATTTATTTTTATAGTGAATATAACTTCCCATTAACCTATTAGTTTTTTCTTTTTTCTTTTAATTTGTTGATATGAACTTCATCAGGAATTGTTGTTCTGTCATAAGCAATTCCGTTTCCGATTGGTTTCCATCCCTCTTCCTCGGCACGAAAACGTAAATGCTCACCTATTGCTTCTATTAAAACATCTTTAGGTATTTCAGAAAATTTTCCGGAATCTACTGCCTTTTTTTCAATATATGATGGAAATACCTTAAATCCGGTACGTTTGTCTTTCTCTAGAGCCCTATCTACAAACTTGTTTAATGAATTACCTAACCTTGATTTTTGCTGTTTTTTCGGAATAGGATGTATTTTTTCACTTGAGTCATTGGATTCAAATAATTCGACCAATTTTTTCAATTGGGATTTATAAAGTTTGTTGCCTTGGTTTAGGTCAACATATAAAGTAACTGCGTTTGTTCTTTGGCCTAAAATTTCTACCGAAGCTGCTCCACGACGCCCTTTACCAATGATGTCGTTTGGGTAGATCTGACCAAAAACATCAATTGCTGTATACAATACCTTCTCCAACTGGTCTTTAGGCACAGTTAGTTTAGCTAATCTTCCACGAAGTACAGACCATGCTGCTAAATGTTCGGGGTCAGATATATTCTTCTTTATATCACTTTTAAGAAATCCTATATCCTTAACATCGTCAAGTAATCTGATTGCATCTTTAGTTAGCGGTTTTTTGAGAGCTGTTGTTAAAACATCTTTTAAATAATTAGGGTTATCTAAAACTCTTGATCCACAAATTTCAGAATCTGTAGAAATAATCAATTCTAGATCCTTTTTACCGCGTGGAAAACCTATACTGAGATTTCCTCTTACATCAATTGGTATATAGAACTCATGAAATAATCCCCCTTTCCTGATTGTTGAATAATGTTTACCAATATTGACTGGACATAAATCGATTAATCCGATTTCTCTTGAAATTTTGTCAATTTCCTCTTTATCAAAAGTAAGATTTTGAAAATGATAATATTTGGAATAATGAGTTTTTTCTTCTAACCCCCCACATTTCCGCTCGTACATTGCAAGTACTGAATGGAGTTTTTTTGTCAATTTCCTTTTACTATTATTTAGGACAGTTAATTGACTACTATATTTTTGGTCGATTTTTTCACTTAATTTGACCTTTATTTTTAAATTTCTAATATCATTGTTTAATTTGTTTAATTCAATAGCATCGTTTCTTGCTGCTTCTGAGATTTCAGAATATTCCATTTCGAAAAGATTTTTATAAAATGAATTTTTTCTAGAGTTCCAGCTCAATCTAGAAAGTCTTCCTCTTTCCTCATCTATCACATCTTTTCTGAATAAAATTCCTTCAAATTCGTATACAGCGTAATCAAGATGTGATTTTAACTTGTTTCCTTTGTAGATGTAAACTCCTAACTTTGTTTTAATATTATCCCTTAAATTCTCTCGTTGATGGTTCAACTCATTTATTTTTTCGGCTGATTTTATATCTTCCTTTTTATTGTGAGTAAACTGCAACATGTCATATTCGTAGGAAATTCTAGAATAATTACCAATATCTTCTTTTAACTCATTGAGTAACTCGTCCTTGTTTGACTCTGTGAGAGATTTTATAGATAAGACTTCTCCCATACTAAAATTATGGGCTTTGGCCAGGTTTTTTCTTGTTCCTGGAGGCAATTGTTCCCAATATTTTTCGGTTAAAAAGTGATATGTTTTAATTGCTTCTGGACTTAGGAAATAATTAACTCCCTTTTCTGATTCTTTAGTTCTTGAACTTAGTAAATAATTATCTCCCTTTTCAGATTCTTCAGTTCTTTCTTCTAATAGGGATGCAAAAGTATACCAAAAATCTTTATCTTGTTTGCCTACGAACGTAGAATAATCAGATTCTAAGCTATGTACAATATTTTCCAATTTGTTTTGAGGAGGAGATGCTAAATCTATACTTCCCCTATATTCTATCACTGGCGCATTATCTCTAAACTGCTTTAAAGAAGCTTCTTTCATTACTCTAAGTAGAGAATCAACTTTATGTAGACGTTCAGTTGGTTTATAGTTTTCGAATAACATAATTATCACTTTTTGATGTTTTAATAAACAAATATTATATCAAATTTTTTTGACTATTCCAATTTACCCCTTATATACTATAATATAGGTATATATCTCTTTATAAATCTTTCGATTTTGTAACTATCACACAGTAATAAAACAACAGCATATAATAACTCAAACACCATATTTCCAAAACCAGCGGAAAACAAAGTTTTCCTGGGTATTTGAAAATTCTAAGAATTTCCAAAACATTTATATATCTCATACCAGCAATCCATAGTGTAAAGAATGGCTTTTAAACAAAGACATCTTACAAAACATGACCGCTATGTTCTAGAGTTAAGAGACAAGATTAAGCACAAATACGACTTTGTCACTGTTAATGTTAAGGTTGCAGGTAAAAAAAGAAGTCTAGGGGAAATTGATATAGTTGCAAAGAAAGGCAACAAGGTTGATTTGTATGAGGTTAAGTGCAGCCATAGGATTGTAAAAGCCAAAAAACAGCTGAAAAGAATGAAAAGGCTGATGAACCTGGATAATTCAAGAGCATATTTCTATTGCGGAAGCTCAGAGTGTTTGGTTAATGTTTAAAGCCCCAGATTTTCATCAAACCCAAACATCAAATTCATATTCTGCACTGCCTGTCCAGAAGCTCCTTTAAGCAAATTGTCAATAACAGAAATCACAACTAGCTGATTGTTTTCATCAATTTCAAAGCCACCTATACAACAATAATTATTTTTTTGAATATCATGTAAATCCGGAATTTTATCCATAATTTTTATAAAAGGTTCATCTTTGTAAAAATCTTTGAATACTTTAATTATTTCATCTTTATTGCTTTTTTTCTTTAGTATTGTATGCGTTGTGCACATCATGCCTTGGAAAGTATCTATAACATGAGGTGTAAAAGAAAGTTTTGTCTTAATGAACTGCTCTATTTCATATTTGTGCCTGTGCTTGGTTAGTTTGTAAGCCAGAATATTGTCTTCATAATTCTTAGGATCATTATAATAACCAGGTTTTTTTCCTGCTCCGCTATAACCAGACTTACAATCAAATACAATATATTTTGCAAGTTTTTGTATTGGAAAAGCAGATAATATGCAGACTGTAGCGTAACATCCTGGATTTGCAACAATTTTTGATTTTTTTATTTTATTTTTAAATAATTCTGGAAGTCCATATACTGCTTTTTTATTATTCTTCCCATCCAAATGTTTTGTTCCATAAACCTCTTCATATTTTTGTATTTTCTTAAACCTGTAATCAGCAGATAAATCAATTATTTTTTTGCTTTTTAATTTAGGTAATATTTCAAAAGCTGTTGTATGGGGAACAGCTAAAAACACACAATCCAGCTTCATTTTATTAATCTCATCAATGGAATAATTTGTATAAACATCCTCGCTATTAAAATCAGGGTAAAGCTCTTTTACTTTTTTACCTACATAGCTTTTGCTGTTTAAAACCTTTAATTCTACTTTGGAATGTTTTTTCAATATTTTTATCAATTCATATCCAGTATATCCTGATGCACCAATTATTCCGATTTGTTTCATTTCACTACCTCATCCAAAATATTTATTGCTTCATCAATCTCTTCTTTCATTATTATCAACGAAGGCAAAAACCTCAAAACCTTTTCTGATGCACAATTAACCAATAACCCTCTTTCCAAACATTTATTTGCAATGTTCTTGCATTCTACACTTAACTCAACCCCAATCATCAATCCCTTTCCGCGCACTTCTTTAATTATGCTATATTTATTTTTTAATCCATTCAATTTTTTAATGAAATAATTTCCCTGCTTTACTGCATTGCCCATCAATTTATTTTTCATTATGAAATCTATTGTTGCATTTGCTGCTGCACAGCTTAGGCTATTCCCTCCAAAAGTGCTTGCATGGTCTCCTTTGTCAAAATCAATTCCTTTCCCTGCCATCATAACTCCGATAGGAATACCATTAGCCAGGCCTTTTGCCACTGTTACAATATCTGGCTTTACATTATAATGCAAATAAGCAAAAAACTTTCCTGTGCGCCCTGTTCCTGTCTGCACCTCATCCAAAATCAGCAGAATATTTTTTTTCTCACAAAGTTTCTTTAGTTTTACTAAATAGTCTTCATCAGGCATTATAATTCCAGATTCGCCTTGTATTGGCTCAACTATAACTGCTGCTGTTTTTTCTGTAATTGCATCTTCTACAGCCTTTATGTTATTATAATCAACAAAAGTAAATCCCGGAACAGTTGGCTCAAATTTTTTCCTGAGTTTTTCTTTCCAAGTTGCAGACAAAGCACCTAAGGTCCTTCCGTGAAATGCATGTTTTGTAGCTATTATATCTGTCTTTTCAGTATACTTTCTTGCTAATTTTATTGCTGCTTCATTTGCTTCTGCTCCGGAATTGCAGAAAAAACATTTGCTTAAGCCGGATATTTTTGCTAATTTTTTTGCCAAAACTACATGTTGTTCAGTATAATAAAGATTAGTTACATTAAGCAGTTTTTTCGATTGAGCACAAACAGCCTCTGCTACTTTTTTATTTCCGTGTCCAATTGAGCATGTTGCTAGTCCTGCAACTAAATCAAGATATTTTTTACTGTTCTTATCAAAAACATAGCAGCCTTTACCATGGTCAATTACAATGCCTGACCTCGAATAAGTCTGCATTATATGTTTTTTCTCTGTTTCAATAATTTTTTTTGTATTCATTTTTTATTATTAAGCATTATTTTTTCATTGGAATTTTAATTAGTTTAATTGTTATCATTTTCATATACTATCTCTGTCCCAACACCCTTATCTGTAAAAATTTCAAGCAGAAGTGAATGTGAAGTTAATCCATTTAACAAATGTGCCTTAGGACATTTATTTTTAACCGCATAAATACAGGCCTCTACCTTAGGAATCATCCCCTTATTTATCATACCGCTTTCAATCTCTTTTTTAGCAGTATTGAAATCAACATGGGGCACCAACTTTCTGTTTATTATCACACCATGAACATTAGTCAATATTGTAAGTTTTTCAGCTTTTAGCGCAACTGCAATATGTGACGCAGCTGTATCGGCATTTATATTGTAACATTTTCCATCATCCTTATTGCTTAGAGGGGAAATTACAGGGATAAATCCCGAGTCTATAATCTTTAACAATTTATTTTTGTCTATTCCTGTTATTTCTCCTACAAGACCAAGCTTAATATTTTTCTGCTTTACTTTAATATGCCCGGTAGCATTAACTGATTTAGTTCCATGGCGTTTGATGTTCGCGACAATTCCATTGTTTATCTTCAAAAAAACTTTTTCAACAATTTTGATTGTCTTATCATCAGTATACCTCAAGCCATTGATAAACTTTGGAGTTATTTTTGATTTTTTTAACTCCTTGTTTATCACAGGCCCTCCGCCATGAACAACTACAGGTTTCATACCTATATAATTTAATAAAACTATATCTTCTATGACATTTTCTATTTTAGATACAGCATCTCCTCCGAATTTTATTACTACTATTTTATTGTTAAATCTCTTAATATAAGGTAATGCTTCAACCAAAACCTGTGTTTTTTCATTTAGATTCATTTTTATCACTTAAGTAGTATAAGCCGCATTGATTTTAACATAGTCATAACTCATATCACAACCATAAGCAATAGCATTTTCTTTGCCTTGATTTAAATCAATTATAATTTTCAAATTATCTTTGCCCATTATTTTATTTATTTTTTCAATATTAAAATTGGTCATAGTTCCATTATTGACTATTTTTTCATTATCAAAAAAAATATTAACCTTATTCTCCTTAAAATTAGTATCTGAATTTCCCATTGCACACATTATCCTTCCCCAGTTTGGATCATTACCAAATACAGCGCATTTGACAAGATTTGAACTAATAACAGATTTGGCAAGTTTTTCTGCATCTGCTTTTGTAGTTGCATTTTTTACCTCAACTTCAACAAGCTTTGTAGCTCCTTCCCCATCTTTTGCTATTTTTCTTGCCAGCTCTATGCAGACATAATCAAGAGCATTTTGAAATTTCTGTTCATCAACTTCTCCAGCCAAACCATTTGCCATTACAACTACCATATCACTCGTACTTGTGTCCATATCAACACTTACCATGTTAAATGATTTATTGACTGAATTTTTCAAATAAGAACTGAGATTTTTTGACGGAATCTTTGCATCTGTTGTTATAAAACACAGCATTGTAGCCATGTTAGGATGTATCATTCCAGAGCCTTTTGCTATAGCGCCTATTGTAAAATTATCAGCCTTAACTGCAATTTCCTTTTCAACTGTATCTGTAGTCATTATTGCTGTAGCAGCATTTGGATTAATGCATAATTCACTTTTTATTCCTCTAATTCCATTCTTTATTTTGTCCATGGGCAAAAAAGCTCCTATCAGTCCTGTTGAGGCTACAAGTACATTGTTAGCATTAATTCCAAGTTCTTTGCCTGCACTTTTTGCTGTATCTTCAGCATCCTTTATTCCTTTCTTTCCTGTGCATACATTTGCAACACCACTATTGATAACTACTGCTTGCGCTCTCCCATCCTCAAGATGCTTTTTTGTTACAATAAGAGGAGCACCTTTTACTTCATTTGATGTATAAACAGCAGCTGCATCTGCCACAACCTCGGAAAAAATAACTGCAAAATCTAATTTTCCAGATTTCTTAATCCCCGAAGATTTTCCAAGAGCCTTGAAACCTTTAGGTGCGCAAACATTGTTTTTTAGAAATTTCATTTTTCCTCTAGAATTTCCTGCTTACTTTCTTATAAGCTTCCCTAAAAGGAATTCCTTTTTTTACAAGCTTGTAAGCTTCTTCTGTAGCGTAAAGCTGTTTAGTTAAGGCTTCTTTGCACTTTTTTTCATCAATTTTTATTTTTGGCACTACAAGAACTATCATCTTAATGCAGCTTTTCACTGTGTCCACTGATTTAATGACAGGCTCTTTTGTGAGCTGCAGATCGCGATTGTAACCAGAGATCAAGTTGCTTATCATGCTTTTGACCTTGAATTCTTCCCCTAAAACAACATGATATTTTGCCCTTACTAACTCTAATACATCAGGATTTTTCTTCTGCGGCATAATAGAGCTTCCTGTGCAGAACTCCTTTGGCAGCGATATAAAGCCAAATTCCTGCATGTTAAACAGCATTAAATCAGTTGCTAATTTGTTTAAATCAAGCATAATCTGGCTCAATAAATGCAAGATTGTTGCCTCAAACTTACCACGGCTCAACTGCGCATACATTGGATTGATCATTACTTTTGAGAAACCCATCAGGGAAGCAGTCATTTTTTTGTCTATCTTAATTAAAGGCACTCCAAAACTAGCAGCACTGCCCAAGGGAGATTTATCTATAATTGAATAAACTGCATCTAATAATTTTAGATCATCCTCTAATGAGGAAACAAAGGATCCAAGCCAGGTTTTTATGTCTGTGGGCATGGCTTTCTGCATATGCGTATATCCTGGAATCTTTATCTTTCCATATTTTTTTATTATTGCCACCAATGAACCTTTATACTGGCTCAATAGCGCTTTAATTTTCTTCAATTCCTCTTTCTCATACAAGCGTAAAGCAGTTAATACCTGATCATTCCTTGAACGGGCAGTATGTATCTTTTTTCCTGCAGCTCCATATTTTTTCGTAAGGTATTTCTCAATTGCTGTATGGCAGTCTTCATCCTCTTGATTAATTTTGAATTTGCCTTTCTGGTCGAGTTTTATGATTTCATTTAAACCCTTGATTATTTTATTAAGCTCGCTAGCGTTCAATATTCCGGTCTTCTTTAGCATCTTCGCATGCGCAATTGACGCTATGCAATCGTATTTTACCAGTTTTTTATCTAACAAATAATCATTGCCCACTGTAAATTTTTCAATTTCCTTATTTAAGTCATAATCTTTTTTCCAGAGTTTCATTTTCCTAACAACTTCAATATTATTGCTTTCTGCATGTGCAGCTTGTTTTCTGCCTGATCAAAGACAATGCTTTGTTTGCCGTCAATTACCTCTACAGTCTGCTCATAACCGCGCATAGCAGGCAGACAATTCATAAAAACAGCATCATTTTTTGCATTTGCCATTAATTCCTTATTTACCTGGTAAGGTTTGAATACCTTTACTCTTTCATCTTTCTGCTCTTTTGGGATATGATAACTCATCCACGAATCTGTATATACCATATCTGCATTAAGAGCAGCTTTTTTTGCATCATTTAATATTTCAACTTTACATCCAGATTTTTTTGAATTTTTTTCTGCAATTTTTACAATCCATGCTTGTGGTATATGTCCTTTAGGACAGCCCACTGAAATATCCATGCCAACTGCTGAGCAACCCAAAAGCAATGAATGAGCTATATTGTTGTTACCGTCTCCAACAAAACAGAGTTTTAAACCACTAAGCTTCTTTTTTTTCTCATAAATTGTAAGCAAATCAGACAAAATCTGGCATGGATGGAATATATCTGTTAAGCCATTAATTACAGGAACTGTTGCATTATTTGCCAGCTCTTCTATATCTTCCTGTTTAAACAATCTTGCCATAATTATATCGCAATATCTGCTGGATGCCTTTGCTGTATCTGCTATTGATTCTTTTTCTCCTAATGGAGTATCTTTTGTTTCCATGAAAATTGCATGATTGCCTAACTGTGTCATCCCAACCTCAAAAGAAACCCTTGTCCTTAATGACGGTTTTTCAAATATCATAAGCATTGTTTTGTTCTTTAAACTATCAGAATAATTTTCAGGATTCTTTTTTATTTTAGCTGCACAGCTAATTAAATCCAAAATACTTTCACTATTCCAGTCAATTAATGAAATTAAATGCATCATTTTTTTGATTTCTTTGCCGCTATTTTCTGCTGCAAACCATAAAACTTAATGAATGCTTCTGCTTCTTTGCCTTTCCATGCACCACATTGGGCATAGCTGCCAACTTTCTCATCTATTAACGAGTTTTTTGTTTTAATTTCAGATAAAAAAGCATTTTTATTACCTACTTTTATCTTTACTTTCCCGGATACAACTTTCTGATTTGCATCGTTAAATGCCTGGATATCTTTAATTAAAGGTTCGTAAAGCAATCCATTATAAGCAAGATCAGCCCATTCAATTTCAAGTACACCTTTTATTTTCTGCTGTTTTTTAGTAAGCACTGCTTTTTCCAGAGCTTTATGGGCATCAATCAACAGCATCAGACCTGGAGCCTCAAATGCCTGAATGCCTTTAATTCCTATTGTTTCATCTTCATAATAAATACCGCGGCCATATCCATGAGCTCCTGCTATCTTATTTAACTCAATTAAAATATCTGAGCCATGCATCTTTTTGCCATTTAAAGCTGCAGGAGTTCCTTCTTGGAATTCAATTTCCATATACTCTGGATTTTTCTTTGTTACCTTTGTAATTTGCCACGCATCTTCTTTTGGCTCTTTTCCTTTATCGATTTCACTTCCGGATATTGTAACTCCGAAAATATTCGTGTTAATGGTGTATTTCTTTGCTTTCTTATCAACATTGAATCCCTTATCTTCCAGGTACTTTATTTCTTCAGGCCTTGTTATCATCAACTCTCTTATCGGAGCTATTATTTTAAGCTTAGAATTTAACGTGTTTATTGTAACATCAATCCTAACCTGGTCGTTGCCTGCTCCAGTACATCCATGTGCAACAAGTTTGGTATTTTCCTTTTTTGCTATTTTTATAAGATATTTTGCAATCGTGTAACGGTCAGCACACATATTTGGATAAATTCCCTGGTACAATGCATTGGCCTTGATTAAATTAGATATAATCTCATCAAAAATTTCCTTCTTAGCATTAATACTAATGTGTTTTATAGCTCCAAGTTCTTTGCTTTTTGCTTCAATCTCCTTTAGCTCTTTGCTACTCAAGCCGCCAGTATCAATTGTAGCTGTTACTACATCAAAGCCCTTTTCCTTTAAGTAAAGGACACAAAAACTTGTATCAAGGCCTCCTGAAAACGCCAAAATAACTTTTTGTTTCATAGGTCAGCTATAACAAGCCTTACTTTTTAAACCTGATGCCCTGTTTTAGACAAATTAGACAAAAATGTCTAATATTGGACATTAAAGGCAGAGGGACGAATGTCCCATACAAAACCATATGTTTAATTTCTATTAAATATGTCCGAAACAAAACATTTAAATATAAGTTCTAAACAAATTACTATTGAGCGATATATCTTTTTGAATAGAGTACCGCAAAGACCAAGATATATACGCTCCATTTAAAAAATCTGGAGCCGCAAAACGCAGCTTCCAGTTTATATTACTCATGCAAAAGGATCTTTCAGAGTGGATTGATGTAAGCAGAGTAGAAATTGATCACAAAATAGTAAAAGAAATCAACAAATCAATTACTCTGGAATAAAATTTCAGTTGGGGGTTATATAATTGGTTAACATAACAAAACTTACAGAGAGCTATATAGCAGAGCATCCTTTTGTAAAAGATTGCCTGAAAAAGGGCCTTATTAATTATTCTTCTCTAACCAGGCAGATATGCCTTGATTTAAAACTGTCTAAAAAAAATTTTGATGCTGTTTTAATTGCATGCCGTCGTTTTTATAGAAAAATAAAAACAGAAGCTACAATAGAAAAGAAAATTCTTAATATTCTGAAGAACAGCAAAATAGAAGTTAAAAATAAAATTAACGCTATAGTTTTGGAAAAGGACATTGTTTTTTCTAATTTGCTTGACATAGAAAAAGAGGCAAAAAAAATTCTGGAAACCTTCCATATTATTGAAGGCGCAACTGCAATAACAGTTATAACTTCCAATGAACTTGCTAAAAAGGTAAAACAGGTTTTTAGGAATAAAATTATTAAAGAAAACACTAATTTGGTAGAGGTAATATTAAAAAGCCCAAAACAAATAGAAACAACAGCAGGAATTGTTTCCTATATATATTCTTTGTTGGGAGAAAATGGCATAAATATAATCGAAACTTTAAGCTGCTGGACTGATACAATATTTCTAGTTGAAGAAAAAGACTTAAGCAGGATTATGGAGTTTTTAAGATTTTGATTAATTACCCGACAAATCCCTTATCCTCCAGATAATGCCCTAATTTTTCTTTTTTCGCCTGAAGATAATCTTTATTTTTTGTATGAGGTTTTATTATTAATGGAACCCTTTCAACAATTTCAATTCCATATTTCTCTAAACCTTCTATTTTTTTTGGGTTATTAGTCATCAACCTCATTTTTTTCACCCCCAAGTCAGCTAGAATTTGAACTCCAATTGTATAATCTCTTTCATCTGCTTCAAATCCAAGTTTTTCATTTGCTTCAACAGTATCCATTCCTTCATCCTGCAAGCTATAGGCTTTAATTTTATTCAATAATCCAATTCCTCTACCTTCTTGTCTAAGATGAAGAAGAACTCCACCCTCTTTACCAATCATCCTCAAAGCCTTATCTAACTGCCCATTACAATCACATCTTAAAGAATGAAAAACATTGCCAGTAAGACATTCTGAATGAACTCTTACCAAAACATCTTTATTGTTAATTTCTCCTTTAACCAATGCAATATGGTTTAATCCTTCATTGTCTTCATAAACAATTGCAGTAAAATCACCATACTCAGTTGGTAATTTCGAGGATTCCTTCCTTCTTATTTTTGCATCCATCTTATGTCGCAAATCAAACCGGTTATTTAAACATTATTATAACATTATAGATCTGTGTATACAAAATCAATAGAAACAGCTTACTCTTTATCTTCCTCTTCGTCTTCTTCCTTTTTTTCTTTCTTTTCTTCGTCAGCTTCGTCGTAGCCTTTCATAAACCCTGCTTCCTCAGGGCTTATCTCTCCTCCGTCCACTAGCTCTTCTCTGCCTTCCTCATCGTATACTGTCTCTTCCTCTTTTTCCTCACTTTGTTCTTCTTCAGGCATTTTTAAACCAAATCCAAAATTTAAGAACTAGTTTAAAAAGTTTTCTATACACCATCCCGAATTTTAGTATATTGCCACTATCCTTAAATTAAAACAAACAAATTTAAATAAACCCCTATTTTTCCATTTTCAGAGTTTTATGATTTCACATAAAAAGTATATTGATATTGCTATAAAGCTGGCTGAGAAAGGCAGAGGCTATGTAAGTCCGAACCCTCTTGTTGGATGTATAATTGTTAAGAGGGGCAAGATTGTAGGCCGTGGTTATCATAAAAAATACGGGGAAGAGCATGCAGAAATAAATGCTTTAAAAGCAGCTGGAAAAAAGGCAAATAACGCAACCATGTACGTTAACATTGAGCCTTGTTCTCACTGGGGAAAAACCAGCCCATGCACAGAAAAAATTGTTGAAGCTGGCATCAGGGAAGTTATTGTGGGAGTAGAAGACCCCAACCCCTTAGTGGATGGGTATAAAGAATTAAAATTCCGTGGCCTAAAAACAAGAATAGGCATTTTAAGGGACAAAGCAAAAAAACTAAATGAAGCTTATATAAAGTATACAAAGACAAAAAAGCCTTTTGTAATCCTGAAATTGGCTATGAGCCTTGATGGGAAAATAGCAACCTCTAGTGGTGATTCAAAATACATAACATCCAGGGCAGCTAGAAAATATGTGCATCAGCTAAGAAATGATGTTGATGCTGTTATGGTTGGAATAAATACAATTACAAGAGATAACCCAATGCTGGATTCAAGGCTTGTCAAAGGAAAAAATCCTAAAAAGATAGTAGTTGACTCAAGCTTAAAAATATCAGAAAGATCAAAAATTCTTAAAGAACCAAGCAAAGTCATAATTGCAACAACAAAAAAAGCACCCAGAAAAAAGATAGATAAATTACAGCATAAAGGTGCTAGGATAATAATATTAAATCCAAAAAAAGGGCTGGTTGATTTGAAAGAACTGGCAAAAGAGCTCGGAAAATCTGAAATAGCATCTGTTATGATAGAAGGAGGCGCAGAATTAAGCGGAAACGCTATAAAAGAAGGAATTGTAGACAAGCTTTTGATATTTACTGCACCAAAGATAATTGGCAATGGTTTAGGGCCAATAAAAAATCTGGGCATTAAAAAAGTCAACAAAGCCATCAAGCTAAAGAACATTTTAACAAAAAAGATAGGAAAGGACTTTCTGGTAGAGGGAAATTTAAAATAAAAAAAGAGTTTTGTCAAATAAATAGAGCCAAGTTATTTCTAATATAGGGGAGGTGGGTGGGAAAAATCACCAAATGATATTAATTAAAATGTTGTGTATCATAACCAAATAATATCTACAAAATGATATTAAGATGCAACATTTTGTCTAAAGTCCGCTCTGGCATAGCTTGGCTTAATGTCAAATTAATCGATAAGCTCATAAAAAAAGAAAACTATAAAAACCCCCTATTTAAACTACAAACAGATGGAATTCAGCAAAATAAAAGACGTTATTAATGACATTAAAAGAGGAAAGTTTGTCATTGTGGTGGATGATGAAAACAGGGAAAACGAAGGTGACCTAGTTCTTGCCGCTTCAAAGGTAACAGCCAATAAGATAAATTACATGATAAAATATGCCCGTGGTTTAGTGTGCATGCCGATTATAAGAGAAAGATTAGAGCAATTGGGTATACCTGCAATGGTAAATCATAAAGAAATCAATAGATGCATGTTTTCTATACCTATAGATTACAAAAACGGAACAACAACTGGAATTTCCCCAGCTGACAGAGCTGCTACAATAAGTGCTTTAGTTAATGAAAATACAAAAAATGAAGACTTTGCTAAGCCTGGACATTTATTCCCTATAATATACAAAGACGGTGGTGTTTTAGTAAGAGAGGGTCATACAGAAGCATCTGTTGATTTAGCTCGTTTAGCAGGATTATATCCTGCAGCTGTAATATGCGAAGTAATAAATGATGATGGAAGCATGGCAAAACTTCCTGACTTAATTGAATTCTCAAAGAAGCATAACAATATGAAGATTGTTACTATTAAAGATTTGGTTGATTATATAAAAAATAATCCTGATGCTAGTAAGGCAGAAGAGCAGAGTGTAGTTCTAGATACTGCAAATCAATAAGCTTTATAAATCGATATTCTTTACCACTACCTTATGGGAGTTAAATTAATATTATCCATTTTATTTGTAATCGGATTATTTTTAATAGTTAGTTGTACTTCTGAACCAAAAGTAGAGCCATCTGTGCCAACAATATACATAGCAGGAGCAGTTGAAGAACCTCAAGTAAAAACTTTTGTTGTTGGAGAAGAAAATTCCTTGTCATGGATTGAAGAGACAAAAGAAAAAAGGCACGAATTAAACATGATAAGATATTCTGAAGAATATGAAGATGAACTTGAAGAATTTGAGCTCAAAAGCAGACTAAAAAACGTAAGAAGATCTGTTGATAATGAATTAATTGTTGGGTTTGATGACGAGCTCGATAATCCAAGGTGGAAGGAAGTGGGTTCTTGAGTGTATAAAAATGATATATTCGTTAGTTAAATCTACAATACAACATTTCAATCCAGGCCTAATAAGTAGAACGTTAAGAGAAGTGAGACTGGGGGCAGCAATATCGTTAACACTTAATTATGTAGCTCAAGAATATAGTATATATAAACAAAACAAAGATAACAGAATATCCCCAACACTCATACAGCTTGAACTTACAACATATTGTCCTTGGAGATGCAAAGGTTGTTATATGCCTGTAGAAGAAAGAAAAGACAAAAAAGTAATTGATTTAGAAACAGCACACAAAGCTGTTCAGAAAGGAATTTCTTGGGGAATTAGGAATTTCAATCTAATTGGGGGAGAGACCATAAGTAGGGATACTGTACCTGTTATTGAAAGTTTAATTACAGAATATCCTTCATTGAGTTTCCATTGTTGTACAAATGGAATTTATTTATCTTCACAAAATGAGGAATTAGATGATATTGTTTTGAGGAATAACCTTAATATAGGGTTAAGTATAGATGGATTTAAGGAGACAAATGATGCTATAAGAGGCAAAAATTCGTATAGAAGTGTTATTTCAGCCGCAGAATATTTAAGTTCAAGAAGATCCCTTTATGGAGCTACTGTAACATTAGGACCAGAGAATATTGAAGAAGTTACATCTGAAGAATTCATGGATTTTCTGATATCCCATAGATTCCATTATGTAACATATGGCATTTCTCATAAAGTCGATCATGCCTCATGCAGCAATGCTCTTGAAGCATTAAAGTCATTAAGAAAAAAACCAATCTTTATTTATATTAATTCACTAGGTCATATAGACGATTTATCCCCGCTAAAAAGAGATAGGCTAATTTCTGTTGATAAGCGTGGTAAAATTCTTAACGACAGGGGAGAAAGAATACCTATTGCAGATCTTGATACAGATATAGAGGATATAGTTTCAAGTAAAGATTGGAAAAAAAGATTTACTTTAGAGTGGGCATTACACTCGAATAAAGAATCTAATTAACCAAAAACTATTTATTGAACCTCTATCTAAATTCTTATATGGACAAATTTAAAGAAGAAATAATTAAATCAATAAAAAAAAAGGTAAAAGCGGACATAGAATTGGAAATACCCCCAAAGCCAGATATGGGTGATTATGCTTTTCCCTGCTTTTCTTTGGCAAAAATTTATAAAAAAAATCCAAATGAAATAGCAAATGACCTATCAAAAAAAATAAAGAAAAGCAAATACATACAAGAAATAAAAGTTATTGGGCCATATCTTAATTTTTTTATTAATAAAAATGCATTAACTGAGGATACATTAAAAAGAATATTAAAAGAAAAAGATAAGTATGGTTCTTCTAATCTTGGAAAAAATAAAAAAATAATTCTTGAGCATACAAGTATTAACCCAAATGCAAGCCCTCATGTAGGCCGTGCAAGAAATGCCCTGATTGGTGATGCACTGGTAAAAATTCTAAGATTTCAGAAATATAATGTTGAAGTGCATTATTATGTAAATGATATTGGAAAGCAGATTGCAATGTTAGTTCTAGTAGCTCAAAACAAAAAAAATATCAAATTTGATGATTTATTAAAAATTTATATTGGTATATCAAAAAAAGTTGAAAAAAATGAAAAATTAGAGAAAGAAGTGTTGTTGCTTTTAAATAAGCTCGAGAATGGAGATAAAAAAATAATTAATGAATTCAAAAGAATTGTAAGCATATCAATTAAAGGCCAGACAAAAATTCTTTCTGAACTGGGCATTAAATACGATAAGTTTGATTATGAATCAACATATTTATGGAGCAAAAAAACAGATGAAACATTAAAATTGCTGGAAAAAACAGGCAAATTTTTCTTTGATAAAGACAACAGGTTTGTTTTGGATGAAAAAGGCTTTGAGTTGGGAATGAAAGTTCCTGTTTTGGTCTTAACAAGAGGCGATAGCACTTCATTGTACCCATTAAGAGATATTGCTTATGCGTTAGATATAGGCAAAAAGGGAAAAAACGTTGTTGTGCTGGGAGAAGATCAAAAATTATACAACGAGCAGATAAATGCCGCTTTAAAATTATTGGAAAAAAAGCCAAGAAAAGCAGTTTATTATTCTTTTGTACTATTAGAAGAAGGAAAGATGTCCACAAGAAAAGGAAATATAGTTTTGCTGGAAGACTTTATGGCAGAAGCATTAAAAAAAGCAGGAGGGGAATTAAAGCAGAGATACAAAAAAATTGACACTAAAGCTGCAAAAATAATTGGTTATGGTTCATTAAAATACGCAATCCTGAAAGTAAGTCCTGAGAAAAACGTTATCTTTAACTGGCAGCAGGCATTAAACTTTGAAGGCGAAACAGCACCTTACATACAGTATGCTTATGCAAGAATAAGCTCAATAATAAAAAAGCATAAGAAAGCATTGCCAAAAACCGCTAATTTTTCATTATTAGACAAAAAAGAGGAAATAGAATTAATAAAAAAATTATCTGCTTTCCCTCAAATTGCAGAAAAGGTATCTGTTGAACTTAGACCAAACATAATCGCAAATTATGCTTACGAACTAGCAAAACAATTTAATGAATTCTACCACATACATAATATTTTAAAAGAAAAAGAAGAAATAAAGAAAGCAAGATTATTGTTAGCAAAAAGCGTGCAGCAAACATTGAAGAACAGCTTGAATTTACTTGGTATAGATATTTTAGAGAGGATGTAAAACCAAACATTTATATAGCATTAAACCCATAAATTGACAATATAACATTAAAAAACTATTACGGAGGTATAAAATGGGCGGAGGAGATGGTTGCTGTTAATTCAGCTAAATAAATTAAATTTTATTTTTTTCTTTTTCTTATATTCTTCTTGCAAAGCTGATAAAACCAGAATGTCCTATTTGCTGGCTTCTGGGCCTTACTTTTCTATCATCAATTTCCCATTCTCTTTCAATAATTTCAGAAGTCTTTACATGAACAAAATTTTCATTATGCTCTATTTTTTTAATAAAATCCATGCTTTGCGGTATTGTTGGGCTGTAAGAAACTAAAAAACCACCTACTTTCAAAGCTTTCTTAGCAACATCTACCGCTCTCCAAGGTTCTGGTAAATCAAATGTAACCAAATCAATATTTTTCTCGTCAACACCTTCATAAATACTTTTATGTTTAATTTCAATATTCTTTAATCCCAAATAATCAATATTCTTTTTTACAATTTCAATAAAATCTTCCCTTATTTCATATGTAACAACTTCTTTGACAATATTTGCCAGAAAACAACATAATGCTCCAGAACCAGAGCCAGCATCAACAACTTTGCTGTTATTGTTAATTCCGGTTTCTGCCGCAATTAATCCAATATCCTTCAAAGGTATAATCTGGGCATCTCTTTTAATTTTTTTGTACAAATCAATAAAATAAGGATCAAAAACAGTAAATTCTTTTTTTGTGTTGGAAATTACTTTGCCTGTTTTTTTCCTCAAATCATTTTTTTTAAAAAAGCCATACTTTGTATGGAAATCCTTACTTGTATCTTTAATCAGAAATTTATCTTTCTTATTCATCAAAACTTTTGCCATAATAAAATCTAGAATAAGTGCAAATTTAAAAACATTGTTATAAAATAAAAAATTTATTTCTTCTTTTCTAAAAAAATACGGGTCAGAAGGGATTCGAACCCTCGACCTACAGCTCTCCTCTAATGAATAGAAGGCTGTCGCTCTTTTTGGCTTCGCCAAAACCTTCTCGAAACAGGTTTCTCGAAGTATCCAAGCTGAGCTACTGACCCATTGACAAGAATAAGTTTTATTATTTCTTTATAAATGTTTATTTAAATCTATACTGTAAGAAAAGATTCATAGCAAAAAAGAATATCAAAGCAAGGCCCATTAGCACTACTAAAGCCCAAACAAGCCTCTTGTCATTGCCAAAGCCAAACGGAATAAACCCAATAAAACCACCAACTGCTACTTTAGTATCCTTATTTGTACTTGTTAAAGCACCTATAAAGACTAATGCAAAGCCTATTAAGATTACTAAAATGCCTATTGGTATTAGATTATTGTTCATGTTGGATTTTATAGTTTTTTAGATATTTAATTGTTTTGTTAGATTTTATTGCTTTTAAAATATATTCCCCAGTATATAATCAATCCGAAAGCTTTATATATGGGCAATATAGATATTCGTATACTAGTTTAGTAATAAGTTTATGTCAAAAGGGACATAAACGATATCATATACGAGGACAAAACGATCATATCAATTGACCTTTCACGTATGATATCTAGTCCCTTTTGTCCTTAAAAATGGAACCAGAACTAAAAAATTTTACAGACAATGTAGATGCCTGGATAAAGCAGATAAGAAAGGAATTTACAAATTTTTCAGATATACCTAATGTTGTTAGTGAGAACACTGATAATGTACAACACAATTATGAGCTCATATACGAGCTAAAAGACCAGATAGAAGAGCTAAAGCAGGAAATAAACGCACTAAAACTTATCCAGATAATAAGCCTCAAGAAAAGCAAGCAAGAGCAGCATAAGAAGATCAGCTAATCTCATTTACTATTTTCTTTAAAGCACTGTCTACAGCAACAAAAAGATTTCTTTCCACAACTTCAGAAACAATAGGCTTTCCATCATTTATAAGCTTTATATGTATTTCATACTTGCTGCTTTTTTCTGTTTCATGTACAGGCTTCATTGTAACACTTAACTTCTCAAACTTGTCAGAAATCTCAGACAAGCGTCTTCCATAGCTGCCTATTATCTTCTTTAACACAACCATAGAAGCGCCATCAATATCCCCAAAGCCGGAAAGCTCTATATTTCCGCCTAACTGTGTAGGTTCATCCATAACAGCCCCCAAACAAGCTATTCTTGGATTTGATGTTTAAATAGTTTTTGTTTTGATTAGCTGTGCCTAATTTAGGGGAGGTGGGTGGGAAAAATAAAGCAACGACTTCAATTAAAATGTTGTGTATCATAATCAAATGATATCTACAAGATGATATCAAGATGCAACATTTTGCCTAAAGTCCGCTCTGGCACAGCTATCGTCAATAACAAAATATAAATACCAGCTAAAGAAATTCAAACTTTATGGAGCCAATACAAATCATAGGGATAAAAGATCTAGATGAAATGGAAGTAGAGTCTATTAACAGGCTTGCCAACAGATATTATGGCAAAGTCCAGAGGGAAATTAAAAACATCACTTCTTTAGTGGTTCATATAAAGAGTATTAATAAAGAAGGAAGGCAGAAAATTTATTCGGTCCATGTAAAAGTAATTGCTCCAACTAAAGTATTTGCTTCTACAAAAACAGAAGATTGGAATTTAGAGAAAGCATTACATGGCTCTTTTAGAAATATTATAAGAGAAATGCAGCACAGACTGCATACAGACGATCAGCATGACAAAACCCGTTAATTCTAAAATTGCAACCTTATGCCAGATTGAAGGATTGAGTTGTTTCGGCTGCTGCGGAAATGATTACAGCCATAAAAAAAAGCTGATGAGAGACATAAGAAAAAATACATTTGAGTTCAAAAAAACTAATTCAGTTAGTTCTTTCATGACCAGAACTACAGACTTAAGATCTTCTGGTATTTGCGCTAATGTTGTTTTCAAAGATGGAAAATTTTTCTGCCCAGGACATCCTACATTGCATTATGGCAGGGATTATAGGGAGATAGATCCGGATTGTGAAAGAGATAAAGATGACGGATGCAAAGCTTATATTTTATTTCAAAAGTGGAGCAAAGAAAAGCAAAAACAATTTCTGGATTTTATCAAATCAAAAAAACTGGATAGCTATATTTATTCTATAAAGATGGACAATAATTCTTTGCTGAAAGAGTTTGAGAAAAAATAGCGGGGAGAAGATTTGAACTTCCGACCTGAGGGTTATGAGCCCTCCGGGCACTCCTGACTGCCCTACCCCGCTGTATAAAAAATAAGAATTAATGCTTCTTTAAAAAGATTGCTGATAAAAACTATCCTCTTTTCCCAATAATCTGAACATTTCCTTTAAAGTCAACAAAAGTGATTTGATCTCCTTCATTAAGTTCATTACGCAGTTCTTCTGGAGCACTGGCATCTACTGTTTCATAACTTACATTGTCCATTATCTGCACTTTATCATCTGTTTTTGAAATAACCTGGCCTGTTTTCTTTACTATATCAACAATCTCTACCTTGTCTGTATGATGCATATTTATACTTCTTTCTCCTTTTCCTGTTAGGTCTTTAATGAACAGCTTTAGTTTGCTGTGAGAATGAGTGCCATAAACAACTATTTCTTTTCTTATAACCTGGACAGGTTCATTATTCTGGATAAAGTAACTTCCCCTTTTAAGTTCTGATGCAGATGCCATTTTAAAAAACGCCGAGGGTGAGATTTGAACTCACGTGCCCCGAAGGACAAAGGATTTTTATGACAGTCCTTGAGGAAAATAGTCCTAGCAATCCTTCGCAATGGCCAGGCTATGCGACCTCGGCATTAAAGAAAGTAATTGTAATTTTATTTATAAAACTTATTATAAAATCTGATAAATATCAATATCTTTTTAAATAAAAAAATCAAAAACAAACAAATGAAAAAAATATTGTCGTTTTTAATGTTTATTTTTCTTTTATCTAATTCAATTTATGCACAGAATGGTGATGATTGGTTCTACAATAGTCAAAACCTTATCATAAATATTGATGTTTCTTCAGAAGCGAAAATAGAGCCAAAATCCTCTGATTACAGTGTAAAATACATTAATATAAACCTGTCTCATTATCCTTATGAGAGCTTTAATCAAAAAGTAATTAATTTTGAAATCGAGCCAGAAGCAGATATAGAAAGCAATGCAATACTCTATAACTGGCAGAACCCAAGAAACAGGGTAACTTTCGGATACAAAACAACAATCAGGACAAACAGCAATATCATTGAAGTAAAAGACAAAATAAAATTTCCTGTCCTGGATCTGCCAGAAGAGCTTGAGCAATATACACAGCCAAGCGAAATAATTAATTCTGATGACGAGGATATAATCGGTTTTGCTTCAGAGATTGCAGAAGGAGAAGATGATTTATACATAGTTGTGCATAAAATAGCAGAATGGACAAAAAGCAACATAGAGTATGATTTAAGCACTTTAACTGAAAAATCAAGTTTAAAAGCTTCATGGGTTTTAGACAACAGGCAGGGTGTCTGTGATGAATTAACTTCTTTGTTTATTGCAATGCTGAGATCCTTAGGAATACCCGGGAAATTTGTATCAGGAGTTGCTTATACAGAAAATGAATTATTTCCGGAAAACTGGGGAAGTCATGGATGGGCAGAAATATATTTTCCCGGTTATGGGTGGATTCCATATGATGTAACTTACGGCCAGTTTGGCTACATTGACCCAACGCATGTAAAGCTAAAAGAATCTGTTGACAGTGGTGAGCCTTCTGCACAATACAGGTGGGTGGGGAATATAGACTTAGAAACAAAAGATTTAGACATTGACGCTTCTTTACAGGAAACAATTGGAAGAATAAAAAACCCTGTCAGCCTGGATGTTAATGTTTTAAAGCAAAACATTGGCTTTGGCTCCTATAATCTTATAGAAGTTATTTTAGAGAATCTTGAAGATTACTATATTTCATCAGAGATTTACATATCAAAACCAGAAGAAGTCGAATTAACAGAAGATTTTATTAAAAATATCTTATTAAAGCCAAATGAAAAGAAAAGTGTTTTCTGGATTGTTAAATTAACAGATAATTTACAGAAAAATTTCATTTATACATTCCCCATGACTGTAAGCACATTAAGGGGCTCTAAAGAAGATACAGAGTTTGAATCAAAAAAAGGAGATATTACTTACTCGTTTGAGGAAATAAATAATATACTGGGACAAAAAAAAGAGGAGGAAAAAAAGATTTATTCCAGGGATGTAAAAATTGACTGCAATATCGATCAAAAAGAATTCTATTATTATGAAAAAGCCCTGCTTAAATGCAAAATTAAAAATATTGGAAATACTGTTTTAAAATCTCTGAATGTATGTTTTGAATCTGAATGCTCTAAAGCAGATTTAGGGATTGTGCAGGAAAAAAGCTTTAACTATACTGTTGAAAAATCTGTAACAGGAAACCAGGAATCAATCTTTAAAGTAAAAAATGCTGTCGTTTCAAAAGCAGAATATATAGGGTACAATATATTGGATGAACCGGAAATAAAAATAAATGAAATAGAATCACCTGATGACATTGAATACAATGATCAATTCAAGATTAGTTTCTTATTAAGCAAAGAATCAGCATCAATCCCATATAATCTGGAAATCACCTTGTCCCGGAATAACTTCAAAAAAACATGGACTCTAAAAGAGCTTTCTGAAGACAGGAAATTTGTAATTAACCTGCTTGGCAAAAACTTAAGGAAAGGGCTTAATGAATTTGATATTATTGTCAAATATGAAGATGGAAATGCAAGGCCTTATGAAACAAAAGAAACATTTTCTGTTGAGCTTACTAACGTTACTCTAATCCAGAATATTATGTTGGCATTAAACCAGTTTGTATTGTTTCTTGAGAATTTAGTGTCGTGAATTATAAATTCTTTCCATATTGTAAACAATTAATTTCAACCATTTTCAAATTCTTTTCCATATTGTAATTAAATAAAAACCCATAAATTTATAAAGAAAACAGTATTTTAGGGTATTATGAACAACGAAAACAAATCAAATATTGAAAGAATAGTTCCAGACACATCTGTTATAATAGAAGGATTGCTGTCTGACAAAATAAGCAAGAATGAAATTAAAGCAAATGAAATAATAATTCATGAAGCTGTTTTAGCAGAGCTGGAGCACCAGGCAAATTTAGGCAAATCCATTGGTTTTGTTGGTTTAGAGGAGATTAAAAGAATAAAGGATATTGCAGCTAAGGATGGTTTTAAGTTTTCTTATATGGGTGATAGACCAAGAGCAGCTGAAATAAGGCATGCTTCTTTGGGAGAAATAGATGCTTTAATCAGACAACTTGCTTATGATGAAGATGCCACCTTAATAACATCAGATAAAGTGCAGTCAGAAGTTGCTTTAGCCCGCGGTATAAAAGCAATTTATTTCAGAGGACCAGAAAGAGGCTTGAAAAAATTAAAGCTCGAAAGATTTTTTGATGAAACAACTATGAGCGTTCATTTAAGAGAAAATGTAATGCCTTATGCAAAAAAGGGAATGCCTGGAAGCTGGGAATTTAAGGCTTTAAGGAAAGCTGTTTTAAAACAAGATGAGATACAAGAAATAACTACAGAATTAGTTGAAGAAGCTAAGCTAAGGAAAGATGGTTTTATTGAAATAGAAAGAGAAGGTTCCACAATAATCCAGCTAGGAAAGTTTAGGATTGTTATGACTAAACCCCCTTTTTCAGATGGTTGGGAAATAACAGCAGTAAGACCAGTTAGGAGATTAAACTTAGAGGACTATAAATTAAATGAGAAACTTAAAAGAAGAATCTCAAAGCAGGCAGAAGGTGTTTTAGTTGCAGGTTCCCCAGGCATGGGTAAAACAACTTTTTCTCAAGCATTAGCTGAATTTTACGCTTCTCAAGATAAGATTGTAAAAACAGTTGAAGCTCCCAGAGATTTAATTTTACCTGATAAAATAACACAATATGCTATAAGCCATGGAAGCTCTCAGGAAATTCATGATATATTGCTTTTGTCAAGACCCGATTATACCTTTTTTGATGAGATGAGAAACACTAATGACTTTAAATTGTTTGCAGATTTAAGGCTGGCAGGAGTTGGAATGATTGGTGTGGTGCATGCAACAAGCCCTATTGATGCTATACAGAGATTTCTTGGTAGAGTAGAAATGGGTGTTATTCCACAAGTGGTTGATACTGTTTTTTTCATTAAAGACGGATTTATTAACTGCGTTCTTTCATTAAAAATGACAGTTAAAGTTCCATCTGGAATGACAGAAGCAGATTTAGCAAGGCCAGTAGTTGTGGTCAATGATTTTGAGACTGAAAAATTAGTTTACGAAATATACAGCTACGGCGAACAAACTGTAGTAGTTCCTGTACAGGAAACTAAAAAAGAAGCTAAAAAAGGAATTCATATGCTGGCAAAATTTGCAATAGAGGATGAGATAAGAAGATATTCAAGAAATGCAGAAGCTGAAGTAGTAAGTGACAATAAATGCATTGTTTATGTTCCTGAAAGGGATATTGCAAGAATCATAGGAAAACAAGGGAAAACAATAGAAATGATTGAAAAAAGCCTTGGAATGAGCATTGAAGTTAAAGAATTAGGAGAAAAAGGTTATGTAAAAGATAATACTGAAAACAAAGAACAAGTTGAGGTTCCTTACAAATTAGAAATTGACGAGAAAAATATAAAACTTAATTTAGACATTAAGATGCAAAACAAAGACATTGATATTTACCTTAATAATGAGCTTTTAATGACAGCAAAAGCAGGTAAAACAGGATTAATAAAAGTAAAGAAAAATAACAATATAGGAAAGGTAATTCTTGATGCTGTTAATAGGGGAGAAAAGATAAGGTTAGTTATCTAATATGATTTTCGAACAGATTCCAGTAGGAATTATGCAGAATTTTTCCTATATAATTGGAGATGAAAAAAGCAAAATAGCAGCAGTAGTTGACCCTGGCTGGCAGGTAAATAAGATTTTGGAAATTGCAGAAAAACATAAATTAAACATTAAAATGATTTTAATGACACATACGCATCATGATCATGCCAATGGTGTTAAAAGCATTGCAGATGCTACAGACGCAACAGTATATGTCCATAAGGAAGAAATAAACGAAATCAAGAAATTAGGAATTGATAAAATTAAAGCAATAAAGGATAATGATGAAATTAAAATTGGAAAAATAAAAATCAAAGTTATTCATACACCTGGGCATACCCCTGGTAGTGTTTGTTTTTTAATTAATAATAAAAAATTGATAACTGGTGACACATTATTTGTTGAAAACATTGGTCGCGTTGACTTACCAGAAGGAGATGCAAAAAATATGGCTAACAGCTTAAAGAAATTAAAAAAATTAAATGACAACATTGAGGTTTATCCAGGCCATGACTATGGCTCAAAACCAAGCTCTACAATTGGTTATGAAAAGAAGAATAATTATCATATGAGAGGTTAGAAATAGAGTTTTTTAAACAAATTATCAATTTACTAAAAAGAATCTAATTCGTTGTGGGTGTCACATACGGTGTTGCACTAACAGGTTGAATTAAGTATCTGTCAATAGTTATCTCAATCTCACCTTTTGCATCTTCTAAATTCACATCTTTTAAACTTACGTTACTGACAATTTCAACCAATGCTTTGCGTGTATCCTCCCCTTTGAGCTCAGGATATCTCTTCTGGAAATCTCGACCTTGGAATCCAAACAATTCATCATCAGAATAGAATGAAATTCCTTTTTTTGGGATAATATCTTTACCTATCTGTCTTAATTCAATATTCTGCCCTAGGTCCACTAATCTGTAATCTTCAGGATAATCTCTCAAGTCTAAATAAAATTCATCAAGACTTTCCGCTTCCGGAGGTAATGTCTCACCAATCATATCGATTAAATCTGAAAGTTCCATTTTTCTTTCAATAACGCAAATCCTTTTTAAATTCTTCTAAAAAACTATCTAACCAAACTCTTAGTTAACTCCAAACTGCATTCATCAAATTCATTCATCTGGCAGAAATTGTCTTTTATTTTATCAGCAACTTGCACACCACTAAATTTAATTTTATTATTAATCAAAAATGCTGGAAAACTATTTATGCCAAGCTCCTTAACAATTTTAGCATCTTCATTATGCTTCTCAAAATCAACCTTCCCATCAAATGCTCCTAAAAATTCCTGCAGGTTTTCTTCTGCTTTTGTGCTTGCACTTTGATCTTTTTTAACAAATAAATCAAGCTTATTAGGTATTTCTTCCCTTTCAATGTAGTAATTTGCATTTGCTACAGTGTTTTTCATTACATAACTACTATCAACTTTATCAAAAGCATTAAAGAATTTATAATAATTATAAGCTTGCTGTAAGCTTGAATTTAATATGTAAGCAGGCAAAGCAGTTATATCCAACTTTTCAGCAATTTCTTTGCCTTCTTCTGTTTCAAAATCTAAATTTTCCATATCAACAGTAGGAAAAAAACCATTAAGTATAGATAAAACTCTTCCAGTGTCGCAGTTAAAGCAGTTTTTATTGTTTAAAACCATTAGTTTAACCTCAATATCTTCAATATACTCACATTCTGAACTTTCTTTGCCAGGATTATTGCATTTCCCTATGCTTCCTTCTCTAACGCAGTCATTATCAGAACTGCAAGCTACTAAGCTCAATGCCTTATCACCCGATACATCAACACCCGACTCTGAAAAAAAGAAATACCATCCTATAAAACCTAAAATCACAATAATTGCAATATAGGTAAATATTTTCTTACTGTCTTTTTCCTCTTCAACTATAGTTACCCGCGGTTTTTCTTCTACTGGCTTTTCTTCCTTTTCAACCTCAGGTTTTCCCTCAACCTCTCCTAATTTTTTTTGTTTCTCTTCTTTTATTGATTCTTCTTCCTCATGCTCAACTTCTTTTTTAAGTGGCTCTTTCTCATCTACAGCATCTTTTTTTAACTCAACTTCTTTAATTTCTATTTTTTTTTCTTCCTTTTCAACCTCAGGTTCTCCCTCAACCTCTGGTTTTTCTTCCTTGACCTCTTCTTTAATTTCCTCCTTTTCCCTAACTTCTGGTTCTTTTTTTTGTTCCAGTTCATTTAATTTTGCATCAATTCTTTGCTTTGCATTTTCAAATTCTTCTTTTGTTATGACATTCAGCTCAAGACTTTCTTTCAGGAGCTTTAATTCCTCTCCCAGCTTTTCTTTTTCTGACAGCATTTACCCACCTATTAATGTTTTCAATATAGCTTTGAACTCATCCTGCTCTTCAATACCCAATTTTCCAACACGCTTGTATTTACATCCCAAAACAGCAGTAGGGACAAGCTTATTTGGGCTGTATTTTTTGAATAATTCCACTTCTTCTTTAGGAACACCTTCCTCTTTTTTTGATGTTAACAAATCATCACCAGTATCAAGGCTCCAATGAAATGCCTCAATGCTTCCATCAAACTTCTCAACCAAATTTTTAAAAACATCAATACTTTCATTGCAAACTTCGCAAAAACTTGTTGTATATAACCTTATAATTGGCTTCTCTTGATCACAAACTTCGTCATCAGTTTCTTCAAAACTTCTTAATACAAGCTTTTCAATATTCTCCGGAAATATTTCAATGTCAGAATTGTCTATTAAACTATCCATATATTCCTGAAAAGCATCATCATTTTCATTAAAAAACAAACCTTTTTCTTCAATAAAACCAGTATTTGCTTTCTCCAAAAGCTTCATTATAACAGCCCTGGTTTCAAATGATTTTTTTACATCATCAATTGTAATGCCACTTGACCTTAAATCATTTTCAAACTCATCCAAAGTCAATCCACTCCCTATTATAAAAATCCCTAAAAGCTGTTCAACATCTTCTTCAGTTGCTTTTATGTTCTCTTTTTTAGCTTCCTGCACTAGAACTTCCTGTGGAATTAAGGATAATACCAGGAAATCCTGCTTTGTAACAACATCCCTGTACTCAGGAATAACAGATGTCCTATACCACCAATCCAGTTCTTCTGTTGTTATTTTATCTCCATTCACAACAGCAACTACATCTTTATTGAAAGTAGGAATATTTACAAAATAAAATAAATATGCCACTACTGCAATAAAAACAAGAAAAATTCCGAGCACTATTCTATTTTCCTGCTTTTCTTTTGCTTTTTTGCGTTTTTTGTTAGAATTTTTAGGGGTTTTTTTCTTCATTTTATCATTCATTACTGCTACAAAGTCTCTACCACCCCTTTTTTGAATATGGAGAATATAATTGGTAAATAAAGCTTTCGGATTTTAGGCTATTGAGTATACTTTTAAGTTAATTTATTAAATATCAATATATTCACAAAAAATATGCCTTATTTCCTGGACATTGTTAAAAAATTAGAATATAAATCAGATAAACAAAGAAGAAATATAATCATTAATTTTTTAAACACTATTATTGGAGAATAAGATAAAGTTTAAATATTTCTTTACTGGCAACACTATAAAATGGCAATAAAAAAGATAAGAGAAGCCCTGGAAAAAAGAAGGCAGAGAAAAGCAGAGGAAATTGTTGAAAAAAATAAGCTTGAAAGCTACAGGGAAAATGAGCAGATGCAGAAAGCAGAGCAAATAAAAAAAGAAGCTGACAGGTTAGCTCATTTAAAGCAATACAAGACCGCAATTGATGAGTACAACAAGGCTTTGGAAATCTACCCCTTTGATGAAAAAGAACAAATATTCAAAAAGTCTGCTGAGTTCTTCTTTAAGCTTTACTACAACATTGCAGCATCGTACTCTTTCCTGAATAAATTTGACGAATCAATAGGATATTTTAACACTGCTTTGAAAATAGAAAATATCGACGATGAGAATAAAGTTAAAGCATTAATGAGCAAGGGAAACTGCTACTATCGAGCAAAACAACTTGTTAAGGGAGACTATGAGGAAGGAGCCTATAAAATAAGAATGGAATCTGATTTTGATGTTGACGAGAAAACAATAGAAACATTTAGAAAACTTGATGAAAAAGAGGGCTTGTTTAAGCTGGCTCATAACTGCTTTACAAAAACAACAGAGCTCGACAGGCACAATGCAGATGCGTGGTACAAAAAAGGCCATATGGAATTTTTAATGGACCAGATTAAGGAAGCAATGCTTTCTTTTGACAATGTATTTGAGCTGCAAAAAAACTATGAAAACAAGGAAGGCATAGAGCTTTTTGATGATATAAGGTCAGAAAAGGGGATAAAAGCCAAGCATTTGAAAGTTCTTGATAGTGATATGAAGTTCAAGACAAAAACAGGGCATTATGTCAGGGATAAAGCTGAGAAGATGATTGCTAATTTTATTTATGACAACAATTTGATGTTTCAATACAACATAGCTGTTACATGGGCAGACAAGGATGATTTTAAAGCAACTTTTTTCATTCCAAAGCTTGATTTGTACATAGAGCACTTTAAATTTGATAAAATCAAAGACTACCAGAAACTGATAAGGTGGAAGATAAAGCAGTATGAAAAGAACAAAAAGAAGCTTGTTTACACAACATCTGAAGACGAAGCAAATATAGAAGAAGCCTTAAAAATCAAGTTAAAACCCTATACTGTGTTGTAAAATGACATTTGGATTTTGGTTTTTTCCTTTAAAGCATTATTTTTTATCCACTCAACCCAACTTTATTCCACTAAAATCCTTCTTTACTTTTTCTTTCTCTGAATTTTTTACAATATCTTCAAAATCAGGAATCTTAACTGGAATTGCAAACTTTGAGAAATTAGAGCTTATTAAAGCATCTCCAATGTCTAAAGATGCTATATTCCTGTCATCCTCACTCAAATCCTGGCTAGCAGATTCAATAATTGCAGTTCTTTCAGGTTTCATTTCTATGCCCAAGATTATTTTAGTATTAATATTAGCTAAAATCTCTCTTGGTATTAAAGACGGCAGCTGGGTAATTGCTGTTAAGCCAACCTTAAATTTTCTTCCCTCACGAGCTATTGTTGAAAAAATATTTTGTCCGTGCTCCAGAGCCTCTTTTCCCAGAACCCTGGGAGCTTCTTCCAGAACAACAGAAATAACTGGTTTTTCATTTAAACTTCCATCCATTTTGTAGAATTTATAATTATTCAATAATTCTGTTGTAATTAAAGACCCAATTAAAATTTCAACTGAACCTGAGAAACTGGAAGTATCTATAATAACAGTCTTTCCATCTTCTAATTCTTTGCAGATGTCTGGTATTGTGTTGATTCCGGCATTTAAGTCAAAAATACCTTTGGTAATTATGTTTTCTCCGCCGATTTCCAAATCCAGTAAATACAATAATCTTCTTTTAACAACAGAGATTGTCTGCTCCATGAATGCGACTCCCTCCATTTTCCTTTCAAACAGGATACTTTTTATCCAGTTAGCGCCAAAATATTTGTAATATATTATCAAAGCCTGCTTTTGTGCATCAGAAAAATCCACAACACCATCAAAATGATGCGGCTTAATTGCACGCAAATTAATTTTAAGTGTTTTTGCACCTGCAGGCACATTTTTTGGTGTATAATAAACAACTTTTTCGCTTAAATTATGGTCTTTAAGCCCTGATTTATTCCTTCCATAGTATTCATCATGAGGATCTAAAACTAAAATTCCACAATATTCCTGATTAACCAGATTCCATAAAACATTTGCTATTAAATTGCTTTTTCCTTTTCCAGTTGTGCCAGAAATCAGAATATGATGGCTTAAAACCTTATTTCCTTCCAAATAAATAGGGACATCTAACATTTTGCTACCAGACCTTAGATTTCCAATAAATAAAGGATTTTGAGGCTTAGTTAAAAATGATAAATCATCTTTTTTTATTTCCCTTACTTCTGAGAAAAAAGATGGCATTAATTTGCTTACAAAAGCGTTATTATTCTTAATTGTAACCAGATTTTTCAATCCAGCAAGCATATAATTCCTTAGGTTTTTATCAAAAAACTCTGTATCAGTATTTTCTTCTAGGTTCAAACCAGAAATCAATTCTAAATTTTGTTGTGATATTTGAGAACCATAAATCAAATCAAAAACCTGCATCAATATCTTATTATCTCCGGATTCTGAAATTAATAACTCTCCTAACTCTAACTTTTGGCCAGATTTCTGCCTAACTAGTATTTTTCCAAACTCTCCGCTGATTACCTGACCTTTTGTTATAGGAACCATCCAGATATAGAATTTTTAGAATGTATATAAGTTTTTCTAGATATACCCACTAAACAAAAACCTTTATAAAACCAAAATACCTACTAGCTATGGGCTAGGCTGGTGTACTGGTCCTACACTGTAACTCTAAACGGACCTTATGAGAGGGCTGAAGCCTGGAAAGAGGCATTTGCTTAGCTTAGTGGTCTTGATTTCAACGTTGAGGTTCTGTCCTCTTGGGCTGTATTTTTTGGAAATCAGTCAGGATGGGAACATAGCAGCTGTAACCTTTTGATATGGTGCTTAGGGGGTAGCGGAACTGAGGAGAAATCAAGGTAAGCTGCTTTGCTTTGCTTGTGTCCATTTCCAGGCGCGCCCACTTATTTTTCTGATTAGGCATTATAAAAATACAAAGAAAAAAGTCCTCAAAAATTCCAAAGGAATTTTTGGGACACCAAAAATCGCAAAGCGATTTTTTGATGAAATAAAGAATTTACTCAACAGTTATCTTTCCGCCTACTACGCCATAGGCTATATTCTGCCAGTATTCATACTCTCCTGCTTCTGTAAATTCATGCTCGAATTTTTCTCCTGGCAGTATCCTATTGCTGTTTGTATAAGCCTTGCCATCCTTGAATATTATTAAATATGCTGCTTTTTCATCGTCATTTATCCATGTTACTGCACTTCCTGCACTAATTGTCAGCTCTGAGGGGTCAAAACCACCAGCTCCAACAGATCTTATCTCAGTTGATGTAACCTCTGCAACTTCTTCTGGTTCTGCAACAGCATCTCCGGTTCCCTCTGGCTCAACACTTGGTTCTGGCTCAGTTACAGGTGCTGGTTCAGCAGGCTGCTGAGCGCATGCACTCACAAATATCATCAAAACCAGAATTATTCCATAAAACAGCTTCATTTTTACACCCCACATGTTTTTTATTAAATTTTATTTGTTTATTTTATTCTTAACATACCCATTTAAATATTTTTGCTTTTTTCCAGTTGTAAAACATTTTTTACTGCAGCAATAGCAACCTCAATCTGCTTTTTATTGGGATTTTTAGTAGTAACTTTCTGCATAAGCAGTCCAGGCCATATAAACATCTTCATAACAGCATTTTTCTCATATTTTGCGCTTAACTTCAGAAATTCATAAGAAATGCCTGCAATTAACGGCAGCAAGGAAAACCTGATTAAAAATAAAATAGTCTTTCTTGGAAAAATGTGCATATTGGCAAGATTTGGAAACAGGTAAAGGACTATTGGCGTCAATATTGAAAAAACAAGTATACTTATAACCAAAACAATCATGATAAATGCAGTCCCGCATCTTGGATGCAATGTGCTGTATTTTTTCATATTCTTCACATCCAGCTTTTCTCCCTTTTCATAGCAATGTACAGCCTTGTGCTCTGCACCGTGGTACCGAAATAAAACCTTAACATCTTTCATTAAGGAAATAGCATAAATATACAATAAAAACATTCCAATTCTTATTATGCCGTCTATTAAATTAAAAAAGAATGGTTGCGTCTCTTCCTTAAAACCAATAATTAAAGTTAAAAAATAGGGCAAAGCCAGAAAAAGCAGCAATGCAAGACTTACTGCAAAAACAATTGTAAAAGCCATTTCCCATTTGCTTATTTTTTCCTCTTTTTCTGTCGCTATCTGCTGCTCTGCTGACCACATTATAGACCTCATCCCTAAAACCAGCATATCAATAAGATTGAAGAATCCCCTTACAATAGGAAGCTTGTAGAATCTGCCTTTTCTCTGCTTTATCTTTTCCTTTTTTGTTATTATTTTCTTATTTTTCCTGACTGCAACAACATTATATTTAGGGCCTCTGATCATTATACCTTCTATCACAGCCTGTCCGCCAATGTTTAGTTTTTTGGGCATTTTTTATGCAAAATATACTCTATTTATATTATTTGTTGTTTGGTTTTATTTTGATAATTATTTATATATTAAAAATTGTATTTTTTATTTATTGTACTCATTTTTTGAATTTATTGTTGTATTAAAGAACAAAAACTTAATAAGCAGCAAATATTGCACTATTTAATATGAAATGCCCTTACTGCAGTCATGAAGAAACCCAGGTAATTGACTCAAGAGATACAGAGAATCTGGAAGCAACAAGGAGAAGAAGAGAATGTTCAAAATGCAAAAAACGCTTTACTACATATGAGCGTGTAGAAGAAGCCGATATTGTTGTTGTAAAAAAGGATGGAAAAAGAGAAAGATATGAAAGACAAAAATTAATTAATGGAATCCTAAAAGCTTGTGAAAAAAGGCCCATACCTCTGGAAAAGATAGAGAAGATTGTAGATGACGTTGAGTCTGATTTAAGAAAGCGCGATTCAGTTGAAGTTGGCAGCAAAACAATTGGAAAAATAACAATGAGAAAACTTAAATCTTTGGATAAAGTTGCTTACATAAGATTTGCTTCTGTTTATTTGGAATTTGAAGATTTGACCAGGTTTGAAGAAGAACTGGATAAATTGCAGAAAAAATGATTATAGCTTTAACAGGCAAAAACGCATCCGGCAAAAGCGAGGTTGCAGAATATCTGAAAACAAAAGGATTTGTTTATTATTCTCTTTCTGATGTGTTGAGGGAAGAAGCTACAAAAAGAGGTTTAGAGCATTCCAGGGATAATTTGACTAAATTAGGAAATGGGTTAAGGGAAAAATTTGGAGCAAGTTATTTAGCAGCCCAAATTAATAAAAAAATAAAGCAGCAATTAAAGTCCAATAATAGAAATTCAATAATTAAAAAAAACAATGGTTTGATTAATAATAATGGATCAAAAATCAATGAAAAAAATAACAACGAAACCAATTTTGTAATTGACAGCATAAGAAGCCCTTATGAGGCAAAAGAACTGATGAAAAACAAGGATTTTATTCTTATTGGCATCGATGTCCCAGTTGAATTGTGTTTTAAAAGGCTGCTTGAAAGAAACAGGGTTGGAGATGCAAAGACATTGGAAGCCTTCAAACAACAAGAGCAAAGAGAAAATTTAAATAATACTACAAATCAACAGCTCGATGAGACATTTAAGTTAGCAGAAAAAGTTATTGTTAATGATGGCACTTTGGAAGAGTTGCATAAGAAAGTTGATGATTTATTATTACAACTAAAAAATAAACATTAATTCATATTAAAAATAAAAAATATTATTGGAATAAAAATAATGAATAAAAATGACAAGAGCAAGCTGGGAAGAGTATTTCATGAACATTGCAAAGCAGGTTGCTAGCAGAAGCACCTGTGAAAGGAAGCATATAGGCTCAGTTATTGTAAGGGATAAAACCATACTTTCTACAGGTTATAACGGAAGCATCAGGGGAATGCCGCATTGTGACGAAGCAGGGCATATGATGGAAAATGGCCATTGTGTTGCTACAATACACGCAGAAGCAAATGCAATCCTGCAAGCAGCTAAAAATGGCGTCATGATTGGCAATTCTGAAATCTACATAACCGCAAGCCCATGCTGGACATGCTTCAAGATGCTTGCTAACGCCGGAATAAAAAAAATCTATTATGGAGAATTCTACAGGGATGAAAGGATCTTTGATGTAGCAAAGAAACTAGGCATAGAATTAACACACATAAAAGTTGATCAGAGTAAGTTATAAAGATTGCACAATCTAACGTGCTGTCCAGCCGCCATCCACAACAAGATTATGGCCAGTTATAAAGCTCGATTCATCCAATGCCAAAAAAACTGCAGCATTTCCAATCGGCCTTTTTCTTTCTTTTGTTGTAGAACTACTTTATAAACCTCACGCGCAAATGTCCGGTGGTATAGTAAGAATTAGATGATCAAACACTCTCAGGCTTCCATAATCTTGCAATCCTGTCCTTTTCGCGCCATTTTCTTATGAAGTTCTTTACCCTTAACGGAAGGACAGTTTCAAGAAGTTCACTTTTTTCAGTCAGCTTGTAAAGCTCTTTTTTTAGCTTGTTGCTTAAGTCTTTATACAAGCTAGGGTCAGCATAAATCAAGCCTTCCTCAATTCTATGGTAAGCTGTAGTTCCTTCTGGAGCAAAAACTATGTAACCGCGTTTGCCCTTTAAAAGTTCCGAGTAAGAATCCATCCCCCTGTACACCTTTTCTGCATCTGCTAAATAAACACCGCCTTTCTTGCCGCTTGGGTCTAAAATTACAAGCTCATCACCCTCAACAGCCACGCATACAGAATAATGGGCTGATTTTGCTTGCGGAAATAAAATATTCTTTTTATAGTCAACAATAATTAAGGCTCCTTCATTGAGCCATAGCCTTATCTCATCTTTTAAGTCTGTTATGTGGCCTATGTCTATCCAGGCTCCCTTAACCTTGTTTTTGGTCATATCCTGCGTAACTTTGATCAATGTTTCCGGATGAGTTCCCATACCCACCTTGGTGTTGCTTAATTCCCCTATTTTTGACTGGCTCTCACTGTAGCCAAAGATTTTCAGTATTATTGATACGCTGGCAGGTCCACAAAAACTGGGCTTTTGCTCAACATAATAACTTTTTATTTTTTCCAAAGTATCAAGGTCAGTTTCTACATTCTTGAATGATATGTCTTTTTTTACAAATTCTTTGTTGGGTATGGATGTTGAATAGCCAAAATCAGACTTTATTGTAACTGCCTGGTTTGATATGGATTTTATGCTGCCATCTATATCATCAATTTTAACTTTCTGGCCAAGTTTAAATGATCTAGAGGTTCTTATGTAAATGCCTGCTATAAAATTTTCCATAAACACTTTTGTTCCAAAAAATATGTATAAGAAAAGCAGGGCCATGATTCCATAAAAAAACCATCCAATAGCAGAGGTTATACCACTTATATTAATACCAAAAAAATCCAGCAGGAATAAGCCGGTAAATAGGTACAAAGAAATGCGCACAAAAGCCAGAATCCCGTTCAGGAAATGCTCTCTCTTCTGCTCAAGCATAAACTCTGTAATGCCAGTTGCAGCAAATATCCTTTTTAATCCAAAAGTTATCAGATTTATGACTGCTATAGCCAGTATAATCAGCAGTATTACAAGCAGTATGTTTGGCAATAAGTCGTATGTATTTGAAATGAAGTTGCCTGCTACTGTTATGTCCTTTACCAAATCAACCTGTAAGTAGATTAATGCAGCTAAAATTGTGAAAATCATAACCAGGTATCTGAAAACCTTTACAATCTGTATGTGCTTTACACTTATTGTTTCTTTTTTTTTGGAGAATGAGATTACTAAGCTACTTCCTATCCTGACTACTACGTAACCTGCTATAAGTATTAAAATAGTGATTAAAAGTTTTGTTGTTGTTACATTCAGTGCCATTTTAGGTTTTTTAACTACTTATTCTAAATGATAACCGAGGTTAAATAAATAGTTTGTTGTTTTTTTGAAATTTTAAACAGAAGTTTGAATGAAAAATGAGATTTTTAATAAAATTGTGTAAATATTATCTCTGTAAAGATAAGTTCAAATAATTATCATTATTGCCCTAATATTTAATGACCGTAAACATTACTGTAGAGGAATTAGACATACGTAGAACATATTTATGCAAAAATCTTGATTTAGTTACATTATTTTTTTTAAAAGAAAAAAGTTCACTTAATGCCTATGATGTTATAGAAGAAGTCCTTTCTGAATTCAAGGTTTTGCTATTCCCACCTACAGTTTATCATGTTTGGGATAATCTTACTCACACTAATTATATAAAAGTGGATGAAGCAGGAGAAAAAGGTGAAGAATATTTGAATTTATTAATATCAACTAGAGCAAGAATAGATAGACATTTAGGATTAATCCAGAAGGATATGCCACTATACCATCCATTACCTCCAACATTTGCGTAGTATTTCCTAAGGATTCTTTTAGTTTCTTTATATGCAACAGTATCTAAAAAGAAAACATTTATATATCAATCTGCCTTGTATAAAGTTGAAATGATTATAGACAAAAATATTTTGATAGGGCTCGGTATTTTAGTGGGGATTTACCTATTGTATAAATTTTTGTTCCGTGCAAGCAAGTTTGATGATGAGTACCAAAAAGTCTATAATAAAGTCCTTACCTCAGAAGAGTATAAGGTTAAAGGACAGTATGATAAATAAGTTCTTCTTTTTCTGGGATTGCATTAAAAATAAATAAATTTATTAAAGATAAATGAGAAATATCATAATAAAATGGTAAAATGCCCTTACTGCGGAAAGGAATTGACAGAAAATGAAACATTCTGCTGGCACTGCGAGAATGATCTTTCCAAGCTGAAAGATAAGATGGAAAAGCCGGAATCAGAAGAAGATAGTTAGAATGGCAATGAAACCTCTAATAGCAGCGAACTGGAAGATGAATAAGGATATTAAGGAAGCTGTTTCTTTTATTAACAAATTTAAAAATTTAATTAAAAATATTAAAAATACTGAAATAGTAATTTGTGCACCTTTTACATCATTATCTGAAATAAAAAAATTAATCAAAACTACAAATATTAAACTTGGCGCGCAAAACATGCATTTTGAGGAAAAAGGCGCATTTACAGGCGAGATTTCCGGATTAATGCTAAAAGATATTGTTGAATATGTTATTCTAGGTCATTCTGAGAGAAGGCAGATTTTTCATGAGACTGATGATTTAATAAACAAAAAAATAGAGTCAGCATTAAAAAATAAATTAAAACCTATATTATGCATTGGAGAAACATTACAGCAGAGAAACAATAACAAAACAATGAAAATAATAAAAAATCAATTGAAAGGATGTTTAAAAAATGTTTCAAATGATGAAATGAAAAATATTGTTGTTGCTTACGAGCCGGTATGGGCAATAGGGACAGGGAAAAATGCAACTCCAGAGCAGGCAGAAGAAGTTCATAAGTTCATAAGGGAATTATTGTCAAAAATGTATAATGAAACTATTTCTAAAAATACAAGGATAATTTACGGCGGCAGCATGAAGCCAAATAACGCCCGCGAGCTGTTATCAATGCCAAACATCAATGGCGGCTTAGTTGGTGGTGCTTCTTTAGATGCCAAGAGTTTTGGTGAGATTTGCAATACCTAAAACATCTTACCCAAAAACCCTTTTTTCTTCTTGTTTCCTTTTTCAAATTCCTTAAGAAGTTCTTTCTGTTTTTTGCTTAATTTTTCAGGTACTTCAATAACAACCTCAACATTTTCATTTCCAGTGCCATGACCATGTAGATAAGGTACGCCTTTTCCTTTCATTCTAAAAATAGTATTATTTTGCGTGCCAGCAGGTATTTTTAACTTGGCCTTTTCATCTAATGTAGGAACTTCTATTTCCCCACCTAAAGCTGCTATAGTAAATGGTATTGGTACTTTAATGTAGATATCATCACCATGCCTTTCAAATATTTCATGCTCTTTTACATGAATTATGATGTATAAGTCACCAGGTTCTGCACCTTTTTCTCCTGCTTCACCTTCCTCAACAATCCTTAAATTTGTCCCTTCTTCTGCCCCTGTTGGAACTTTAACTTCAAGCTTCCTGGTTTTTTTAACAACTCCAGTACCATCGCAAACTGCACATTCTTTCTTTATGTATTTTCCCTGGCCGCGGCATTTGCCGCAGGTTGTTGTTGTAGAGAACATTCCAAATGGTGTCCTTTGCGTTCTTCTTTGCATTCCAGAGCCGTTGCACTCAGGACAGTTTACAATATCTGCATCGCTTTCAGCACCAGAGCCATGGCATTTTGAACAGGACTCTAATCTTGGGATAATAATATGCTTTGCTACACCTTTAGCAGCCTCTTCCAGAGTAATTTCCAAATCATACCTTAAATCAGCTCCTCTTCTAGGTCCTCTTCTTCTTGAGCCAAACTGCCTTCCTCCGAAAAAACTTTCAAATATGCTGTCAAAATCAAAACCACCTCCAAAATCAGACATTATATCGCTAAAGTCAAAGCCTTCAAAGCCCTTGAACTGGTCTGCAGTTGTGCCGTACTGGTCGTATTGTGTTCTTTTCTGGTCGTCAGCAAGAACAGCAGCAGCTTCATTTATTTCCTTGAACTTATCAGCAGAATCCTCTTCCTTATTCAAATCAGGATGATATTTTTTAGCCAGCTTCTTGTAGGCTTTCTTTATTTCCTCCTTGGTCGCGTTCTTACCTACGCCTAGTATTTTGTAATAGTCTTTTGGCATTTTATTTGATTTTAATTTTATTTTAATAATTATTTTTTATTGAATTTCCTATTTTTATTATTTTAATAAAATTTTTAATTGGATTTATTATTATTGTAGCAATTCTTCCTCAATCTTTTTTACAAATTCTAATTTTTTAGTTAAATCAATATTATACCTTTTTTCTAAATCTTTAAACCTTTCCTCCAAACTTACTATTCTGTTTCCCCTAACTCTTTTGTCAGCATAAAAAAGAATCTTTTCCTCAATTCTTATTGGCTGGTTTTTTTCTTTTTCAATTTCGTACAAACTATGTTTTCTAGCCACTTCAGAAACTTCCGGAAAGCCTATGCTTTTTAATAACTTTGCCCCTGCAATTATATGATTATCTTTTTCTCTTTCAACATCATGCAATAAGGCTGCTGCAATAACAAGGTTTTTATTAATATTAATGCCTTTTTTTATTAATCTATCAGCAATTTCTTCAGCAACTTTGCAAACAGTTTTACAGTGCCCAATCACATTAGAAGGAGTTTTATTTTTATTTAGAATATCTAAACATTCCTCTTTTGACGGGATTAGTGCCATAATAAAAAAGAAAAATTATTTTTTCTTTTTCTTTTTATCATCATCTTCCACTTTGTACTCTGCATCAACTACTTTGTCATCTTTCTTTTCACTCCCAGAACCTGCAGAAGCTCCTGCTTGTTTGCCTTGCTGTTGCTTCTTAGCCTGCTCCTGTGCAACTTTTTGGTACATCTCTGTTGACATTTTCTGGACTAACTGGTTAACCTCATCCATTTTTGCCTTTATTGCTGCAATATCTTTCTTTTCTTGCTTCAACAGCTCTTTCAATTCCATTCTTTTTCCTTTCACTGTCTCAAGCTCTTTGCTGTCAACCTTGCCCTCAAACTCCTTGAAGAGCTTTTCAGTTGAATAGACCAGCGCATCTGCATTATTGACGGTTTCCACTTGCTCTTTTCTTTTCTTATCTTCATCAGCATGTTTTTCTGCATCTTCTTGCATCTTAGCAATTTCTTCATCTGAAAGATTTGTTGAAGCTACAATTTTAACTGATTGTTCCTTTCCTGTTCCTAAATCCTTTGCTGAAACATTTACAATACCATTTGCATCAATATCAAATGTAACTTCAATTTGAGGAACTCCTCTTGGAGCTGGAGGTAATCCTTCTAGATTAAATGAACCAATAACTTTATTGTCATTAAACATTGCTCTCTCTCCTTGACCTACTCTAATTGTTACAGCTGATTGATTATCTTCAGCTGTTGAATACACTTGAGATTTCTTTGTTGGAATTGTTGTATTCTTATCAATCATTTTTGTGAAAACTCCACCAAGTGTTTCAATACCAAGTGTTAATGGTGTTACATCAAGCAATAAGATGTCCTTGACTTCTCCGGCTAAAACTCCTGCCTGTATTGCTGCACCTTGGGCAACACATTCCATTGGATCAACACCACGCTCTACCTTTTTACTAACAAAATCTTCTACAAATTTCCTTACAATAGGCATTCTTGTTGGACCGCCTACAAGAATTATCTTGTTTATGTCTTTTGATGTCAATTTAGAGTCTTTCAATGCCTGCTCCATTGGATGCTTGCATTTCTGTATAATTAGCTCTACAAGCTGCTCTAACTTTGACCTTGCAAGCTTCATGCTTAAGTGTTTTGGACTGTCGTTAACAGAAGTTATGAAAGGAATATTGATATCTGTTTCAAGTGTTGTAGATAACTCAATTTTTGCTTTTTCTGTAGCCTCTCTTAAGCGCTGCATAGCTGTGTCATCCTCACTTAAATCAATTCCTTCCTTATTTTTAAAGTCCTCAATAATGAATTTCATCAATGCTTCGTCCATATCTGTTCCACCTAGTTGTGTGTCTCCAGAAGTAGCTTTAACTTCAAAAACTCCTTCAGAAAAGTCCATTATTGTAACATCTAGTGTTCCGCCGCCAAAGTCAAATACAAGAATTTTTAGTTCCTTATCCATCTTGTCTAGGCCGTAAGCCATTGAGGCTGCTGTTGGCTCATTGACTAATCTAACAACTTCCAAACCTGCTATAGTACCAGCATCTTTTGTAGCCTGTCTTTGGTTGTCATCAAAATAGGCTGGTACTGTTATGACTGCCTTCTTTATTGGTTCTCCTACAAATTCTTCTGCATCCTTCTTTATTTTTTGTAGAATAAATGCTGAGATTTGCTGTGGAGAGTATTTTTTGCCATTTATTTTGTACTCAAAGCTCTTTCCCATCTTTCTTTTTGCAACAGTTATTGTGCCTTGAGGATTGCTTACAGCTTGTCTTCTTGCTGGCTCTCCCACTAACATTTGCCCGTCTTTTGTAAATGCAACTACACTAGGAAATGCTTTTCCGTAAGCAGTTGTGCCTTCTGCACTGGGTATAATTGTGGGTTTGCCTGCTTGCAAAACAGAAGCAGCACTGTTGCTTGTACCCAAATCTATTCCAATAATTTTTTCTTTCTTCATTTTTGTTTTTTCAGCCATTTTTACATCACCATTAGTTTTATTTTTTTATTTTTTTAATCAATATTTTTTAATTTGAAATTATTGTTTTTATTACTGTAAATTTTTGAATTGGAATTTTTCTGTTGTTATTTTAATAATTCAAAACTTAATATTTTCTTTAACTTCTCTTTATCAGGAACTAAATCCTTTAATTCAGCTCCTCTTAGTGTTTTTCCGCCACTTTTCAGGTAAGTTGCATACTGTCTTAAACTCTCTGGGTCATTTTCATTTACAAAATGGTTAAGCATAAACCACAAACTTAATTGCTCACCATAGTCTTTGCATCCCATTGCAACTTTACATTCCAATGGTTTTGCTTCATGTATTCTGCATCTGATTTCTTGATCAAAAAAGGCGCATTTTCCATATGGTTTGTGTTTCTTCAGTATTCTTGGTCTGTATTTTTTTGTGTTAAATTTCTCAACTTCTTCTAAAAATTCTTTTTTCAAAACCTCTTCTGTTATCCCTAAATGTTTTGCAATTCTTGAAATGTCATCATTAACTAAAAAGCCGCTACCATATTTGCATCCATTAGTGCATGCCTCGCATTTGCATGCATGCACAAGCTTCAAAACCTCTTCTACAGGAGTGTTTTTTGTTAAATTTATTTTTTTCAATCAAATACCTCTTTACATTGTTTATTTGCTATTTTCTAAGTTCACAATTATTTGTTTAGTTATTTTTTATTTTACACATAATACTATTTCGGCATTGAAATTATTTTTAATAAATAATCATCGTTAGCGATGCAAATTGTTTGGTTTTTGTTTTTAATATAAATTTTTATTATTGGAAAATTTTTTTATTTTTTATTATTGTTACTTTCTTTTTTCTCTTCTATTTTTTCATTAATCTTGACTTTGCTGTGCCTCAAAACCTTTCCATTAAGCATATAGCCTTTTTGCAGTTCTTCCAAAACAATATTTTCATCCTTATCGGATTTTTCCTTTAACATTACTTCATGCAAATAAGGATCAAACTTTTTTCCCAATGCTTCAATTGGTCTTACTCCTTCTGACTCCAAAATTGAAAACAACTGAACATAAACAATCTCCATACCCTTTACGAATTTTTCCTTGTCATTAGTGTTTTTTAATGCGATTTCAAAGGTGTCAATTATTGACAATAATTTTTGAATAAGCTCTGCTTTGGCATATTTTACAAACTCTCCTTTTTCCTTATCTACTCTTTTTCTATAGTTTTCAAATTCTGCCTGTGTTCTTTGCAGTGTTTCTGTAAGCTCTATAATAATCTCTTTTTCTGTTGGTTTTTTTGCTTTTTGTTGTTTTTTTTCTTTTAACTTTTCATCTTCCTTTGTTTCTTTCGCTTGCTCTTTTTTTACTTCTTTTTCCATTTTTATTATTTCCATTAATTATAAAAATATTAAATTAAAAAACAAAAATTGAGTTATTGTCTCACATCATTGTTTTAATCTTGTTGACTTTAAATCAACGAAACTATGGTAACATCAACTTATATTTAAATATTTCTGTTCTAGAGTATATAAATAAGCAAAACATTAATAAATAAGTGTATCTTTAAGGGTTTTATCGGGCTTTGCCAGAGCGGACTTTAGTCAAAATGGGCATTTTTAAAAAACAAAAAATGCAAGCATTTTAATTGCACATTTAGCCTGATTCTACCCACCCACCTCCCCTAAAATTGGCAAAGCCCAGATGTTTAAAATGAGATACGTACACAAAATAACAATAATGAACCTAAGGAAGCCTGTGCATAAGAATGTTAACCAGGAACTGCAATGGTTGGGGAGTTCTTTAGGCTTGTTTAATTTAAGGGATAAGGATAAAAGTTGTTTTAGGGTTTTTATTGAACTGGTTAAGAATGCAAAAAAAGGTGTTCCCTTGTCAAGCGACGAATTGGCTTACAAACTTGGTTTAAGCAGAGGTACAGTTATCCATCATATTAACAAATTACTTGATTCAGGTATTGTCGTGCAGGTTCATAAAGGCTATATTCTAAGGGTTGGAACTTTAAGAGAACTAATAGACGAGGTTGAAAAAGATCTTAGAAGGACATGCGACGACTTAAAAAAGATGGCAGAAGAGATTGATCAGAGTTTAGGGCTTTGATTTAGCTATAACATTGTCCATCTCTTGTGTACTTCTTATCTGCAAACTTTCTCGCAGAACAGCAATAGGATCACCACGTTTTTGTGCCCAATCTGCTAATTTATACATTCCTTGGGCGTAAGTTGTGTTTCCTCCCCCTACATATTCATCAATGCCAATACCAGATACTGGTGTATTTTTTCTTATCTGCGACATATCTATAGGCAATCCCTTATGCTGAGCAAAAACATAGGCAAAAAATTCACACCAACCTTCATCTAATCTCTCTAAATCATTCTTACGGTCCAGTAGACGATGGAAGTCCAATACTGGTTGGATTATAGGACTAACTATTTCCCGAACATGTTCTGGTAACGAACTAAATGATTTTTGAACTTCTTCTAATTTATAAGGTTTTGAAAGTACTTCATGTGGTTCTACTTCTATTCCACACCACCGGAGACCGCTTTTACCATTTCTTTCTATTACATTACTTCCTAAACTAACAGTCTCATTTTCTTTATATTGATTATAAATATTGGATAAGTTTCTTAAATCCATATAGTAGAAATCATTCGCTGCCTTTCTTGCAGTTGCGTGAGTTTCTCTTAGTTGTTGAAGTACATTATGATATTCAGCATTTGCTACCCACAAATCTGCGTGAATAGGATGACCCGTTTCATGTACACTATGTTAGTGTAATTTTGGTCTTGTCAGGAGGTAATGTAACATAAGCTGTATCTTTTTTATCCCAATATCCCCTAATTCCTTCTCTTTTTGCTACATATTCTGGTAATGGTTTTATACTTAATTTTGGCCTAGAAGCCCCTAACTCCCTAACCGCAAATTCAATTGCTTCTCGGGATACTTGTCTAGCAGCTTCAAGTCTATTTGGAAATCTATGGGATATTACTAGATCACTAACTATTCTTTCAAGTGGATTTTTAAAAATATTGTTTGACATAATAATCACTTTTTATTGATTTTGAAACTAAGTTAAATTAACTTATAGAATGGTGATTAATTAAGATATATAAATCTTTCTATTTTTTAACCACTATCCAGTAACTAAGAAATTAGTACAGCATTAACAGTTCCATCCTGTCCAGGTCTGCTTGTAATTCTTGCCTTGCCTTTTTCTGTGTCTATTATAGTGCCTTTTGTCATTATGTTTCTTCTTACAAAGTGCCTGTTAGCGGGATTTTCAAGGATTGTCTTTATTTTTATCTGCTCATATTTTTTGGCTTTAGGGTCAAATAAATTTGCAGTATTTATGCCGAGCAGCCTTGCTTTTCTATTATTACCCATTGTTCTTATATATATTGCCCTTTTTTTCTCTAGTTTGGTGAGTGCTGGCTCTCTGCCAAGCTCGTATTGCTTTTGCTTTCTTCCCTTTCTCTTATATTTACTGCCACTAAACTTTCTTAAAGACCTTCTTTGAGAGATTGCCATACCAAAGAGGATATGTGGCTGATTTATAAAAATTTCTAAATTTTTCCATAACCTTTATATATAAATACCACTACTCGTTTTTTTATGTATGGAGTGTATTAAATGGTAGAACCTTCTAGACCACTGGATGCTTTGAACAAGGCTCGGGATAAAAGAGTAATTGTTGAACTAAAAAATAACATGCAGTATATTGGAAAACTAAAGTCATTTGATATACACATTAATTTAGTGCTTGAAGATGCTGAAGAGCGTGTTGATGGAGAGGTAAAAAGAAAACTTGGTGTAGTATTTATCAGGGGAGACACAATAACTATCATATCTCCTGAATAAATGAATTCTGGGTGTTTAAAATGGTTAAAGGAACTTCATCTATGGGTAAAAAATCTGGGAAAAAGAACATGATACATTGTCGTCGCTGCGGACTTCGCACATACCACATTAGAAAGAAAAAATGCGCTTCCTGTGGCTATGGTAAGTCTGCAAGACTACGTTCTTATAATTGGCAAAAAAAGTGACCCACAAGCACTGGACATTCACGCATAATAGAAGAAAGAAGCTCATTAAGCTATTTAAAAACAAAAGATTATCTGAATTTAGGTATCTTCAAGCATTAAAACCAAGCTCTAAAACAATTAAAGAATTGTCTGATTTCTTTAATGTAACATATCGTGCGTCTAATGAGGTTTTAAAATATTTACAAAAATTTGATCCAATTAAACAAAAAGTTAAGTTTGTTGATAGAGGTAGAAGAAATTATAAAACTAGATATTTTAATTTGTCTGGTAAGGGGAAGGCGCTACTTAGAGAGCTAAATGGATTATAAAAACAAAACATTTTAAAATAATATACAAAACTAATTCTATTATGCGGGGATGCCGGAGTGGCCAAACGGGACAGAATTAATGTCTAAGCTTAGGTCGCTTATGTAGGTAACCTGTTAGCTTAGTGCTTACGTGGGTTCGAAACAGCTTTTTTGCTTACGCAAAAAACCTGGGAAAATGCGGCGAACTTCCCTTTAGTCGTTCACCTAGGATTTTGCTACGCAAAATCAGAAAAGCTGGCGAAAGTCCTACTCCCCGCATCTTATTAAAATGATTGAATTCATTGTGCCTATTGTATTGATTCTGTTTGTGGTATTCCTGATAATAACATCCCTTAGCTATACCTCATTATTCCTAAACTTAATAATTATCATAGCTTTATATTTTTTAATAAGCAAAGATCTAAAAGACAGAGCTAATCATAAATATTATCTCATATCTTTATTCTTAACAGCAATATTCTTTATTTTTAGTGGTACAGGTTTTGTAAAAAATTTCCTGTTTTTAACAGAAAAAATGCTGCTTTCCATTGCAATAGTCTCAGTGATAATACTCTATATACTTGTACATCTAATATCTTTTGTTTATGAAGCTTATCATCATTTAAAAGAAAAATACAAAAGATGAAAATAAATCGGACCAACAAATTATTATTAATAGGGCTTTTGTTATATATCTTTGCAGGAATTATGGCTATAACCGGATTAAGTTACAGTTCAATTATTCTTCTTGCAGCAATAATATTCCTTGCATTTGGATTCTTTGTAAATGTAAAGTTTAGGTGGGATAGATCGTTTAAAAAGAAAATTTGAGAAATCAAACAAAAAGAAGAAGACAAGAAAATATTAATCCCACAGAAAGTACACTATTTACCAAACAAAGGAAACGGTCTTACATCATATACTTCAGCTGATTCACGTAACTCAGTCCTATCCAACACAACATTATCTTGGTCTATTAGTAATGCTTCAGCTATTGTAGGAACTTTGCGTTCAAATTCCCTTAACCTACTGTCTGCTGTCATTAATGATTCTAAACCTACTCTGATTATTGTTTCTGGAGTATAACCATACGAGTCAAAAAATTTATTAACAAAATTTCTATAATTTTCATCTAAGGTAATCTTTCTTTTATTATCCATTAATCCAATATAAACAGTCCCCCAAATATAATGAGTGTCAGTTTCACCATTAAACCTTGTCAAATTTTTTTCCATTGAATAAGTCCTTGCTATTACACTAACATATTCTCCAATAGATATTAAATTAATAAACTCGTTCAAATTTTTACTTTTTACTATGGGTGTATTTACTATGGGTGTATTATATCCATTAATTTGCTCATTGACCCATTTAGTTAGTTGCATTCTAACACCAATCTAAATTTTAAAATTTGTAATTAACAAAAAAATACTTAATACTAATGCATAACACCATTTAAAATTTTCTATTCTAACTTATTAATACCAATTAACACCAAAACCCAGCGGAAAACAAATTTACTCAAAAATACAATTTTTTACACCAACTTCATTAGTTTCCAAAACCTATTTAAACTAAATCAATAATCAAAATATTGTGTTAAAATGGGTGGTGTTGATAGCAAACTAATAGATATAGAAGCTATGTCAGATGCAGATTTACAAAATTTTCTGAAAAAAAATGCTGTTTCTTTAACAACATCAGAAGCAAGAAGAATTACAGAGCTAATTGGAAGAAATCCAACATTAACAGAGCTGCATATTTTCAACATACAATGGTCAGAGCACTCCAGCTACAAAAGCTCAAGAGCAGTTTTAAAAATGTTGCCAACACAAGCTCCAAATGTCATTTTAGGCCCTGTAGAAGACTCTGGAATTATAGAGCTAGGAAAAATAAACAATGAAAAGTATGGAATTGTTGTAAGCATGGAATCCCATAATCATCCTTCTCAAGTTGTTCCTTATGAAGGAGCAGCAACAGGTATTGGTGGAATCTTAAGAGATGTTTTATGCATGGGAGCAAAAATAATAGCAACAGCTGACCCATTAAGGTTTGGCAATCCAAATGGAATAAATAAAAACAAAACAAAATATATTGCAAATGAGGTCATAAATGGAATAGCTGGCTATGGAAATGCTGTTGGAATACCAAACCTTGCTGGAGATGTTTATTTTAATGAAAGTTTTGATGATAACTGCTTAGTAAACGTAGTTTGCTTAGGTATTCTAAAAGAAAAAGACATTATTCATAGCTATGCTCCAAAAAACACAGAAAATTATGATATAATAATTGTAGGAAAGCCAACTGATAATTCCGGTTTTGGGGGAGCTGCTTTTGCTTCCTTAGTGTTAGATGAAGGAGAGGAAGAGTACAATAAAGGCGCAGTTCAGGTTCCAGACCCTTTCCTGAAAAATGTTTTGATAAGGGCAACTTATGAAGTGTTTAAAGCAGCAAAAAAACAAAATATCAAATTAGGGTTTAAGGATATGGGCGCTGGAGGAATAATGTGCGCTTCTTCAGAGCTATGCTCGGATGCAGATTATGGGGCTGAGATTAATCTTGACAAAGTTCATGTTTCAATGAAAAATTTACCACCATACATTATATTCTGCTCTGAAACTCAGGAAAGATTTACCTGGCTCTGTCCAAAAAGATTTACAAAAACTTTGTTAAAAATTTACAATGATGATTTTGCTTTATCTACAATAGCAGAAAATGCACGTGCTGTAGTAATAGGAAAAGTAACCAAAAACCAGGATTATAAAATCAGGAATAAAGGAAAAATTGTTTGTAATGTTCCAATAAAAACCGTGACAAGGGGCATACAATATAATAGAGAAATTAAAAAACCAGTAAGAGAATTTAATGAGCCAGTACTTGACGAGCCAAAAAATTACAATGAAATTGCATTGAAAATATTAAACCATCCCAATATTGCTTCTAAAGAAAAATGTTACAAGCACTATGACAGGAATGTTATTGGAAACACAATTATCGAACCAGGACAGGCAGATGCTGGATTAATCAGAGCTGTGCCTAAAAGCAAATATGGAATTGCTTTATCTGTTGATTCAAATCCAAGATACAACAGGATAAACTCTTATTTAGGTGCAGTAAATGCAGTTGCAGAGAGCATGAGGAATATTGCTGCTATTGGTGCTGTTCCTGCTGCATTAACTGACTGCTTAAATTATGGAAACCCGGAAAAACCAGAGCAATTTTATGATTTTGTTGAAGGTGTTAAAGGAATTAAGATAGCAGCTGAAAACCTTTATCTTAGAAATACAAAAGGTCCAGTACCAATAGTTTCTGGAAATGTAAGCTTTTACAATGAAAGCTCTAAAGGCTCTTCAATTGATCCAAGTGCTGTTATTGCATGCATTGGAGTAATGAAAAATTATGAAAAAGCAATTACAATGAAAATAAAGGAAGCAAAAACTAATCTATTTCTAGTTGGAAACAGAAAAGATGAACTTGGAGGAAGTGTTTATTATGAAATTAACAATGAATTAGGGGCTAATGTGCCTGAAATTGACTTTCAACAGCAAAGAAATATGATTTATGCTATAATAAATTGTATTGAAAATAACTTATTCTCAAGCTGCCATGATATCTCTGATGGTGGTTTATTTACAACAATAGCTGAAATGATTTTGGGAGGAAATGCTGATGGAAAAATTGGAGCATTGATTAATATTGACTCGGATTTAAGGAACGACAAAATATTATTCTCAGAAACACCAGGGTTTGTTTTTGAAGTTGAAAATAAGAACATAAGCAAAGTAAAATCAATTTTTAAAAAATATAATTTGGAAATAAACAATATAGGAAAAACAATGAAAAATGATTCATTAATTATAATTAACAATAATAAAGAAATTATAAATTTAAAAATTGAAAAATTAAAGCAAGCTTGGACAAGTGGTTTTGTCGACGCATTGAAATAAAGCACAATAAAAATAATACAATAATTAAAATTCAATTAAAAAATAAAAAACCAATCATTGAAAAATAAATAATAAAAAAACCATTAATAGCGACGCAAAATGATTGGTTTATCAATAATAAATTTTTCAATGCCAAATAATATTAAGTTAAAAATAAAATAATGAATTAATAAATAATTGTGAACTTAGAAAATAACTAATAAAAATGTCAAAACCCAAAATTGCAGTCCTGTATTTTCCCGGCAATAATTGCGAGGAAGAAACCAGAGATAGATGCATTGATGTCGGTATGGAAGCAAAAATCATAAGATGGAATTCTAAAGAAAAACTAAGCAGTTATGATGGTTTCATTATTCCAGGAGGGTTTTCTTATGAGGATAGGGTACGTGCAGGAATTATTGCAGCAAAAGAGAAAATAATGGATAAAATTCAGGAGGAAGTAAAAGATGGAAAGCCTTTATTGGGCATTTGTAATGGAGCCCAAGTTTTAGTAGAAACAGGATTGATTCCTGGATTAAAGAATAATGTTGAGATGGCCCTTGCACCCAATATTAATCCTTTGGTTTCCGGGTATTATTGTGCCTGGGTCAATATAAAAAACATTAATGGAAAAAACTGTGCATTTAATTATTATTATAATAAAAATGAAATAATAAAAATTCCGGTTGCGCATGGCGAGGGCAGATTTACAACAAAAAATAAGGCATTGGTTAAAAAATTAGAGAAAAATAAGCAAATAATATTCAAATATTGTGACAATAATGGAAAAATTAATGAGAAATATCCAATAAATCCTAATGGTGCTGTTAATAACATTGCTGCTATATCAAACAAGCAGGGAAATGTAATGGCAATAATGCCGCATCCTGAACGTGCCTCTTTTAACTGGCAGATTCCCAACACAAAAAAAGATAGTGAAAAAGCAAATGGAATAAAAATATTTGGCTCTATGAAAAAGTATATTGAGGAAAAAATAATATGACAACTGTAGAAATGATTGTAAGCCTGAAAGTGCCGGATAATGTTGCAATTACCGCATTTAATACTCTAAAAAGGAGGGGTTATAAATTTAAAAAACTTGAAAGAGCTGATTATTATAAATTCGATGTAAAAGACAAAATTGAAATTTTTAAGGAAAAAATAAGCAATACAGATATTTTAGTCAATGCCAATAAAAATAAATTTTCATTTTCAATAAACAACAATAATAATAAAAATAAAAAAACCAAAAAAACGAATTTTAAAAAAATTAATGTTTTAATACAAGATTTAGATAATGGCTCTGGTTTATTATCAACTTTAAAGGATAGATTGGGCTTTACAAATATTAAAAAACTTGAAAAAGGCATTTTGTGGACAATGTATTTTGACAAAAAAATTAATGCTAAAAAGATTGCTATAGAAATTACAAAAAACTTATTAATGAATGAACATTACCAGGAGTATAAGATATTGTGATAAAAAGCAGGTGGTTGTTAATGGCAGATGTTTTGGTTTTATTCGGCTCAAAATCAGATGGAGAGACTTACAAACAAATTACTAAGATTCTTGACAGGGAAAAAGTGAGCTATGAGCTAAAAATAGCAAGCGCCCATAAAACTCCTGGCGATGTTGATAATATACTAAGGCAGGACTATAAGCTCATAATTTCAGGCGCTGGTTTATCTGCAGCGCTGCCTGGTGTTGTTGCAGCAAAAACTATAAGACCTATAATTGGAGTTCCTTGCCAGGGAAGCTATCAGGGTTTAGATGCTTTGCTTTCCATTATGCAGATGCCGCCTGGAATTCCTGTTTTAAGCGTGGGTGTTGGAAAAGCAGATGTTGCAGCTTACTCAGCAATAAAAATTCTTAAAAATACAAAAAAGGTTGTTTTGCTTGGAGACAAAAATAACAATGCATTTAGAAAAGCAGAAGAAATTTTAAGACAATTTAATGTTAATCATGCACATTCAATGCAAGTGGCAGATAATGCAATAAATATTGCTTTTGTTTATTTTGATGAGCCAATAGAAAAGAAAGAACAGCTTGTAATTTACTGCCCATTGTCAATGGAAGATGATGACAAGGCAGAAGCTTCCTTAAACTTGTTGAAGCATTCTGACCATGGTTTGTGGGTTGGACTTAACAATGGAACTAATGCTGCTTTAGCTGCAATAGAAATTTTGAATATTGACAACAGCTATGAGCAAAAACTTGTTGATTACAGAAGGGAAATTGGAGATAGGGTAAGGGATTACAATAAATAAAAACAATAGAGTTCAGAAACAGAATAATGATTATTTGATTAAAATAAATAGCAAATAATGAGTTAACAAATAATTGTGAACATAAGATAAAAAATAAATTCAATGTAAAATGCTATCAGACGAAATTTTAAAACAGCAATTAGGAAGTACACTGGAAAAAACTGATCTTAAAATAGGAAAGAAATATGAGGCCAAGGTAAGGGACAACTATGTTCTTGATGGCAAGAGATTAATAATAACTACTGACAGGATTTCTGCTTTTGACCGCGTTCTGTGTACAATCCCGTTTAAAGGCCAGGTTTTAAACCAAACATCTGCATTTTGGTTTGAAAAGACAAAAGATATTGTAAAAAACCATGTAATTGATGTTCCTGACCCTAATGTTATGGTTGTTAATGAATGCAAATTGCTTCCAGTAGAGATGGTTGTAAGGGGCTATATAACTGGTGTAACAAAAACATCAGCATGGTATAATTATGAAAAGCGTGTTAGGAATTTCTGCGGTAATATTTTGCCAGAAGGCATGAAAAAGAACCAGAAGTTTGACAAACCAATAATAACGCCATCCACAAAAGCTGAAAAAGGGGGACATGACGAATCACTTTCAGGCGAAGAAATGATTAAAAGAGGTATAGTTGATGAAAAAATATACAGAGAAATGGAAAAAGCAGCTTTAGCATTGTTTAATTTTGGGAATGAATTAGTTGAGAAAAATAATTTAATCCTTGTCGATACAAAATATGAGTTTGGTTTGGACAAAGATGGAAATTTAACCTTAATTGACGAAATACATACACCAGATTCATCTAGATTCTGGATAAAAGATACTTATGGGAAATTATTTTCTCAAAACAAAGAACCGGAAAAATTAGATAAGGAATATGTAAGACAGTTTTTGGCAGAAAAAGGATTTATTGGTGATGGAGAAATACCGGAAATACCAGATGATGTTAAAGTTGAGGCTGCAAAACGATACATAAAAGCTTATGAAATGATTACAGGACAGGATTTTGAAGTTAAGACTGAGGATGTGCTGGAAAGGATAAATAGGAATATTCAAAAATATTTGTCTTCATAGTAGCAGATTTGCGGAATTTTAGGAGATGTTAATCCACCTTGGTCCTTGTAAGTCGGTATTTATTCTTCATAATTGCACTGCTTTAACCTTAAGCGAATGTTCTTCCTTAAATATCCATGACAACATATGTGGAAACTTTAATACGACCAATTCTATTGGGATTCTTTCATTAACTCTTTCTTTAAGTTTTGCTCCATGTTGCAATCCAGGTGCAATATGATAGATATGCCCCTTTTCCAATAAATACTCCTCCCTATTAAGCATAAAAATGGCTTCTCCGTTATGTGCATAATAGAATTCTTCCTCTCTATGGGAATGATTAATACCTCCAGGGTTAACAGAGATATAAAGCAACTCAGAATCTTCAATTGATTTGTCATACCCTTGTACTACTACTCTGCCCAGTTCTTTTTTATAATAGTCCTGTCCTTGGCCTGTTACCTCAGTTTTTGGAATCCATTTCAAGAGGCTTGCATTGTTAATTAGTTCACTATATTCGTGCAATATCTCTGCGCAAGCCTTATCAAAAGCAGGATTTCCACTACTACCGTGAAGCACGATGCGTTCTAAATCACTTGAGTTTCCTATAAATAATCTTTTTTCTTTAAGCATTTTTTAAAGGTATAGCAAATTCATTTTAAATCTTATCGGCAAATTCTATATTTTTTATAGCATGCTCCAAACCAAAACATATTAATATACCTTTGATTCCGGATGTTTTATGAAATCTTTAATGTTCAAGGCTGCAAAAGCTGCAGGCAAAGTTATACTGGAACACTATGGTAACATAGGAAAATTAAAGTTTAAAGCTCCCAGGGACATAGTTACAAAAGCAGACGTTCTTTCAGAAAAAATAATTATTGAGACAATAAGAAGCAAATTTCCAGATCATGGTTTTATTACTGAAGAAAGCGGCAGTCTTGTACGAAGTTCAGAATATAAATGGATTATAGACCCTATTGACGGCACTATTAACTATGCGTCAAAAATACCTGAGTTTGCAGTTTCTATTGCATTGGCAAAAAACGATGAAATTTTGATGGGTGTAGTTTACAATCCAGTCACTAATGACATGTATTTTGCTGAAAAAGGAAAAGGCGCTTATCTGAATAATAAAAAGATTGAAGTTTCTAAAAAAAATGAACTGCGACATTGTTTACTCGGGTTTAGTACTCCAAGTGGTATTAAACTTGGAAGGAAATCATGGAATATATTAAGAAAAAGTCATGGAAGTTTTAGGGCAGTAAGGAATTCCGGCTCTGCAGCTCTGAATTTATGCTATGTTGCAGATAGGAAATTTGACATGTACTTTAGTTTAAACCTGAATGCATGGGATGTTGCAGCTGCCAAAATTATAGTTGAGGAAGCCGGAGGAAAAGTTACGAATATCAATAATAAAAAATGGAGCATTAATGACAAGACAGTTGTCGGAAGCAACAAGATTTTGCATAATAAACTCATCAAACTGCTAAAATGAATATCGTTGTTTTGGGCTCTGGAACATCAGTACCGAGGCTTGATAGGAATATGTCTGGTTATTTATTAGAAGTTGGCAAGAAAAATATTTTGTTTGATTCCGGTCCTGGTACAATAAGGCAGTTATTAAAATTAAAAGTAAATTTTCTGGACATAGATGATATTTTTTATACACATCTGCATAATGACCATATTAATGATTTACCGGCAATTATCTGGGGCAATAACTACGGGACTTTTAGAAAGAAAGCATTAAATCTTTACGTTCCTGTAGGTTTTAAAAAATATTTTGATATTCTGATTAAAAAAATTATGAAGCCAATAAAATTAACTTACGCAGTTAAGATCAAAGAGATGAAAAACAATTCAATAGCTAAGCTTTCGAATAATCTAACGGTAAAATCAATTAAATCAAAACACACAGAAAACAGCGTTTCTTACAGGATTGAGCATAATAATAAATCAATTGTTTATAGCGGAGACAGTGATTATTCCCGAAATATAATAAAATTGTCTAAAAATACTGATTTGTTGATTTTGGAATGCTCTTTTCCGGATAATGAAAAAGTTGAAGGACATTTAACTTCTTCTTTATGCGGCAGAATAGCTGCTAAAGCTAATGTAAAAAAGCTTGTCCTGACACATTTTTATCCTGAATGTGACAAGGTCGATATAAAAAAACAGTGCAGTAAAGAATTTGATGGAAAAATTATTTTGGCCAAGGATTTTATGAAAATTAATGTATAATTATATTTCTATAATAGTAAGATTTAAATATTCCAGATTGCAGAAGTAAAATCAAAAGAGGCACAAAAAATGAAAAAAGAAGGTAAAAATCAACCAAATACTTTGCTTTTAGCTATAGTTTTAGGAATACTTGCTGGAGGCATAACAGCATATGCTATTGTAAATTATAAGCTGAGTCAACCAAAAAATCAGGATGATCTTATCAAAGAGTTCTATGAAGTTGAAACTGCAGTTCATGTAAGTCCGCATGGTATGAGAAAACATTTAGGGGAAGACCCCAATCAGGTTATTGTTGATTTAAGAAGCCAAGAAGAATATGAGACAGCTCATATTACTACTGCCATAAATATACCTGCTTATGCAACACCAGATAAATCTGATTATGGTGCTGTTGAGAGAATTGTTGGCAGATTTGAAAAAATACTAGAAGAAAACCCCGATGCAGATATTATTGTTTATTGTTACAGTGGACCTTGTATGACTGGGAGAAAGATTGGTCACATGCTTGCAGACCATGGAATCTATGTAAGACATCTTGGTATTGGCTGGAGTGAGTGGAGATATTATTGGAATATGTGGAACCATGATGGGGAAACACAAGTTAACCCAGAGGCATTTATAACAAGCGGACCTGAACCAGGAACTTTAGACGAAGATTTAACTGGCCAAGGTTGTCCAATAGAAGGTGCATTTGGCTGTTGAGGTTTTATGAAAAAAATATTTTTATTTGTTTTTTTGGTTGCAGGAATAATTGCTACCGGCTGTACACCGCAGGTACAAGATAATCCTGAGCCTTCAGAGCTTGATGATTTTGCTAAATGTCTGAATGAAAATGAGTTAAGGATGTACGGCCAATATACTTGTGGCGTATGCAGAAAACAAAGGGAGCTTTTTGGCTCTTCTTTCCATTATGTAGGGGAAATAGAATGCCATCCTGAAGGAGAAAATCCGCAAACACAACTTTGTCTGGAAAAAGATATTATGAAAACTCCAACATGGATTCTTGAAAAAGATGGTGTTGAGGTTGATAGGCTTGAAGGATACCAGACTTTAGAAACTTTATCTGAATTTTCAGGATGTTCTATTGAAGGAACATGATTACTGATAAAAAATGAAAAAAAAGAAAAGTGCTAAGCCTAAAAACAAGGGTAAGAAAAAAAAGAAAAATGTTTGTGAGTTTTGTTGATTATAGGTGTAAAACATGGCTGAACAGCTTACACTTGGTATAATAATTGTAGCAGCATTGGCTGACAGCATCAATCCATGTGTTTTTGGGGTTCTAATATTTTTGCTGGCCTATATGGTTACTGTTTTCAAAAATAAATTGAAAATGCTGCTTGCGGGCATTATTTATACAGCTGTAGTTTATATCACTTATCTTTTAATCGGGATTGGCTTGCTGGCAGTTGCGCAATCAACAGGGATTGTTAAGCCATTTTACTGGGTTGCAGGTATTATAGCAATATTAGCTGGCATTCTAGAGGTAAAAGACTTCTTCTGGTATGGCCACGGTTTTTCTTTGCAGATGATTCCAGGTGGTGCAGAGAAGATAAAAAAATTATCAAACGCCATGAAAAAGATGGAAACTACACATCCCTTGCTTAGTTTAGGCATAGCAGCCATTCTTGGATTTGTTGTGGTTTTGTTTGAGTTTCCCTGTACAGGAGCTCCGTACCTTGCAATCATAGCATTATTATCTGGTGGAAATTATGCTAGTGGAATTCCATTACTCTTACTATATAACTTAATATTCATATTGCCATTATTTGTACTCATTATGCTTGTTTACTTCGGCTACGCATCCCACAAGCTTGAAAAATGGAGAAAAGAACATAGAGGATTGATGAGATTAGGGGTTGGCTTGTTTTTATTGGCATTTGGAGCTTATTTGATAAACCTGGCTTTGCATTTGTAAAGGTAAAAGAATGAAAAAAACAAAAAAAGAAGGACAAACATGTAAAAATTGTGTTGTAAAGACAAAAGGACATACAGAGGAGTTTGATGAAAAGAAAGTATACGGGTCTGTATATGCAGCTTGTGCAAGCGTGCATTATAATGAGGAACAGTGCGAAAAAACAGCAGATGATATGACTAAGAAAATTAAAAAATTTACAAAAGGAAAAAAGAAAATAGAATCAACAGAAATTCGCAGGAGAATAGAAAAAGAATTAAGGAAGAAAGATGAGGAATTAGCGTTCTTTTATGAGCAGCACCTTCCTAACCTGAAGAGACTTTAAATATGTTCAATATAAACAAACAATATATACATTAGAATACAGAAAAGTTTATAAATAACGAACGTTTTCTATATAAATATGGACATTACAGAAATCTTCACAAAGAAAAACATAGAAGTTTTGAGGCTTTTGTCTAAAGAGAGTCTGCATATCAGGGATATTGCTTCCCAGCTGGATATTTCTCCTGCAAAAGTCCATTCTACAATCCAGTTATTTAAGAAGAACAATTTAATTAAGGAGAATAGAGAAAAAAACAGGATAATAATAAGCTTGAATAAAGAGAGCTCATTGTTAAGAGAAATCCAAAATTTACTGGATGCTGACAATAAGGATGTTTCTTTTGAGCCTAAAATAAATATGTTTGATACTATAAGCCCGTTGGATTTCAGGTATTATGGCAGGAATGAGAAAGTATTCCAGAAACTACAATCTTACTTAAGTGAGAATGCCATGATAAAGTATATGGCAAAGGTTGAAGCAGCTCTGACAAAAACCCTTGCAAGGCATAATATTTGCAGCAAAAAAATTGCAGATGAAGTTGAAAAGGCCTGTAAAAAAATAACTGCAGAGGAAGTTTATGTTGAGGAAGATAAATTAAGGCATAATATAAGAGCTTTGGTAAACTGCATAAGAAACAAGGTGAGTGATGAATCAAAGCCGTTTATTCATTTTACAGCTACAAGCCATGATATAATATCAACTGCAGATGCTTTAAGATACAAGGAATTTACACAACATGTTTTAGTTCCGCAATTAATTGAATTTGAGAAAACTTTGATAGAAATGGCTTTGAGGGAAAAAAGTACAATACAGGTTGGCAGAACTCATGGTCAGCATGCTGTTCCAATTACATTTGGTTTTGCTATTGCACAATATGTTTCAAGGTTTGGAAATTCTATTTTAAAAATAAAAAAACATGGAAATAATTTACGCGGTAAAATAGCGGGTGCAGTGGGAAGCTATAATGCATCGTCATTATTCTTTAAGAATCCAGAAGAGTTTGAAAGAGAAGTTCTATCAGAATTAAATTTGAAACCATCTCCTATCTCTACACAAATACCTGAAGCAGAGTTTATTGTTGATTATGTCAATGCAGTAATTGAAAGTTTTGGTATTTTAGCAAATTTATCTGATGATATGCGTAACTTGCAGAGGTCAGAAATAGCAGAAGTAGGAGAAATTTTTACATCAAAACAAGTTGGTTCTTCAACAATGCCTCAGAAAAGAAACCCAATAAATTTTGAAAATGTAAAAAGCTTGTGGAAAGAATTCATGCCAAGGCTCATGACAGTCTATATAGATCAAATTTCAGAGCATCAACGGGATTTAACCAATAGTGCATCTTCCAGGTTTATACCAGAAATTCTGGCAGCGTTTTACGCTTCTGTAGTAAGATTAAATAAAACAATGCAAAGCTTGCAGGTAGATAAAGAAAATTTAAGAAAAAATTTTGAGATGAATAAAGGCCTTATTGTTGCAGAGCCGTTGTACATACTGTTAGCCGCCTATGCTCATCCGGATGCCCATGAAACTGTTAAACAATTAACATTAAAAGCGCAATCAACAAAAAGACCATTACAAGGAATAATTAAAAAAGAAAAATCATTGCAAAGTTATCTTAAAAAATTTAACAAAGAGCAATTGAAAATTATTAATAATCCGGAAAATTACATTGGAATTGCATCTGGTAAAACAAAAAGTGTTTGTGGGTTTTGGAAAAAGGAATTAAAAATAAAATAAAAATTTATTTCTGAAATTTATTGTAAATCCACGCAATAACTACTCCTGCAATAAATCCATCAACAAATGCCCATATTGCTCCTATTATGCTGCCTAGAAATGTTGGTGCATAGCCAATATATAGGGTGCTTACTGCTTCTACAAGTGGTGTTCCCCAATTCCACAACCATGCTGCCAATCCAAGCAAAAATGCATAAACAGCCAAAAGAATTCCTATTCCCAGCCCCAAAGCAAGAACATCGCATTTTTGAGCCATAAAATCACCTCTTTTTAATACTATAATATTATTACTTTTATTCTTTTCTATCTAAAATTTTATAAATACCATAGAAATATGAACTAATGCCGAGATAGGTTTTTATGCCGAGATTAGTTTCTCGAACGCATAACCTGGTATTGCACAGATAATCTAAAGGTTAGTGTACGCCTGGAAAGCCTGACCCGTTAAGGGTGTCTGGGTTCAAAAGCAGCATAATCCCAAACAATTTGGCATCAACTTGTTGTTGCTCAACTTTAAAACAGGATTTCTGCTTGAAAGTCCCAGTCTCGGCGTTTTATTTTTATGTGATCTTAGCAGATAATTAAAGTCTATAATTATTCAAAATTAGGCTATAATTGCTGAGAGTAGATTAAATTTATAAATAATTGACACTTCTTAGTTGTAATATAACATGTTTAAAAGCAGGATTTTAGGAAAATGAAAAATGGATGTACAAACTTTAGAAAAACTAGTAAGTAAACAGGGTCTATCACCCTGGACACTTGAACAATTACGTCGTGATACAATACCAGATTCTGCTCAAATAACAACTGGAAGAAGAAATAATGAAGTTTCAAAAAGAGACAAATACTGGGTAGCACAGTCTGCTTTGTACATTGTTGAAAATGGTGAGGCAATAGTTTGCCTTACAACGGGAGAAAACAACCTTATTTTTGACAGAATAGAACAAATACCTTTTGTAGAGGAAGATATTGAAGCTATTATTAGGGCAGAAAGTACGTTAAGAGTTAAGCTTTCAAATTTGAACTTAATAAAGCGTTGGAAAAGTGCTTACTCTTCTTATTTTGAAATTAATACTTATAATTATAATGCTCCAGTCGAAAAAGGGGGATTAAACCCATATCAAAGAACTTTTGCTGAAAGAGTTTTCAGACAAGGAAATGACTTTAAACTAAATACGAATATGTTTCGACAAAACAGAATATCTGGTATAAGAGTTATTCTTTTGAGTGAAACATACGTTAAAAATAATATTGAACAAGACGATTATGCTATTATGCGGGCTTGTATGCTGTATGGCTTCGGTATAAATTCTGAATTCAATGCCACCATCGGGAAATTTGGCAAATATGATGGTGTCCTGCTCGGAAAACCTTATTCAAATATGTTTTGCAGGCATTAGTAAGTTAGTAACTAAACAAGACTTTTCAAAATTAGAATAGGCAAAGTTTTATAGAGTTCTATATGAAATGAGTTAATAAAGAGTGGTAGTTGTCATACATTTACTACAAAGTAGTTAAAAAATCAAAAGATTTATAAATACTAACTAGTGTAACTATTTGTAATGGAAATAAAACAAAATAAACTATCATTAGATAAATTACTATTAAATGATGCTATTAGATTGGAGCATTTACCTAAAGGTTCAAAGTTTGAAGATTTAACACCTCAAATAAAACAAAAAATGATAGATGAAAAGGCATTTAGTGTATATAACTTAGATGGAACATTAAAATCTAATGTTTAAGAGGATACAATGAAAACTTTAGAAAACACAATTAATGGAGAAAGTAATCATCCTGAAATTATGGTTAAATTCTATATTGATGAATTACGTAATTTAGAAATTATTGATGAAGAAAAAGAGAGTAAAGGTATTAATGTAGAGCATCTTATTACAGATATAGAGGGCTTTTCTAAAGAAATTAGTGGATTATTGCCGGAAAAGGAAAAAAGACTTGATTTAGATGAATTACCAGAATATTCAGCAAGAGTAAACAAACTATTACCTCCTGAAGAATTGCTTCGGATTTGTGGGGAATATGGTAAAAAGATGGGAGAAGGTGAATTTAAAAAAGAAATCAGAGAAGCATTTGAATCTGGAAAACCATACCAAGCTCCAATACAAACTATATTTGCTGGTTTAAACAAACAAAAATTACCATCAAGTATGCCTTTAGAAGAGTTTGTGCGTCCTGCTAACAATTATGTTATTGCTATAAGGCCAAAACCTTAACCAAAAGTTTTTATAGAATTCTAAGAGACTTGAATAATATGATATGCTTGGGGATAGAATCAACTGCGCATACTTTTGGTGTTGGAATAATAACAGACAAAGGCAAAGTCCTAGCTAATGCTTCAAGTTCTTTTAAAACAAAAAAAGGAGGTTTAATACCTCATGAACTTAAGATATTTCATAATGAGGTAAAAGACAAGGTTCTGCAGGATGCTTTGCAGCAAGCGAATGTTGAATTAAAAGATATAGGTTTAGTGTCTTTTTCCCAGGGTCCTGGAATAGCGCCTGCTTTGGTTGCAGGAATGAATATGGCAAAAGATATTGGCTCTAAATTTAAAATTCCTTTAGTTGGTGTTAATCATTGTGTTTCTCATCTCGAAGTTGGTAAGCTTTTGACAAAAGCCAAAGATCCTGTTTTATTGTATACAAGCGGTGCAAATACACAGATTATTGCTTATGAATCCGGGAAGTATAGGATTTTTGGAGAGACTTTAGACCAGGGCATAGGTAATTTTATAGATGCTTTTGCAAGGCATATAGGTTTGGGATTTCCCGGCGGCCCTAAAATTGAGAAGCTTGCTTTACAAGGAAAAAATTATATTGAGCTGCCATACGTTGTAAAGGGAATGGATATAAGCTTTTCAGGAATTTTAACGAACTTGAAAAGGAAATATGATTCTAAGCAATATAAGCTGGAAGATTTGTGTTTTTCATTGCAGGAAACTGTTTTTGCAATGCTTGCAGAGGTAAGCGAAAGGGCAATGGCACATACAGGAAAGAAAGAATTGTTGCTAGGCGGAGGTGTAGCCTGCAATAAAAGGTTAAGGGAAATGTGCAGGATAATGTGCAAAGAAAGAGATGCAAAACTTTTTTTCCCTGAAAATCAATTTTTAGTTGACAATGGGGTTATGATTGGATGGCAGGGAATTGTTCAGAAAAAATCAGCTGTTAAAAACTATGATAAGATTGATATAGAGCCCTATGAAAGAACAGATGACATTAAAGTTACATGGAAGTAATCTTATGATTTAATATCTTCAATTGATTTTATATTAAAACCAAATTCTTTTGAGGCTTTTGAGTCCCATTCATTTGAGGATATGTATATTATTTTATTTGCTGGTAAATTAATATAGTCAATTACTTTTTCATAAGATTCCTGATTAGGTTTATACACGCCATTATCTTCTGATGTGAATATTTTTTCAAATTTTACCGGGCTTTTTGAAGATAAATTCATCATCTTGACTAAATCATTTGAGCAGTTTGTCAATACAAAGAACCTATATTTTTTCTGCAATTTCATCAGCATTTCCTTAATTCCTGGCAAGAAAACTATATTTTTATGCGTCTTAAATAGAATTTCTAAATCTTTTACATCTGCATCTTTCACTAATTTGATGTATGCTAACTTAACTATCTCCTTAAATGGCTTTTTGGAATTTGCGAAAATATTCTCTCTTTGATACTGAAAAAATCGATTAATGAATTCTTGAGGTTCCAAATCCAAAGAGTATTTTTTTGAGATTTGAGAATAAAATTTTTTATATATTCCGGATTCGTCTAATAGTGTGTCTAACAAATCAAAAACTATTGGTTGCATATTGCTTTCATGTAGTTTTGGTAAGGTATGTATGTTTAATCACCTCATTTACTTAATATCCCTCTGAAAACATGAACAGTATGCCCTATATCAATCCCATCTCTATAAAGATTTAACGCTTCTCCAGCACTTATCCTATAATCTTTTAGTGCATTTGATAATTCTATTCCATTGATTTTAGTAGTAGGATTTGTAATATCTAATTTTTTCAGATGTTCTTTAGCTTTAGTGTAATGATAAAAAGAAAATTTGATTCCACCTCTTTCGGCATTAGCATATTCTGAAATAATGACATCCGGCTCAGTTTGTCTCTTAAATCCAGAACATAACTCCTCTAGTTTTAATCCTTCTTCAGTAAATATCCTAAAAAATAATTCATGAGGCACCCTTCCCCCTATGATAGATAAAACAGATCCGTTAGAATTTAAGATGCCCTTGGCTGAATGTAAAAATAACTGCTGCATTTCTAAAAGATAATCTCTAATATCTTTTGATGTGTCTAAATTGTCTTTCTCTCTCCTATATAGGCTTGATAAGTTATAGCCATCAGCTATGTTTTCGGAGTCTGAGGGTAGGTTGGGTAAATTGGCATATACTAAATCTACTTTCAGGGATTTCTCTAAGAGTGGGTTGCATAAATTTCCAACAAAAGAATTAATCCTTGGTTTATATCTCTCATTAGAAATATTTGATTCAACGTTCTTCACAGATAATGGAATAACCCTTGGATCAATATCTGTGATTAATAGTTCTTCAATTCCATTGATGATTGAACAAGTCCCCAAAGCATCTACCCCATTACCTGTTCCAATAATTGCTATTTTTTTAGGTATTTTTCCTTCTAGAATTAAACGGTTTTGTAGTTCCTTAAACCCAAAAAATGTATAAAATAGCCAATTATCTTCTATACAATCTTTTATTGTATACATATGTTCATTTGTAGTTATGAGCACTTGTTTTTCAATTCCGGACTCTTGAAATAATTTTGATACATCCCCTTCTATTGTTCCCATTCTTTAACCCTTCAAATTTTTTCCTTAATATAATTTTCAATTTTTTTAGATAAATAATCTGCAAATAATTGTAAATGGAAAAGAAAGAGATGCAAAACTTTTTTTCCCTGAAAATCAATTTTTAGTTGACAATGGGGTTATGATTGGATGGCAGGGAATTGTTCAGAAAAAATCAGCTGTTAAAAACTATGATAAGATTGATATAGAGCCCTATGAAAGAACAGATGACATTAAAGTTACATGGAAGTAATCTTATGATTTAATATCTTCAATTGATTTTATATTAAAACCAAATTCTTTTGCTGTAACCATCTTTATTTCTCGGGGGCTAATTACAAAAGTTTAAATAAATATCCTATTTATTTGTTATGTAATGGAATTAAATAAAGAAAACCTCATACAAGATTTGTGTAATCTTATTTCGATACCTAGTTACAATGACGAGTCAAATGTTGCAGGTTATATAATCACAGAATTAGAAAAAATTGGCTTAAATCCTGAGAAAGATGCTCATGGAAATGTTATTTTATGCTTGGGAGAAGGGGATGGTTTTTTGCTTAACGCTCATATGGATACGGTTGATATAAAGGGATGGGAAGATACTGCTTTAAAGCCCATATTTAAAAAAAATAGAGTATATGGAAGGGGCTCATCTGACACTAAATCCGGAATTGCAACAATGCTAGAAATTGCAAGAAAAATGAAAGATATTAAACTCAAAAGAAAAATAATTTTTTTATTTTCAGTTAAAGAAGAAGACTCTAAACTTAATGAGAATGGTGCTTTTTTAGCATATAGTAAGTTAAAAGCGACAGAGGGCATCATTTTAGAACCAACTTTTAAAGATAAAATGCTTGAAATAGGTGTAGGATGTAAGGGAGCATATAGGTATAATATCATAATCAATGGTAAATCTTGCCACAGTTGTTCACCAAATAATGGAATTAATCCCATTTATTTAGCAAACGATTTTATTAATAGTATTAGGAATCTAAAATTAAAATCAAAGAGTTATAAGTTAGCAAATAAGGAAATAGAATTGAAACCTGTTATATCTGTTACTCAGATCAATGCTAAAGAAGGGACCAATGTAGTTCCTGGAAGATGCACTATAAGTATCGATTACAGAGCTTTACCTGATGAGAATGAAGAAGAAGTTAAGAGCATAATTCTTAAATTATGCAGCAAACATTTTCATAATGGGTTCGATATAGAAGAATATTCTATAAAAGGATACTTTGATTATGATAAAAAGCTGCTTGACATAATTAAATGTATTGCTGAAAAAAACGGATATCTCCCTAATTTTATAATCAAGCAAGGAAAAAATGATGCAGCAATATTCTCCAATTATGGAAAAGTGAAAAGTATGTGTTTTGGAACAGGTGAAAGTGGAGAAGCACACACTCTAAACGAATCTGTATTAATTGATGGTTTCTTAGATTGCAGTGAAATAATATATTTAATTATAAAGAATATTTGCACATAAAATTTATTATTTTCTTACAAGAATATCATTAAAAGCGGTTCCAAATACATTTCCCTTATCATCTCTACAAGAAGTTTTTCCACTTACTTTCCAATGTTTTCCATAATTGGAGAATATTGCTGCCTATTTTTGGTCGTGCGCTTTCTCAAACTGCTTTTCTCTTTTTGGTGCCATCTCTTCAAATATAGCACCACAAGCTCTGCATACTATCTGCTCTTTCTTTTTGTTGTAATAAATATTCTTGCTTCCGCACTCAGCGCATTCATCCTTTTTTGGTTTTGTCATTTTTAATTAGTTTTCATTAATTACTTTCATCATTGTCATCTATCCCGGCACACCCGAGATCATTACCGAAATCAATCTTCCCATCCTCATCATTATCAATTCCATCATTACAGTCCGGACTGCATCCTTCACCCCCAATCTTAATCTTACCTGAACCTACTCCTGATTGGTCTTGTATTGGTATCACATTTCCTTCTTCATCCTCAAGATAAATGCAGAATTCATTTTCAATCCTTAATTTTTTCTTTAGTTCTGAATAATCTTCTTCTAGCAGTTCCTGGAGTTTTATATCATCCACTTCAATTCCATCTACAATTCCCAAATCAGGGTCTTCTGAGACTACATTCTCAAGCACTTTTGAGGCATCATCCTGCAGTTCATCATCTTTTACACTTTGCTTGTTGCTGACAATTGAATAAAAAACAAAAATTGTGCCTATGAAGATTATGAATGCGATCATTATGTCCATGGACCATGCCTGTGATTTTCTCATTTGAACCCCTTTTTATCAATTTCAGAACTCTATCTTCTTATAAACTTTTTGCTTAGAAGAATTATTTACAAGGTTTGCCATTAATATAAATCTTATCAGACCCTATGCCCGGGTCCATATCATCAATTTTTACCAAGTTTCCGTTTATGTCCTCAAAAAAAATACAGAAATCGTTTTCTACTCCAATGATATTTTTTATTTCATCATAATCCAGATTTTCAACTTTTTCTTCTGTTAAACTATTTTGTGTCAGTAAACTTGCTTCTGTTTTTTCGTTAGTGAGAATGTTTATTACAGTTTCTGCTTCCTGCATTAAATTAGCTGCTTTGGGAGGCGCAAGTGATGTTTTGAATATTACAAACAATGCGAGCATCAACAATAAGAATATTGCTCTGTCGAAGTTAAACCCTTCTCTTTTTTTTGCCTTCTTTTTTGCCATTTTACCCACATGTAACAACAACAAGTTTCACAAGCTTGCCTTTATAGGTAACAAGTTTTGTTGTCTTTATTAGGTTTTCAAGCTCGCATGTGACAGTTGCTTTTTCTTTTGCCTTATCTCTTGGAGTACCTTCTGCACATTCTATTTCTTTGGTTTCAGAATAATCTCTAACCCATCCTGGCTGTGCAAGATTGCAGGCTTGTTTTGCTGTTTCATCATAGAAAGCACAACCATTAATTTCATCACATTCCTGGTGTATTGTGTTGTCCCCTGCATAAGTGCAGTCATCCTCGCATGTTGTGCCTGGAACTAAAGTGAAATCTACATTTTGAAGCTGTTCCTTTGGCTGTAATTGTATATTTGTTGTTGATGAAATAAAAGTATCTGCAGATGCTATTATGTCATAAGTTCCAATATTATCGGTGCACAAAACTGGATCTTGTGTTGTGTAACCGGAATTATCTGTATATACTGTATGTTCTACATCTGCAAATTGCGTTACATCTATCTGAGCTTCGCTTATAGCATTGCCTGTATCTTTATCTGTTACAGTTCCAGAAATAGAACCTGCGCAATCAGGATCTTGGCAGTCTGTTAGACCATCACCATCATTATCTTCACTATCTGTACATGAGTATTGGTTTTCTGTTAATACTAAGCTGTTAGGTGTCCAAGCATTACTTCCTGCTATGCCGGCACAGGTTACACCTCCTACTTTTGTTCCTATTGTTGAATCTTTACATTCATTCCATTCATGCTGGAAACACCACCATCCTGCATTACCTGTATCAGATGCTTGTGTATCTCCAGTTGACCATACGCAATCATTGATATCACCTGTACATTCTGGCCCATGATAATCTGGCTTATAAAATTCACTTGCATCATCACCGCAACAATTTCCTGTTGTCAGTGCTGATTTATGGCTTACTGGATTGTTGTTTGAATCATAACAAGACCATCCATTTGCTTGCGAGCAAGGATCTGCATTAGAATTAAATAAATCTGTTGCAAAGGCTTTGCCAGCATCCTCGTGGTTTGATTCATCTGCATCAGTTTCTGCATTATCCCATACCCAGTTGAATCCAGAAGTTTTGTCTGGAACGCAGTTCAAGCATACATTACTTGAAGCATCAGGCGTCTGACAATCACCACCTCCCGTATCACAATATTGGCCAGCTGGGCATTCTGTCAAGTCGCATTGGTTTCTGTTTGTGTAGCCGCATACATTGCTTACACAACTCTCTTCTACGCAATCATCTTGTGCACAATCAGATGCAGCTTGGCAGCACAGTCCATTCTCTGTATTTAAGCCTGTACAGTCAGTATCAGCACAGTCAGTATTGCCATCACCATCATTATCTGTTCCATCTTGACATAATGCCTTTGTATTTTCAAGAGATATGATAGTTATTGCTGAACTTGCACCATAACCATCCTGCAATGCATAAACATAACTAAGTAAAAATAAAAATGTTATTGCCGCAATTGAAATTTTTATTTTATTTTGAATTTTTAACACCTGTAATCAGTTTTTATTAATAGTTCAAGTAGCTTCAACATAGTCGACGTAAAGATAACAATGTCCACACATTCCTCTTTTGGTTGAATAAATATCTGCTTTTATGTAACGGTATGTTCCAGTAATGCTGTCGGTATATGTTGATGTAAGTGAATTTGGGGTTGTTAATTTTATTTGTCTTATGGTTGTCCAAGTATTGAGATCATTAGAGGCGCTAATCGTAAATGTTACATCAGTACTCCATCCATAATTACCTTGTGCTTGTCCATACCATTTAATGTTAAATACCCCATTATAACTTTCTCCAAAATCCCAGATAAAATTGCCATTTTCCCATTGTGCAACCCAAGCGTCATGTACTCTTATACTTCCGTATAAGCCGTCATTACTTAAAGTCTGGGCTGGATTACTTTGAACCACATATGCTCCTGAACGGTAACCTTCTGTATCAAATGCCGGAATACCTGGTTCTGGAGCCGCTATAGGGGTGTTTGTGCAAGAAGAACTTACAGTTCCCGGATTTACACATGTATCAGTTGTACTGATATCTAAGTCATCACAATCCGCGTCGAAATTACATACTATCGGAGTATACTCACAAGAAGAACTTCCGGTTTCTGGATTCAGACAGACATCAGCGGTGTATGCATATCCATCATCACAATCTGCAGCGGAAGAACATGCTATACTTTCAGAACTTGCTTTGATACAAACTTGATATGTTCCACTTATTGAGGGGGCATTAACACTTTCCTGCCACACACCCTTTCCAATATGCGATAGCTGAGCAGTATAAGTTTGTGTTTCACAGGCTGCTGTACTGTCAACAATATTGTAATAAACACCACCGCTAGTAAATTGATTTCCGCAATTGTCTTCAACTGTTGATGTAACAGTAAATTGTTCATCAGCATCTAATGAGATCGGTGAAGATGGTGTAACACTCTTTACGATTATCTGTGTAGGACTAATTGGAGTATTTCTGCACGAACTTCCATGTCCTGGACTTAGACACGTATCACTTGTGCAAACATTGTTGTCGTTGCAATCGGCATCTGAATTGCATACACAGGAACCACAATCATCAGAGCAGGTAGAACAGGTCTCATCACCATTACATGTGCCATCACCACAGTATGGACAGGCACCACAATCAGCGTTGCATTCAGGAGCATTATTAGTATCACCACAATCCTCAGTACCATCACATGTGCCATCACCACAGTATTCACAGGCACCACAATCAGCAAAGCAGGAAGAGCAGGACTCACCACCATTACATGTGCCATCACCACAGACAGGAGGGGGTGGAGGCGGAGGAGGACATACTCCGCAATCATCGTTACATTCAGGATAGTTATCAGTAGTACCACATTCCTCACCACCATTACATGAGCCATCACCACAGACAATACATGCACCACAATCAGCAAAGCAGGAAGAGCAGGACTCACCACCATTACATGTGCCATCACCACAGACAACAGGTGGGCATGAACTCATATCTGGTGTACAACTATTACAACTGCCCACACTACAAGTATTTTCACACGATACTGTTGTTACCCCATCTGGGCATGTTTGAACAATGTTATCACAAGGGGTACACCACATATCGACACAACTAGTTTGACATCCATTCATCGAACAACAAGTACCACCAGGCGAACTACTACAGGTGCGACCACACCATTGCTGCCAAAGTCCACTTTGACAGACACAATCTATACATCCACCAGGTGAATTTGTCCCACCTGGACATGCTGTTGTTGTGGAACAATATGAATTCGGTGCGATATTACCTGTCACAGTACCTGTGCAAGCCCACATCACCGCATTTGTTGGAACTGGTAAAAATAAGAGACCAATTAGCATTACCATAATTAAAAAGATTATGGGTAGAATGTTGAATTTCATTCTATAACCTCGACTTTTGCGACTTTATAGATATTGTCTTGTGATGTGATTAAATCTATTGACCAGGATTCTAAATCTGGTTCGATTACAACACCGACACATTGTCTCAAACTCGTATTAGCTAAATTAAAATTCATTGATGTGGGACCAATTATATAACTCAATTTAAATAAGTCTACATTACCGGAAATATTTACACAAAATTCACCTAATTCATCCGCCTTTAGATTTTCAGGTATGGTGTACATTTGGACAATTGTCTTTGTTTTTTCTTCTGTTGGGGAAAGACTTGCTGTGTAAAAAATTATTATAAGTATGACTATTGATACAATTAGGATTATTAATGCAATTGACTTAGAAGGATTTTTTTTTGGAGTTTTATTCTTAGCTGAAGATTTTGCTTTGGCAAGTTTCTGATGAGCATAACCAGTTCTAGAAAGATAATCTTTAAGCTCTTCTTTTTTGCCTCTTTTTAATGCCACCTTAATCTTTACCTCTTTTTAGCTGCGCCTTAATACTACATAGTAAGGTCAGGCATAAACTAAGAAAATGAAACTTTTTGTTTATAAAGTTGTTGTTTTTTAATGTAACTTAATTAACCAAAACTTTCAAATACTAATCCTACTTTTTTTCTGTTTGTCATTTTATTTACAAGGTTTTCCATTAATATAAATTTTGTCATACCCTATGCCCGGGTCCATATCATCAATTTTTACCAAGTTTCCGTTTATGTCCTCAAAAAAAATACAGAAATCGTTTTCTACTCCAATGATATTTTTTATTTCATCATAATCCAGA